>Ga0118677_10009635_pt1 | contig 15026 bp, 14 predicted proteins | sample AliMusrvi5mmetaG_FD_86154 | JGI IMG/M metagenome (GOLD analysis project Ga0118677, IMG submission 86154)
GGCTAGGGGTTAGGGGCTGGCGGTCAGGGGCTAGAGGCTCTGACATCCTGATCTCTGCCGGGAAATCGTCTGCAAGATCGGGAAAACCCATGAACCGGAAACACCTGGAAAGGTGGATGTCCCGTGGAGCGGACTGCTATCAATCCCAACGGGATTGTGACTCAAAGCCCAGGGTTGCGAGGAACGAGCTACCCTGGGTCAGGCATCCCGTTCTTTCCCAACTCCAAGCGGGGTTGCGTCCGGGACGAACGTCAGGAGTGAGGGTGGCGTTTCTAACACAACCCCGGCGGGGTTGGGGATTTCCAACGCCCCGCACCCAGGGTAGTCGCTACGCTCCAACCCTGGGCTTTGAGACAAAACCCCTTTGGGGTACGACAAATAGGCGGCCTTGTTTCGTGTTCATCCGCTTTCCCTACACTTACGATGTCTGAGCCTGTCGCTTCACGGGCAGCCAGGCGGGACGCGCTGTCTTCCCTCACAGGCTGGAAGCATGTTCTCCTGTCAAAGAGCACCCTGCCCGCCCCAGGCGGCTCACAGATGATGACGCCCTCTGGTTTGTTAGACGCCACGGCACGACCCGTCCCCTCCGAAATGGCGGTCATTGCGCACCCATCGCCCCGCCGCCCATTGTGTCGGAGTTGTTGCAAACATCCGGTTGCCCACACCGAAAAATGCGTGCCTTATACGCCCGAACATTTCCCGTCCCAATCGCTCTCACACATCGTACTCCCTTTCCGTTATGAAAATTAAAACAGTTATTCTCACCCTGGCAGTTGCTACCCTAGTCAGCCAAGCCCTTTTGGCATCGACCTACAGTTGGAACAACGGAGGCACCGACTGGGCTACCGCGGCCAACTGGAGCACAGCCGTTCCGACCGCAACTGATATCGCCTCCTTCAATCCTCAGTCCGGCACCGGAACGACGATCAATAACCCGGTCATTACAGGAACCGGGAATGTGGCGTCGGCCTTGAACATCAACAATAACTTCCTCGGTGGCGTTTATAGCTTTAGCGGCACCGGCACGCTGACGCTGGGGGGCGCTGTCACCGTGCGCGGTATTGGCACGCAAACGATCAGTGGCCCGATCCTTAAAGGTGCGGCGGCGGGCAACCTGACCTTCAACGTCGGCGCGGATGCGGGACTGACACTCGCGGGCGCGACCACGGCGACAACAAACTCGGGTGCCGTGAACATCAATGGAGGAATGTTCACCATCGACAACTCCACCAGCACGACGGCAAAGCTAAGCGGCAACGCCGTTTCCATGAATGGAGGCGGCACCTTGGCGCTCGTTGGCAATGCTTCTGGAACGACGCTCAGTCTGGGAAATCTGACCACGACTGACAACAGCTTAGGTGGCAATAATGTAATCAAAGTCACGCCCAATGGTGCGGCAACCGTGGTTAACTTTGCCGCCACATCCACCGGCTCGTTGCGCGGAGGCACCCGTTCGACATGGGACTTTCAGGCGGCAGGCGGGAACTTGGGCGATGCGAACGGTGCCAGAATTACTTTTACGAGTGCGCCTTTCGTGAGCAGTGCCAATGGGCTGTTCGCCAATACTGCAACAGGAGCAACTGTCGGTTTCGCAACGGTTACGGACGCGCTGGGCAAGAATTTCGCGACCTATAATACGGCAGGCACCACAGCAATCGGTGTAGTCTCGATCGCCAATACGGGGCAAACGATCGCCACGGTCACCACCGTGACAAGTGCTGCCAACCTTGCAGCCTTGACCGCGGCATCGAAGGGTCAATTCAATGCGCCGACGGGCACCACTACCGCGTCCGGAACAATCACCTCGGCGACCCTGCGGGTTTCTCCCGCTAGCGGCGCGACGCTTGCGATGGGTTCCAATGGTTTGACGGTGTCGGCAATCATGTTAGACGGTGCCAATGACTTTGCACTGTCCGGCAGTGGCAGCTTTGGAAGCGGAACATCTTACATTTATGTCAACAACACATCTACTACGCTCTCCACAAGCATGGTGATGATCAAGTCAAATGCCGCCACGGTGTTTGCCGGGCCGGGTGTTGTGGATTTCACATCTGCCACCAGCCAGAACTCCAGCGGGAACAACAACAATCGTATCAGCGTTACCGGTGGCGTGCTCCGTGCGACACCAACCAACGGCGGGTTTGCTGCTGCCTCTGGCGGCGTGTTTTCTCTGACTGGAGGAGTCCTGGAAATCAAGAACGGTTCGAATGGTACGGGAGCGAGTGCCGATTTTACCCGAAGCTTAGGTAGTTCGGCGGGTAATGTGAATTTTGGAGGCGGCACGACAGCGGAAATCGGCAGCGGTGGATTTTCAGCCTTCGGTGCGCCAGCGTCTGTTAATATCGGCGGCGCGGCTAGCCCGTCCACACTCACCTGGGGAGCGACTGTGAATTTTGTTGGCGATGGTTACGCCCTTAAATTCGGCTCCACCAAGAGCAATGCGGTCCTGACTTTCCTCAATCCCCTTGCGCTCGACAGCGGCACGGCCGGAACATATGCGGCGCGTGAAATCAATGTTACGGCTGGTACAGGCGGCGACAAAACCGTAATTTCGGGTGTGGTCGGTGGCTCCAGTACCACTGATTTGATCAAGACTGGCGCAGGTGTTTTGGAGTTTAAGGGAACCAACACTTACATGGGCAACACGCTCATTCAGCAGGGCTCCCTGGTCATCAATGGCAACCAAATCAATGCGCTGGGAGCGGTGACGGTGAGTGGTGCTGGCACCCTTCTTGCTGGTACCGGCACGGTGGGTGGAGACACCACCATCAATGCAGGGGCGATCCATTCGCCGGGTGCGGTGGGAGCGGTGGGACGGCAGACGTTTGATCATGACGGTGGGGATGACACTACCAATCTCACCTACAAGGCTGGCTCCATTTTCTCGTGGGATTTGGCATCAACTCCAGCGACATCGGGGCGTGGCACCTCCTATGATGCGGTCGATGTCAATGGAACCCTGACCGGACCCGGTGGTGCCATCTTCCGGGTCGTTCTGAATGGATCCCAGAACTTCAGCGAGGAATTTTGGAAAACCACGCGCACATGGAGTGACATCTTCTCGGGCGATAACGCCGATGGCGTGAACCTCGCCACCATCTTTTCCGGCGGCTTTGAATACTACAACTCCACCACTGGTGCTCTCAATAACATCCCGACCACCCAGGGCTCATTCAAGTTCACCGGAGACAGCCTCACCTGGACCGCGGTTCCCGAGCCGACCACGGCGCTGGCGGGTTTGCTGTTAGGAGCCGGGATGCTGCGGCGGCGGAGGAAGTAATCGTGGATTGAAGATCGAGGATCGGAGATAGCAGATAAAGAAACAGCGCGAAGCACCTCTTTCTCTTCATCCTCAATCCTCAATCGGCTCGCGTGCGAGCCACCATTTTTCTGGAGTTATAGGTTTTCTCCGGGAAGGGCGGGGTCGCTGGTTTTGTTATCAGCGGCCCCGCCTCGCTTTCAGGGGGTGGCGGGCCGGTGATCTAACACACGTGGGTTTCCATGGCGAATCCGTCACGGTTTTCCGTTTCACGAAGCGGCCGGTTTGGCGATACACCTTGCACATGACCATTTTCAACCGCGATGGGTACAGCCGGACCCGGGAGACCATCGAGCTTTGTGTTACGTTGGCATGCGGCGCGTTGCTCACCGGCTGGATACTCTTGAGTGCGCCGCGGGATGTCCCGGCAAGGGCCGTCGGAACGAACGCGGCGGAAGTGTCCGAGGCGGGATCCGTGCCATCTCCCCAGCGAGACCCGGCACCCTCCGCCGGGATCCATCCCGATGACCGTAGCGGCGGCCATGCATCGCCGTCGGCACCGGTGGCGCTCACGCGGTAGCCATCCGCAAAGTGGTGACGTATGTCAGATATGTTGTTGTCGCGGGCGCATCCGGCCAATACGGTCCGTTTAACAGGAGGACAGGCGCGGAGCGCTGTCTGCCCACACGGCAGGAATCGTCGGGAAATTGACTCCCTTGGCCGAGGGGGTGATTTCCCCGGCTTCGAGGATCATCGCCAGGCGGTCTGCGGTGGTGTAGTGGTAAATCGGGTTCATTGCGGGAAGTTCCTTGCCAACGGTTGCCTGCACGCCTGGGCGGGCTGACCGGACATGTCACGGGCAAAGCACCATATGGGCAAGTGCTTCCTCGTTGATACCGGACAGCGCCAAGTCGGTTAGCCTGTCGTCGGTTGCCCGCACATCCTTCAGGAGATCCCGCAGGATTACCGCGGCGTCGAAGTTTCCCAAAATTTCCGCCCACTCGTACAGGCAGCCGAGCGATGCCATTTCATAATGTTCAAGTTTTTGTACCGCAGCGATCAGAGCCGCGTTGACGGTCGGCGAGCCGACGAAATCCGCGGCATCGTCCTCGCAGTCCTGTAGCAAGCCGATGGCAACTTTGTTGTTTTTGCGCATGGGGGTCTCCATGAAGTAATCGAAGATCTGCTCGATCCTCGTGACATGCCATCTGGTTTCCTTGAGATGAAACAGAAGGGCATCCCTGAGTTTCCCGCTGGCGGCCATTCTGGCCAATCTTGGCAAGGTGTTGGCGATTCGCATTTCGGCGTCATAGATTTCCGCCAGATCGTTCAGAAAAAGTTCAGAAAAAGTTCCTTGAGTGTTTTCATGATTCCTGTTGGTGGGGTTGTGGAAACGACAGTCGCCCGGATTCTAACTGGAAAGCGGCCGGCTGGATTGTCGGATAACGATAGCCACCTGAGCGGTGGGCTGCGATAGGAGGCGCTATGTTTCGGTTAAATCCAATTCCGCAATGGTTGCGAACTTGTCACACTCGTGATGATGCCCGGGACGGGTCATGGCAGATGCGGAATGTTTGGCCGTGTGACGAAATTGTCAGACGATGACGGCTGTCAAGCGCACGGGAACCGGCCATCGTCGGGGTCGATGTTGATCCGACTTGGCCCGAAAACCACGCTGACCCACCGCGCCCAGGACGCCATCTTCCATCGCGTGCATGGCGGGAACCTCGTCTATAACACCTGTTGGGAGGATCCGCGCCTCGACCGGCAGATGCTCGACCTCAAGTCCGACAGCCGTGTGGTCATGATCACCAGTGCCGGCTGCAATGCCCTTGACTATTTGCTCGACGGGCCGGCGGAGATTCATGCGGTGGACATGAACCCCCGGCAGAACGCGTTGCTGCAACTCAAGATCGCCATGATTGAGTGGGCGGATTTCGATGATCTGTTCAGGCTGTTCGGCCATGGGGCACACCCGAAGTTCGAGTCCCTGTTGAACGGGATAAAGGGCGATTTGCATCCGTTTGCCAGCCGCTACTGGCAGGCGAAGAGCCACTACTTCCATAGTTCCAGACTCAATCCGTCGTTCTATTATCGGGGAACCGCGGGAAAGCTGGCATGGCTCGCATTGCATATCTTCAAGCGCGGCAGCCGCAGGGTTCGGGATTGTATGGCGGCACTTCAGCATGTCACCAGTCTCCAGGAACAGCGGGAACTCTATGAGCGGGTCCGCCCCACCCTGTGGAACGGGGTGGTCACATGGCTGCTGCGCCAACCGATGGCCATGACCATGCTGGGCGTGCCGAGATCGCAACTCCGCATGATCGAATGCCATTTCAACGGCGGTATCACGGGATTCATCCAGGCCAAGCTGGAGCATGTGCTCACCCAGGTCCCGTTTTGGGATAACTATTTCTGGCGCGTTTACCTGACCGGCCGCTACACCCGTGAATGCTGCCCGAATTACCTGCGGGAACAACATCAGTCCGAACTGAGGAGCATGGTCGGGCGCATTGCCATTCACAGCACGACCATCGCCAATTTCCTGCGGGAAAATCCTGGCGATTACACCCATTATGTGCTGCTGGATCATCAGGACTGGCTGGCCGCGCACAATTCGCAGGCACTCGAAGAGGAGTGGCGCCTGATTCTGGAAAACAGCATGCCCGGCACTTGCATCCTGATGCGCTCGGCCAGCCCGGCAATCCATTTCATTCCCGAGTTCGCCATGCGGTGCCTGCAACCGCATATCGCCTTGGCGGAAAGCCTGCATGCGCAGGACCGTGTGGGAACCTATGGTTGCACCTTCCTCGCCCACGTCACCCCATGAGCAACCCAAGCCTGAACCGGGACTCACTAACAGCATACTACCGCTGGCACGCCTGGATTTATGATATCACTCGCTGGACCTTCCTCTTCGGCAGACGCGAGATCATCCGCCAGGCAGCCTGCCGCATGGCCCGGCCCGCGCGCATCCTCGAGATCGGCTGCGGCACGGGCAGCAATCTGGTGGAGTTGGCGGAGCGCTTTCCTGCCGCTTCGGTCACCGGACTCGATCTGTCAAAGGACATGCTCGACCGCGCCCGCGCCAAGGTGGAACGTTTCGGGTCTCGCGTGGTGCTGCTGCATCGCCCGTATGACGCGCCTGTCGCCAACGGCGGGAAGTTCGATCTCATCGTTTTGAGTTATGCCTTGTCGATGATCAATCCGGGGTATGACGAGGTGCTGCGGATGTGCCAAGCCGACTTGAGTGCCACGGGCGTCATCGCGATCGTTGATTTCCATCAGTCGCGCAGCGCCTGGTTCCGGCGCTGGATGGGGGTGAACCATGTGCGCATGGAAGGTCAGATCCTCGCCGAACTCGACAACTCCTACGAGCATCTTTTCAGCCGGGTGCATCCTGGGTGCGGGTACCTGTGGCACTATTTGCTCTATATCGGAAAAAAATGACCTTCGAATCCGCCACCAATCCCTGATTCGGGGAAAAATTGAGGGCGTGATGCCGAAGCACCACGCCCTGTCTATGGCACCCAACGATATAATGCTCTTTCTGCTCGGGGAAGAAGGTTCTAGAACCTGAACACCTGAACGTCCGAACGATCGCGCACCCGGGAGGTTGTTGCAATGTCTGTCTTGTGACAATCAGGTCACGAATCCTGCAAGGTGTTGCGAAGAAACATCCTCAGACATGCTGATGCGGAGGAAAACAGCATGAGATCTTGTGAATAATAGACGGCGGGCAGAATGCGCGCGCCACGGTGGGGCGAGCATTCTGCCCGGAACCAAATGGTTTTCATCATATCCCGGACTGGTGTCGAAACCCGGCAAAGTTCAGGATGTCTGATCCGGTGGCGGTTGCCGCCGCTTTGGTGCGATAGCGCGGGGTCACGGGAAACGGTTGGACAAGGGGATGCTGGTGGCGCAAGGTGGGTGTCAATCCACTGGCAACCAACGGGTTGAGTGCGTTCTGAAATACGGATTGACGCGGTAGGGTGAAGCGGTGGAAACTTACGTTGAATCTGGAGTGTCTAACACCATCATGAAGGCTAGGATGGCGAGGCCGCGTCCAGTCGTATTCAGTGAATGGGAAAAGCACCGGCATGTGTGTGTGACATGAACGGACCGGAGGTCCATTATCAACAAAACCATGAGCGAAGAGACCGAACTTAAGCTGCGACTGCCAGTCGAACAGGCGCAGACCAGTAATCGCCTGAACCGGCGGGATGCCCTCAGGCCGGTCAAAGCGGTTCGTGTCGCGTTTGACAGTTCACTTTCCCCACGCGATGCGGCGCGCCGCATCGTCGATTCTTGCCTGGCACACTTACAGGCAAACGAAGCGGGTGTGATTGCGAGCGATGACCCGGAATTCGTGCACCAGATGCGGGTGGCCATCCGGCGGCTTCGTTCGGCGCTGCGCGTGTTTCGCGGGATCATCGGCAAGGATTTCCTCGACGACGTGACCCCCTGCCTGCGGTGGCTCGGTCGCATGCTGGGCGAGGCGCGCGATTGGGACGTCTTCCATGGTGAGACCCTGCCGCCGCTTGTCACCGCCTATGGCGATAAAGCCGTTGCGCGTCACATTTCCGATGCGGTCAAACAGCATCGTGATCGCGCCCGGACGGCGATGCGTGAAGCGCTGGAATCAGGCCGCTATGCCCGCGTGATCTTCGGAGTGTGGCGCTGGATCGCCGAGGTCGATACCGCACCGCCGGTCGCGGAACCGCCGGTCACGCTGATGGACTTCGCATCGCGAGCGGTGCGACGGCGGCACAAGCGCGTGTTGGATCAGGCGCGGCGGCTCGGATCTCTATCAGAGTTGGAACGTCACGGCCTGCGTCTTGCCACCAAGCAACTGCGCTATGCCGTGGAATTCTTCTCGCCGCTTTTCCCTGCCGCCAGCGTGATGCATTACCTGAGGCAACTGGAGAAGATCCAGTCCACACTGGGCGCGGCCAATGATGCGGCCAATGCGCTGCGCATGATCGCCGCAGTGGAAACGCCAACGGCATTTGCGGCATTTTCACGCGGCTGGTTCCTCGGCCGGGCGGAAAATCATCTCGAACGGAGCTGTGCTGTTTTTGCCAGACTGCGGCGGGCACCGCAGTTGTGGGATGACAAGCCGGCTAGCAAGGTATGATATGTTCCGCCGCAGGTGGTGAGCCCGGGGATTTGTCTAGGAAAACGCGCGACCATTGTCGCAACATCGTCACCATGGAGATTTCGCCGTTAGTCCGGCAATCCGCTAGGTTTCCATTCGTCTGCGGCAGTTGTGCAAGGTGATGACACCAGGCGCGACCCATGGACAATCGAAACCAACACATGACGCATATGAACAACCATGACCTGCTCTATCCGGACCGCGTGAGCGTTCCATCCGAACTTACGTTTGAAAGGATTTGGGACGGCGAGGCCGTGTCCAACCTCATCCGTTCGAAGTGCGACCACGGCGAAACGCCCGCCTTCCTGTTTCTGGGAAAGAAGGAAGCCGCGCTGCTGCGGGAACATCTGGCGCAATCGTTCGGCGACGAATCCGTGAGCACCCTGAATGGCTCCTATCATCTGGGCCTCAAGGTGGTGACCATCGATTGCGAGAGCTTCCTGGCCACCGGCGGGCGCAAGACCCGACGGCCGTTGCAGGACGCGATATCCCGCCGTCCGGCATGGCGTGATGACATCACCGATTCCCTGTGGCCGTTCCGGATCTGACTACCCACTTGACCCGCATGCAATGGCGCCTGCTCGACGCGATCGGCCGTTCTTCCGCGGGATCAGCCAGCGGCGCATCAATTGGTCGAAAATCCCCTTCTGCTGCCGGTGGTGGAAAGCCGCGGGCGTTTGCTGATTTTCCGGACGTGGACGGTGGGGGCACACCGGATCGGCGACCTGATCTGGCACCGCCGCACGTTGGAAAAAACCCTGCGGGGAATTGATTCGCCGGCCTTTGTGGTTTCCATGAAACATGGCGAGTCCGACTTTTTCCGCTATCTGCCGCTCAACCGCGCGTTTTTCCGGGTCAGTCAAGCGAAGATCCTCGAAGTCCAGGCGCGGCGGGAATACGAAGGCGCGGGCGAATTCCCGTCATTCATCGGCTGGGACTGCGAGCGGATCGCGCGCGAGCTCGCCGGCGTGGAAAACCTGATAGGGATTTCGGTGTGGTGCCAGACCGGCGGGTGGCACGCGTTCCGCCGGTTGGCGTTTCTGGAGGAGAATCAGCGCGACATCTGGCTGCGCCTCAACACGCACGCCGCGATCCGCATCCTCAAGGATGGCGCCACGGTGGAACAAGTGGTGACGGAATTCGCCGGACCCGGACAGGCGGTAGCCGCGCTGGAGTTGTTGCGCCACGCCGAAACGTCTATCAGGGAGTTATATTATATCGAGGAATTCGCCCGCTTGAAATTGTTTTTCCGCCGGGTGCGCATCCCGCCGCTGCTGCACGTCTATTGGGACTGCCTGTTCATCAACCCCGCCGTGCGCAGGATCCTCGGGTATTTTGTCAAGGATCCGGAAACCGCGGTGCGGGCCGGCGAGGCCGCGCTGGGATTATTTCCCCACATGCTCGGGTTGGCGCACGAGGCTGGCTGGCCCGAAGACGACATCGAATTCATGCGCGACACCTTCCGCTTGATCGCGCTGGCACGACGGTATTATTTCCTGCCATGGGATCAGGAATTGGCGGCAGCCATCGAACAGGTGAAACTGGCATACAAACAACGCTGGCCACGGTCCGAGCGGCAACGCTACCGGATCAAGACCTCGCTGGAGCCATTCCATGCCAAGCGCCGCCTGCTGCGTTGGACCATCGCCTTGTTATTGCGCAAACGCCGCGGCTACCGGATCATCGACCGCCTGTTCACGCTGGATTTGTTAGGCATGCTCTACCGCCTGTTCAAGCCTGCCGCGCGGCGCTCAATGCCCAAGTACCTGCGCAAATCGGCGATGGGGATCGACGCGGTCCTCAAGTGAAGCCCGGGAGCGTCAGGGAATGCCCGCCAGATCTAACTGCATGTTCCGGTCGCGCGGCGCGGTTTGGGGTGGGTGCGCTCAAAGTGGGATTCGCCTGCGGCCAGGCGGGACAAGCGGTCGGCGCGGGCATGGATGGCCTGTCGGACGAGATAGCCAGCATAGGCGGTGGTGGCCGCGATCAGCGTGATGCGTTTCAATGGTTTCATAGGTCGTTGGTGAGGTGGAAATCGAGTGCCGCGGGTTTCAATTCGACGCCGCGCTGGCTGGATCGCTCCCAGGTCCGGCAGTAAATTCCGCGGCTGGAAAGCCAGACGTTGCATGCCGCACCCACCTCGGCACTCAGGCCGCGCAGCTTGCGCAGTTCCCTGTCCAGGTGGTTCTCATGCGGATAGTCGATGCGCAGGTGGGGGCGCGCAGGTTGCGGGTGCCTGGATGGTATCGGGGGCGCGTGGGTTGCATTCATACTTTCAATGGCACGGTGCCAGTTCCCGGCCTGTGAGCAAGATTCCCATTGTTCCAATTTCTTCACATAGTTCGGGTCCCGAAGGGACCTTTCATAAGAGCCCGGCACGACGTGCCGGGATTTGGGTCAGCACGGAGGCTCCGTCCTGTAGGGACGGTTCGAATGGCGCTAACTTAAGCAGCTTTGGGACGGTTTCTGTTCGTCGCAAATGCAATGTCCTCCTAAAGGAGGGACTACATACTTTTGGATTCAATGTTCTGGGAGAGGTATGTAGTTCCGCCTTTAGGCGGACTCTTAAGTTAGCGTCATTTGGGACGGTTCATCAGGCTTCACGGCATTCAGAGGGGAATTGTCAGTAAGACTCAGGCCGATCTCAATATGGAAATGGGACGTCTCGTCCCATCATCCACTAATCCGGGAGAGGCAAGTTGAACACCGGTGTATCGCACCCTACCGGCTGTTAGATGCGGCCATCTGGCGCTGGAGTCCGGCTTTCTTCTTCGGCTTGACGGCAAGCGGGTCGGAATCGTCCTGCGGTTCGGGTTCGGTTGCGACGCGGTCGAGGAAATCCTCGTAGCGGATCAGCTCGAAGCGGCCGTCGAGGTGTTCGACGATCGCGCTGAGGCTTTCCACCCAGTCGCCGGAGTTGAGGTAATGCACGTCGCCGATCTGACGATCTTCCGGCGTATGGATATGGCCGCAGATGATCCCTTGGCAGCGACGGTGCAAGGCGAACTCTTGGAGCTGGGTTTCGTAGCGGTCGATATAACTGACAGCCGATTTGACCCGCGCCTTGATTTTCTGGCTGAGGGAATAATAGGCATATCCCCGCCATGCGCGCCAGCGGTTGTAGATCCGGTTGATGCGCAGCAGCACGTCATAGCCGATAGAGCCGGCGACGGCCAGCCAGCGGTGGTGGGACGAGACGCTGTCGAAGCCGTCGCCGTGCACGACCAGATAGCGTTTGCCGGTGGTGCTTTGGTGGATGTGCTCGCGGACGAACTTGATCGGGCCGAAAGACAGCGGGAGAAACCGGTCCAGGATGTCGTCGTGGTTGCCGCGAAGATAGATCACCTCGACGTCATGCTTTTCGGACATCTTGAGCACGGTGCGCACGAACTTGGTGTGGCTGTTGCTCCATTTGGCACCGCGGCGCAGGGACCATGCGTCGATGATATCGCCATTGAGCACCAGTTTCTCACATTTCACATGTTTCAGGAAATCCACCGCCTCGCGCGCCTTGCTGTCGGGTGAACCAAGGTGGACATCCGAGATGAAGACGGTCCGCACCCGGAGCTTTCCGTCGTTGCGGGGACGTTTGCCGGCAAAGCCGTTAGGGGTCATGCGGCCGCGCTTGGCGGAAACCACCGCTTCAAGGTGGCCTTCGAAATTCGTGGCCACCCCGTTGATGTCCGGGGAGAAGGTGTCGGTGACAAAATCGATGCGCATGGTTTCTGATAGAAGTGCTACGTTTGACGGATATGACATAAGGTAAGAGGTTTTCTTTTCCTTTTCTAGGAACAGGTTAGCAGCAGTCGGGCCGTAGGGGATGTTATGTTTGGTGACAAATCTGCCACAATTGATAGCTTCATACGCCGGGATTACCCCGCAAATATGTCGCTGAAATGCAGCGCATTCTGATTGTGGAGGACGAACCGGACATGGCGGACATGATCGGTTTCCAACTTCAACGAGCGGGCTACGAGGTGATCCAAGCCCATGACGGCATCGAGGGCAATGAGGCCGCCTGGCGGGAGTGTCCGGATTTGATCGTGTTGGATATCATGCTGCCGCAAGCGGCTTCGCCAGAAAATCTCCCCCTACGGCCAGTGGATCGAAACCGTGCGCGGCATCGGTTATCGCGTCACCAATCCGGCGGCATGATCATGAGGGTCGTCGAAAGGCCGCCGACCCGGGCACGACGTTGGACCAGGCTGTGGAGACCGCTGGTGAGGCGCTTTGGCGGGATGATGCCGGCAGGACGAATTCACTGCCGGTTTTCCCGCCGCCGCACGTTTTCCCCCGGCCAGCAACATGATGAATGAAATCCCCGCGGGGGTGCAAAATCCCTTGTGTGACATTTTTGTCACACAAGGGCTCAGGTGTCACCATCGGTCTGGCCAAAGCATGCCGGAAAGTTGTCGGCCGTCCTGCCTGCGCGCCAGGTCATGGCGCTTTGCGGGTGGTTGGGGAGATGATGTGGAGGTAGGGGCAAGCGGCCCCGCTTGTCCCACTGGTCCCCCTGCGGGCGGGATGTCATTGCCGGTCCAGGCACCGCGCCATGGCAACGTCCATGCGGGCGTTGCCCGGGGCCGACCCGCCCAACCATATTCCAACAACCTCATATTGTTTTTCTGTCCCCTGGTAAAAGATGCCCGTTGCGGATTTAAAATTGATCCAGGAACGATTGTCCGCTAGAGGTATGTGCGATGCCAGATGATGGAAACCGATTCACCGTGCTGATTTTCACCGACATCGTCGGTTCCACGGACATGAAGAACCGGTTTGGCGTGCCGGCCTACAGCGAGGCGCTGCGCATCCATAACGGCCATTTCGAACGCTTGGCCCGCGAATGCCGGAACATCCGTATCCTGCGGAACATGGGGGACGGCTACTTTGCCGAGGCGGGCGGGATCGTGGACGCGGTGCGTTTCGCCCTGCTGTTTCAGGCCGCCATGCGCGAGGGACCTTGGGGGGAAGTGCGCCTGACCACTCGCGTTGGCATCCATGCCGGCGAAATCAGCGAGGTCGATTCCGAAGGCGGCTGCGGCATCGTCGCACCGGCTGCCGATCTCGCGGCGCGTGTCATGAGCCTGGCCCTGGGCGGCCAGATTCTCCTCACCCGTCTGTTGTTTGATGAAGCCCGGCATTTCATGCGCGAGCACCCGGAGATCAGCACCAAACCCACGCCTCACCTCGGCTGGCTCGCCCACGGTCCCTATCTGTTGCAGGGGCGCGACGACCCGGTGGACATCTTTGAGGTGGGTGCCGAGGGAGTCGCCCCGCTCGTGCCGCCACCCGATGGAGAAAAAGCCAAACGGGCGATTCGTCCCGGCGAGGAGGAAACGCTCGGCTGGAGGCCCGCCGTTGGGCTGGAAATCCCGGGTCGTCCGGGGTGGAAACTCATCAAGTTGCTCGGTGCCGGCGGTTTCGGTGAAGTGTGGGCGGGCGGCAACCGGAAACTCCACCAGCGCCGCGCCTTCAAGTTCTGCTTCGACAATGATCGCCTTCGCGCCCTCAAACGGGAGGTCACCCTCGTCCGGCTCCTCCGTAGCGCCCTTGGCGAACGCAACGACATCGTCGGAATTCACGAAATCAAGCTCGACGCCCCGCCCTTTTATCTCGAGAGCGACCTCGCCCCGCACGGCAACCTGCTCCAGTGGGCCGCCACCCAGGGGGGACTCGATCAAATCCCGCTCGCCCGCCGCATTTCGCTCGTCGCCCACACCGCCATTGCCCTGGCCGCCGCTCACAGCATAGGAGTGCTTCACAAGGACATCAAGCCGAGCAATATCCTGATCTTCGACGGCCCGAATGGAGAACCCCTTCCGCGCTTGGTCGATTTCGGAATCGGCACCCTCGCCGAACCCGGTGTGCTGGTCCAATTCGGCGTCACATCCGCCGGTTTCACCCGGCCTACCATCGAGCACAGCACCGGCACGCCGACCTACAGTCCCCCCGAATATTTGGCGGGGAGGTCCTACACGATCCAAGGCGACGTCTATGGTCTCGGGGTGCTGCTCTATCAGTTGATCACCTGCAAGCCCTTCGACCCGCTGGCCGCGGGTTGGGAGCGCGACGTCCCTGATCCGCTGTTGCGCGAAGACATCGCCGCCTGCGTGGACGGCGATCCGGCACGCCGTCTGCCCAGCGCCGCCGACCTCGCCGAGCGACTCCTGAATCTCGATCAACGTCACCAGAAGATCGAGGAAAACGAACGTCTGGCCCGCGAAGCCGCAGCCTGCGCCAAGTTCGAGGCGGCCGCCAAGGAAGCCCATGAGCACAGCACCCGTCTGCGCAAACTGACCAGCGTCTTCGGCTTGCTGGCCCTGTTGGCGATCGCCGGGGTGATGCGGCTGATCGACGCGCAGGCGACGCCCACGATGGGCATCATGACCACGCGCGGCTGCCCGTACGCGTGCAATTGGTGCGCCAAACCAATATATGGCTATAGCTATAAGTCCCGTTCACCTGAAAAGGTCATAGATGAGATTTCGTTCCTGATGGACAATTACAATGCAAGGGAATTTTGGATGTGTGATGATATTTTTGGCCAAAAGCCAAATTGGCTGAACGAATTCAATAGTTTGACGAAAAAAAGGGAACTTTGCTTTGGTT
>Ga0118677_10009636_pt1 | contig 15025 bp, 20 predicted proteins | sample AliMusrvi5mmetaG_FD_86154 | JGI IMG/M metagenome (GOLD analysis project Ga0118677, IMG submission 86154)
TCCACTTGGATCTCGCCCGTGTGCCTCGCTGCAATTCCTAGCAATTCGGAACCGCTCATACCCATCATTGTAGGCCGGTAGACGGCAATTCATATCGTGAGTCCGAGTCCCACACGTGCAGCATTAGTCCCGATAACTCTCGTGGATAGCAGTCCGTATTGCCGGGACACAAGTCATTCGATCTCGCGACAGGAAGTCGGTATGGCCGGGAACCATTCGAAATCGGAACTCGCCCAAACCCCAGAAATCCGACCACAGCTTTCGACCCGCCCGACCTATCAGTTTCCTGGCAGAACGTCGAGCCCTGCCGCCGGGCGACAGGATAGTGGTTGAGGTGAAACTGTGGGGCTGAAGCCGGTCGGCAGCGGCGATTTGTTAGGCATTCTGTCATTTCTGTGCGTAGCGTTCGTGCCGAGGCTTTGAAGGGGGCCATGGAGCGAAGTCAATTCCAGAAGGGCATGGCCACACCTAATTCCGCATGCATCTAGCGCTGTTCGGGAGATTTATCTTGTATTCGTTCTAACCTCTCGAAGGGCATCGTAAGCAATATCGGAACCACCATCTCCTAAGTCTCTAAATCTATCTAGTAGATTGATTAAGTCCGTAATTGCACAATCAGGATCCGCTATAAATACATGGTTTGATTGTGCTTCTGCGAGGCTATTGTAAGAGCGAATAGGAGCAATGGATTTGAATGTTTTGCTCCACTGAACGTCTGGGTCGGTAATCACATGCGTGTATTTACCGGTATCGATATCTTTTAAGGCTGCAATAAATACTTCCCTTCCTGTCGCGTCAACGATGCGTATAATAACAGTATCCATGCTATCTAAGACTAGACACGCATTTACATTCTTGAATGGTTGAGTCAGCGATATAAAAGGTTCTTCTGTGCTACTAAAGTTGAACCTCGAACAATTTCTAGAATTGCAGTTTGCCACAATAAACGCCACTATGACGAATACCAGAGTTATTGCAGATGTTATAATTGGGTTTTTCATTGCCTAACGCTGAGCCTAGCCGCCGGCGCGATTGGTGTGTGTTTGGTGAGAAACTGTGGAGCTGAAGCCGGTCGGCTACGGCGATTTGTTCTGCATTCCAATTCAAGCATGGAGCGCACTCAGAACGGCTTGCGGATCGCGCTCGACGACCCGCAACAATGCTTTTGCAGGTCCTTCTGGCTCTCGTCGTCCCTGCTCCCAATTCTGGAGCGTCCTGATGCTGACGCCGATCATCTGCGAAAAGTCGGACTGAGTTAAACCAGTCCGCTCCCTGAGCCCTTTTACATTTAGCTCGGTCAGCGTGGTATGCCTATGAGCAAGCTTTCCGCCGCACATAATGGTGCCCATCTGCTTCACACTCAGCATCAGCTTCTGGAAATCTTCATCGTTCATTGGTGTATTCTTCTATGAGTTCTCTTAGCGCTCGCATTTGCGCATGCGTTAGATCGACTTGTTCGTTCTTCGGGTAGGCGGCCAGCATGAACGCGGTGTCACCGTGCCATAGGTAGTAAATGACACGGATCCCGCCCCGCTTGCCATGGCCTGAGCCAGCCCATCTCAACTTCCTCAATCCTCCCGATCCCTTGATGAGATCACCTTGGTCGGGGCGTTGAAGTAGGCTGAGTTGGAGCTGACGATGATCATCCAGCGACAGTAAATCGTCGATCTGCTGCGAATAGACAGGCGATTCGATGAAATGAAGGGTCACCGGCGAAGAATACTCCAATGGCGGAGTTCGTCAAGGGAATATTTCCAATTTCTTGCAGAACGTCGAGCCCTGCCGCCGGCGTGCAGGATGGCTGTTGATCTGAGATTGTGGAGCTGATGCCGGTCGAGCAGCGGCGATTTGTTCTGCGTCTTGGATTACCGGGGGGCATCCTTCGACGTGGGGGGTGGTGGCTGAACTTCCGTGGGAACTTTGACTGTGGACTTGGTAGCTGATTGGTCAGCGCCCGGCTGTTCTGCGTCTTGTTCTTCGTCTGCATCCTCAAGCTCCTCACTTGTTGTCGGGGGAGTCGGGCATTCCGTTCTTATAATACGGATGCTGAGTGTGTCACCCACATCAAAATCACCCTCAGTCGGTGCGATATTCCACGTGTGGTGCATGGTGGTGTTCTCTTTTGACCCGTTTGCAGACGCGAGCGCCGATATGTTGAAGAACCGAACCACGTCGTCGGAGCCGCTTAAATCACCACAGGCCATCAGAACTGCGTGGAGTCCAATAACGTCGCGCGCACCTACGACCGCCAATACGTGGTCATTTCGACTGATCTCAAATGCTATCATATTATTATTGCAGAACGTCGAGCCCTGCCGCCGGGCGACAGGATAGTGGTTGAGGTGAAACTGTGGAGCTGAAGCCGGTCGGCAGCGGCGATCTGTTAGCCATCTTGATTAGTTGGGTGCATCAGCTTCAGTGGGCAGTATGTGTCCAAACTCGAACTCGTCCTCGTGGCAGTAAAACAAGACCCAGTCTGCGTCCTCGTCGAGGATAATCGCGTCATCGCGGGAGGGACAGAAAATATCCTGCCAACTCTCAATAAATGTGGTAGTCGACAACCGGCAAACCTGCCCTCGGGCAAACACAATGAGCACTCGAAGCGTGCGAGCTGGCACTCGCACCAGCAACCATTTCGTCATGTCAGTCTTAGCTGACACTCGCTCTACCACGCGCACGAGTTCCGGGACAAGGCCGTAGTGCTCGCGACTCTGCAAGCGGTCAGCACGGTCATGAATGCGGGCAGCATCCTCCGGTGACAACCATTCGATGTCGGGCAACCACGAAAGTTCTTGAACGCGATGTTGCATGTTGATTTGGCTAACGTCGAGCCCTGCCGCCGGGCGAAAACGTAGTGGTTGAGGTGAAACAGTGGAGCTAATGCCGGTCGGCAGCGGCGATTTGTTCGCTTTTTCTATTCATTGGCACATGACACCAATCGCGTATGACACAAGATTTACGCCCAGGGAATACGATGAAGACCTTGCTAGGCTAAGCCTCACACCGTTGAGAGCGAAGATCTTCTTTATCCCAACCGCCTCGGCGACAATTACTCCTAACTCTGCAATCAATACGCTATTTGTCAACCGAAGGAGTGGCATAAGAATGATTATTAGGGTCGCAATGTTGAGACCAGCAATGCTGGCCTTCATTCCCAGGTCACAATCCGCGTCGTGGAAGACTCGACAGATCAGACAAAGAATCGACATCTCGATCACGATGCATCCAACGGCAATCAAGACGTATACGTATGCCCGGGCCGGACCTGCGGGATTCACGTCTACCGGATTGGCTGAAGCAATAGCCAACGTGAATAGAAAACACACGATGATGGCTAGAAATTGGACACCTTTCATTATTGAGCGAACGTCGAGCCCTGCCGCCGGGCGAAAACGTAGTGGTTGAGGTGAAACTGTGGAGCTAATCCCGGTCGGCAGCGGCGATTTGTTCGGATTCTTTTCAGGGGCTAGGTTAGAAGGTGGCATTCGAGACAATGAGGATGATAGCAATAATGATCGTGAACGCAAGTCCAAGGCGTCTGGCTGCGGTCTTCAGTTCCGACTGCTCTGCCTCCTCTCTGGAGGGTCCAGGAATTGAGAAGATCAAGTCAAATAGTACTGTCAAGAGTTGGAGCATTATACGGCAGGTACACGGAGTAATTGTAATTTCCTACAAATTCAGATGTACATCATGAAAACCTCTCGATAACTGCCCTTTGTGTATCAGGTGGCCCCGGGAGTTGATTCCCATAGAATGTATAAGAGTTCACCGCAGACAATTGACCATCGTTTTTTGTAGCTGATCCTATCCACGCGCCATCTGGAAGGGTCCCAACGGTCCTCTTGGCAAATTCCGCGTGAGACAAGCCGAAATTGGACGTATAGTGCGTCACCTCGCCATTCTCAACAATGATGAGAAAGTAGTAACCTTCGGGGATGTGGATTCTATCTTTCATTATCCGAACGCTGAGCCCATCTGCGGGCGGCGAATACAGGTTAATGTGTGCGAAACTAGAAGCCGAACGCCCGTCAGATGCGGCGTCTTGTTCGGGTTTTCTTCATCCGGGAAGCAGCGCCTACGGATGCGATCTTCCGTTATCTTAGGCGGCATGTCCACGGAAGAATTCGGCAGTTGATCGGAGCGACTAAAGGAGTACTTACCAGGATTCCGTTCAATGCATCTTTGGTCAATAAGTCAGTGCCACACTTCTTGTGAATCTGCTACAGGGGTTCCAGGCACCGCGCGTCCGGTATTCGTTCCTTTACAAGATTGTTAGCTCGTGCACGGAAGTCCTCAGGGATTCTATACCGATTAAGTATCGCTTCCTCTGGAACTTCTCTCCATTGCATTTTCTCTCTACCCGAACGTCGAGCCCTGCCGCCGGGCGAAAACGTAGTGGTTGAGGTGAAACTGTGGAGCGATTCCCGGTCGGCAGCGGCGATTTGTTCGCCTTTGTTTTTGATTCGCATGTGGAACCCGGTGAAAGCGTAGCGCTGCTGCAAATCTTCGAGCGACAGCAATTCTCGTCCAATCAGCGGGTCTCCAACGAGAAATGTGTCGCCCTCCCTACCTAGGATAGCGATGAAATGCCCGATCGTACCAAGTCGCACTCCTACCACTGCTGGGAGACCTCCGCCGGGCGAGAAACTAGTCGTGAAATCAAAATGCACGTCGAATCCTCTCGACCTTGCCGATCTCGCCAAATACCACGCTTCAGTGCCTCCATTGTAGGAGTGGGCCTCCGCCGCCAATTCCGACTCAGTCGCCTCGCCGCCAAGATACCTCAATATGGTCGCTGTCGATGCGGCTCCGCAGGTCGAAGAAGTGCTCTGCAAACAAATCGCGTCATCCCACTGGTCCTTCAATGCGTCGCCTGCAATCGGCCCGATGAAAGGCTTGATATAAGGGACAATCGAAAACGCCGCGACTCCGAGCAGCGGCAGAATACGAACCACCTGGGGTAGCAGTGTAGACGCCAAGCCACCGGCAACCCCAAGGAACAGAACCAGAATCTCGGTCCCTGTAATGCTCCGGAATTGATAATACCAACTCGGTTCGGGGAGAATGTGAGCGTAATAAGTGGCGAAGCTTGCCCCAGGGATCGCTGCAACAAGAGCGAGAAGAGCGAGGAGAATCCGAGTCTTGGTCGGTCTATTTTTGGCGGTGCTATAGACTACGAAGAACGCCACGATTGCCAGAATCGAAGATGTCACGCCTAACCAGTTGGGATTCATATTTGTGGCGAACGTCGAGCCCATCTGCGGGCGTGAGATTGAGATCAATGGGTGCGAGACTGGAAGGTGATAGCCCGTCAGATGCGGCGATTTGTTCGACTATTTCAGTGGAGGAAAGATTGACGTCACATTAATCGCTAGAACCGTTGGCGCGGTATGAAATACATGTATTACGCAATCGTAGGTTAATTTATCATTCTTTGGATCACTGAAGCTCAGCGCTACCAGCGGCATGTGATCTGGCTTGTATTTCTCGGCATCGTTCTTTAAACTGCACGAGCTGCCGTAGTGCTTGATTCCGTATTTATCTTCGATCTTTTTGATTGTTGGCTTCAACTTGCTCACAAGATCTTCCATGCCCTTCTCTGAGAATGGATCTCCGTTCCACCGATAGAAGTATGTAGAGCTGGAAACCGAATGCGTCTCTGAAAGTCCATGACTTACAGAGAACTGCCGGAGCGTAGGATCTTTAAGGCCTAGCGCAGCGCCAACCCCAAGAGAAATTGCAACATTGCTGTAATATTTTGGTCCCGCAGTCTGAGAAATCTTCATATCCTCTGCATCTTTGGAGGGCTCCTGCCCTGGCAGAGACTGAATCAAGATTGCACCGATCAAGGCGACGATAATGTAATTTGTAGTCATATTGTTTTTGTCGAACGTGCGGGCCTGCCATCCGGCTACCGGGGGGCATCCTTCGACGTGGGGGTTGGGAATTGGACTTTCACGTGAGGCTTGTCTGCGGGCTGGGTAGCCGGTTGAGCAGGGCCCGGTTGTTCGACTTTGGTCAATGAATATCGAGCATTATCCCTTGGAATAATTAAGACCATGTCTTGAGTGGAGTATAGCCAATTCATATTTACTCCCCTGATCGACACCAAACCTCCGATATACGTGGCTTTGACATCCCCATTCTCATCCGCGTTAGAGGAATATTGAATCGCCCACTTTTCCGTGCCTGACGCTGTTCCATCGCCGTCAATGTATGTCCAGGCGATGGAACAGAATTCGGGTGAGGTCTTCTCGCTCCCATCCTTATGTGCCTCAATCAGTTCGAGGACAAGGAATGCTCCCCGTGGTGTTTTGAGAACGCTCCGAACGCCTTTGGACAGTTCGAACGGGCGGCCCGCCCCGGACTTTTGCGTTTGAGGGGCTTTGAAAGGAACGAGTTCGGCGCTCCATCCCAATTCGCTGAGGATATTGAAAAGGCAGATTGTGATGAGATATTTCATATTCTTGTCGAACGTCGAGCCCTGCCGCCGGCGCGGTTGGGAACGCTATTGGTTCGAGTTTGTGGTGCTGATGCCGGTCGGCTGCGGCGATTTGTTAGCAGTCTTTCATATTTGGGGCTTCAGTTCACCGTTCTTCAGGGCATCGATGGCCGATAACCGGCCCTCCAACTCGGACTCACTCAACAGATTCTTGCGGTACAACTGGCGAAGGTAATCCTCTGCAATAGTCCCACCTTTGTGCGTATTGCACCGATGACACGCTGCCACAATATTTCGGTAGCTATTGCCGCCGCCGTTTAATTGCGAAATCACGTGGTCCAGTTCACAAGTTTCCCCGTTAATGCTCTTCATACAGTAGAAACAGGAATCTTGTTCTCTTACAAGAATTTGGGTCAAGTATTCTCTGTTCTTGAAGAAATCTATCTGCTCGATATCTAAGACCGGGGCTTTTCCCTCTTTCTTGGGAATTGACAACTCATTTGGTAGGAGCACTTTCACGTTGTGTCCTTTCCTTGTTTGGTCGAGCTCAATGCAACCCTTTTCGGCAAGCGTTCTAATGACTTCTCTGGCCTTCCAGACGGAACACTTCAAATCTTCCGATATCAACGATAACGGTATTGTTGAATACTCTATCCCTCGTAGACGCGTGTGGCCGAGAAGGTAGTAATACATTCCTCTTTCCCATATATCGAGCTGGAAATGCGGGTTCAGTTCTCTTTCAATGGCCAATACTATTTCTTGCCAATCCATTTGATTTTGTTTTTTCTTATTCTGCTAACGTAAAGCGCGTGCACCCCTACCAGCGGGGGCGAGTGCGACAACAGGATTATTGGTTAAACTACGGAAATTCATTGAAACTGAACGGCTGGTAAAGGTTGTCACGGCGCGGCTTGTTAGCCATTCTTTATTTGAATGACTGCCATATTACCCGCTCATAAGGATAGGAATAGCAAATATATCGACGTGCAAAACTTCCATGCGATTGTGCTGCGATTAATGACTTCACAACATTCTCTGGCACATTTGTGTAGCGATACAAGTTACGCTCTGAAAACTTCAAAAATAGCGTGTAATTGCTTGGGTCATATCCAGCTGAAACAATACTGGTCGAAAAAAAGAAAAACTCCTTAAGTCCATCGATTGGAAATCCGTGAGTAACATCGTTATCCCGATACTTCCGCCGAGCTGAACTCCATCTTGGATTCATCACATACGGAACCCTGTAACTACGTTCCCCTGATTGTGAACTCCAATAACTATTACTTGCTTGGGCATTACGATTTTGTTGTGGCTTAGGTGGAACATTACTAGCTGTGGTCTTCGTTGGGATAGGATTCGGAACAAACCCGTGATGTAATCCTTCGAGATTTATTCCAAGTTCTTTGATTACCCGTTGGAGATCGACTGAGTATTTATGGGCATGTGAAACCGCCCTTTCGAGTGCACTCTGGCGCTCTGCTGGATAGCCATTGCCAGATTTGCAAGCTAGACGTAATAGGCTATGTAGTCGATCTATCAAAGGCACCTAATAGCAAAGGGTGGAAATTTGTGAATTGCCATTTATTCGGCTAACGTGGTTTAGCGCTTTTGGATGTCGGCTGGCTTGATGCACTTAATATTTGGCAAGGTTGGGTTCTTCATCAAAAGCACAATTCGATCCGCGACTCTTTCTGGATTCAGGTCAAGAATGTCAATCGTCTTGATCGCTGGCGAATCAATCACGGTGGAGAGCGTCTGCGTCAGCTCAGCATCCAAGGGGTCTAGCGAAAGTCCGTAAAGCACGAGATGCTCAAGCTCATTAAGTGCCTCCATCAGGCCGACGTGCATACCCCCTATCTCTTGGGTGTGGGACATCTCACGATAGGGTTCAGATGAAGTCTCAGACGGCAAATAAAGAGTGGCAGGCTCACTGTATGATCCGTGCAGATGGAACACTCTTGTTTGGGTTCCGGCATTCGAAGAAAGGATGTTCTCGATCGCGTAGTCGACGGTGTGATCCCAATTTGTCGAAACCACATAGAACACAGGAGAGCGAGGCAAAAGCAGATGGTTGACTACCCATTCGATGTCCCTTCTAGCGCGAATTAGTCCTTCCTTCTCAGCCAACTTGAGTTCCTCTGCGAGTCTCTCCTTCTGCTTCTCAAGCAAATCGTATCTGGTATCGATGCCTTCGGGTCCGGTACACGAAGCAAAGAAGCGTCTAAGGAAGACACTCCTCGTAAGCATGCACGAGGCTTGGTCCGCATTGATTACCACCGGACTGAAATGCTGCAGTGCCGCGACAACGGGATCCCAAGCGCGCTCGACAGCTCCCGCTCCTACAAACAATGCCGTCTTGGGGTTCATTTTCTTGTGCTAACGTCGAGCCCTGCCGCCGGGCGAAAACGTGGTGGTTGAGGTGAAACTACGGAGCTCATCCCGGTCGGCAGCGGCGATTTGTTCGCCCTTTTCGCGCCGATCCTCGAATGGTCAAAGCTAACCTCTATTTGATGTGAGCCAATTTCGACCCGATTTACTTTATGCGGGTTCATGGACGTTCAATCATATTGCAGATCCAATCTTCTGAATAGCTCACGACCTTGAGACCCTTATCGGTAACACTCAAGATTACAGAGTTCCGCCACAAGACATTCAACCCCGTGGAAAAGAATCTAATTTCTGCCCGATCGTCGCCCACCGCATCAACCTTAGGTCTATGGAGAAAGCCGACATCCACCTCTTTAAGATTACCGTCAATGAAATAGAAATAATTCCGGTGATCAGCCGTCCAAATCACACATCCAGAGCTCTCGGCGACCTCCTGGACTAGCGTGCAAAGTTGTTCAGACAGCCTCGGACGGCTCTTCAAATCATCGATCGTCACGTTAGAGAGTAAAAAATTCAGTTGGGCGACGTTACTTTTCCTACATTCTATGTACCGGATCGCGTGGTCATGGACTCCCACGACAGCCATTACACTACGTCCTCTTACGCTCGAATCTAAATCCGGTGTGGCAAAGTAAAACCTATAGCTTGGAAATTCACTGAATTCTTCCGAGCGGTTCCAAATTGTCGAATACTTCTCGCGTCCTCCAAAGATATTATCAAAGCCGCTTCGCACCGTTTTTTCTGGATTCTGGCTCTCTAGTACGATCCTCCGAGACAGTTCAAGTTGGCTCCGAGAATTGGCAGTATTCTCGCAACTCTGACTGAACGCGATGACTACGAAAAGAAGAGGAGGAATGACCGCTGCGTTGAGCATTTTGTGGCGAACGTCGAGCCCTGCCGCCGGCGCGCAGGGGTAGTGGTTGAGGTGAAACTGTGGAGCTAATGCCGGTCGGCAGCGGCGATTTGTTCTGCCTTCTGTGATCGAGGTTCATGCGGCGATGAGGTAAATGGATACTCCGGTAACTATACCGAATATCGCTACCACGATGACGTTGACAAGAAGGTACGTTCCGATCCTGGCGCGCCGGCGTTGCCTGTCGAATGATCTGGTCAGTAACGTCGGGAGGAGGAACACGCTCTGAATGGTAATTCCAGCAATTAGGAATGGCATGTGTTTCTGGCTAGGCACCCATGTAATCACGGAGGCGCCCAAGAATGTTAGAATGTAAATAATTCCGCCGATATACAACAGATGGAAATCCACCCACCACAATGCCCCACCTGAGGCTCTTTGAGGTGATTTATGATCTTCGAGTTGATGTGACATCTTCTATGGTCTCTTGGCAGAACGTCGAGCCCTGCCGCCGGGCGAAAACGTAGTGGTTGGGGTGAAACTGTGAAGCTGATGCCGGTCGGCAGCGGCGATTTGTTCGGCCTTCTTGTTCTCGTTGAGATCATTGCTTTTTCTCGCCAATCGCTTTCCCAGATCTGTTGCTCAAGACTATTCGATGCCAATCTCCAATAACTTCTCCCTCCCAAACTTTCTGAAGCTTGTCGTTCTCGAACTGCTTTGCCGTTTTGTCGTCAAGGTTGCGGGAACGATAGCCAACGCGAACCTCCAATTCCCGTCGTTCATCTTTGGCAATGCGCATCGGAAGTATCCAATCCGAATCCGATACGAAGTTGACGTTCACAATGAGGTCATCATGCGCGGCCAAGGAGAATGTCTTCGGAATACCCATCCCACCTGTGTAGTCCCAGCCTGGGGTGGCCCGCAGCACCTTGTGGGGAGTGGCCGGGTCGCGAAACTCAACTAGGATAGAATGATCACCTTCAGGACAGAAAGGCTTCCAAAGTGTGACAGGCTGATCTGTCAAGTTGGTGACGCGAAGATGCAGGTGAGTATGGTCAGCAAAGAGGATCAGTTCCAGGCGGCCTTCTGGTGCAGACGCAACACTGAGGCCGTCAGAGTCGTGGAGCGTCACACGCAAGGCAGCCTCTGCGGCGACGGCCTGGGGGATAAATAGCTGAGAGAAAAGAGCCAGTGTTAGAAATATGATCTTCATCGGGGTGGACTTGATTCTTGGCCGAACGTCGAGCCCTGCCGCCGGGCGAAAACGTAGTGGTTGAGGTGAAACTGTGGAGCTGAAGCCGGTCGGCAGCGGCGATTTGTTCGGTCTCTGATTTTGGATTCAAGTCATCCAACAGTAAACGGCAAGGGGGCAGGACAGGCAGGGATGTCAGAGATTCTTATTCTTTGGAACTGCCCTGTAGCCCATGCGTCCAAGACAATCGTATCCCCGAGGAGTCCTGCCGGAGTCGGATCTGTTTCACGAACCGGCAAGCCACCGTACTTTGGCGGATCCAGATACTTGAGGGTCCACGACGAGTCGCCCGGATTGAATCGCAACAAGGCGTATACCCCCAGGCACTCGTCACCGTCAGTCAAGCTTTCGTAGATCAAGGCGGTTTGTCCGTCCAGAGAATACCACACTTTCTGGTCCTGCCTATCGCGGTCCCACTGCTTGGATAGCTTACTCTCCACTCGTGCGAGCGATTTCCCGGATCGAGTATCAATCAATTGGTAATAGGAAGTCGTTGTGTAGTGGCCGTGCCATCTGGGCCCGAGTTCCGTGAGATTACCCATGTGAAAAACCACCCGTACCCGCCCGTCTGGAGAATTCGCTTTATGATCAACCAGGCGGGCCTCCGTACTTCTCGCCATCATTATTTCGTCGTCGCTGGCCGGGATCAGATGGTTCATAGCGATCCATTTGGCTTTGTCTTGCTCCGTGGTTTGCTTCTCCTCTGCTCTTGGCACGGGTTTGCTGGCCATTTGGCAGGCTGGGCAACCAATCAATACGAGAAGACCTAGAACTATCGAAGTGGCTTGAATCATGCGAAATTGGTTTGCGTGTTTTAACCGATTAAGGTAGAGACGCCGGTTGCCCGACGCCCCCCTCGCGGATCCCGGCGTGCGGAATTACCGCACCGGGCTCCTCAGGAATGCGCGCAGGTGGAATTTCGATCATGATTGGCGACCAGTGGTTGATTGATTGTGTTATGACATGTGGGGCTGGGCTTGTCGGGCATGTGGCCACGGTTTCTCGATGACCTTAGGCGATGGGATTTTCCACCGCTGCCATGCTTCCTCAAACGTGGTCCAAGTGTAGCTGCGCCGCTGGCTGCGGCGGTTGAGCCACTTGAGAACCAAGCGCTTGGCATTCCATGCATAGTCCCAGAGGCGTTCGGAGTTGCCGATCACACCATAATAATTCCATACGCCTTGCAGCTTGCCCTTGAGGGTGACGACGATCTCGGGAAGCGGAAGGCTTCGCGATTTCTTGAGCCACTCTTTGAGTCCTGCGAGTCCCGAACGGAACTTCTTCGCGTTGGTGGTGCGCCTCACCCGCCAGTATTTCGGATTGCGCCGGCTTTTCCCCCAGTAAAAGTCGAAGCCGAGGAAAGTGAACTTCCCGCTGCTTTCTCCTTCCCACCGGTTGAATTTGACCAACGCGCTCTTCTCATCAGCGAGTTGCAACCCGAACTTGGCCAGCCTTTCGGGCAACGCCCTGAGGTAGGCCTCGGCATCGTCTTTTCTCTCGAAGCAGACGATGCTGTCATCCGCGTAACGCCGGAACAGCACGCTTCCCTTGCTTTTCTTGGCGACATCCTTCTTGATCCACAGGTCTTGGACGAAGTGTAGATAGATATTACCCAACAGGGGGGAAATGATTCCTCCCTGCGGCGTGCCCTCGTAGGAGGGCGACCATTGTCTCAACTCTTCTATCACTCCGGCCTTGAGCCATTTGCGGATAATACGGATCAGGCTTCGGTCGGCGATGCGATGCTCCAGCATTTTAATCAGCCAGTCGTGATTGATGTGATCATAGAACCCTCTGATGTCCGCTTCGACGACCCACCGGTGCTTGCCATCGTGGAGCGCCTCCCCCAATTCCTGGGTGGCCAGGCGCGGACTGCGTCCGGGGCGGTATCCGATGCTTTCGTCAACGAAGTCGTTTTCCCATATCGGTTCGAGGATCATCCTCACGGCTTGCTGCACAATCTTGTCTTCCAACACGGGGATGCCTAACGGTCGCATTTTATTACTTCCCGCTTTGGCGATCCACCGGCGCTTGACGGGGAGGGGTCGGTATTTCCCTTCCTTTAGGCGCGATTCCAATGCCAGCAGGTTTTCATCGAGGTTCTTTGCATACTCGTCGCGGGTCACGCCGTCGATACCCGGCGCTGCCTTGCGTTTGAGTCTGCTGAACGCCTCTCCGAGCATCTGCCGGTCGAGTAGGCGGGCAAGTCCCCGGAAACGATGTCCCGGCTCTTTCCCCGCTTTGGTTCCCAGTGCGGACAGGGTGCGTGACACGCTTTCATTGAGGGTATTCCTTCCTCTGGCGTGAGTGCTTTGTCCGCGTTGCATTCCTGCCTGATCCTTCGCCGTGTGATCGGTGCTACCGTCTCTGACTACTATTGGCAGGTCTGATTCCTGATGGCTTTTGGCGACCCCTTCTTTGGGTTGGAAGTCGTTGGGCCGCTGAAGGTATATCTCTTCAACGGACGGGGCCATCAGGCGTCCCGAGTTCAAGGTGCCGCCCTCCTCAGGGCGGTCATCGTTTCGCTTCTCTTCACACATGCCACGGTCTTGATCGACCCCGGTGGAACCTTGGGCGCTCGCCTTTGACGCGCCTTTCGATGCTGGATTCTCCATAACGTTACTGGATCTCCTTCCACATGATACTATTACGGGGCTGTATCAACCTTCAGGCGGGTGCGAGCCGCCCTGTGGCCTGCGTGATTCCCTGTGTACGCTTCAGTCATGCTGTTTCCCCATCCTTCAGCCTCCAAGCCAGCCTCAGGGTTCATGTTGTTCACGCGGTGCCTCCCGCGAAGTTTCGATGGGTTAGCTAACACAACTGCAACACTCGGTAGTTCCTACTGGCTAGGTTTTGAAACATCAGGTCTTTCACCTGACAAGAAGCGCCTTGCTTTTCTCGGCGCACAACGTCGAGCCCTGCCGCCGGGCGAAAACGTAGTGGTTGAGGTGAAACAGTGGTGCTAATCCCGGTCGGCAGCGGCGATTTGTTCGATCCTATTGGTATTTCTCCAGTGATCACCTTCAACGATGTTCGATCCTATTTGGTATCTCTCCAGTGACGACCTTCAACGAGGTCACTGGAATCATTTGCACTTGCTTGCCTCGTTGAATTATCAACCAGCCATCCGCAGTCACTGAGATCTTCGATCCACTATGTGGTGCTTTTGGCTCATTGGGAGCGATGACGCCCTTCGAGTAGTCAAAAGAATCGTGCCACGAAGTCGTAGTCCCCCCTTGCTCGTCAGGCCTTGTGAAAGGAATCTTGACCTGTAGCTCCACCTTTCCGCTTCCAGTTGCGAGCAGTTCCTCAAGCGCTGATGCATATCGTTGCGTTTTGCCGCTGAAGAACTGAGTTCTCGTAGGTGGCTGGAGATTCTCCTTCGGCGCTTCTTGGGCGAAGATACTGCCTGCGAGGAGAGTAATGATGAGCATGACGGGATGTGTGGTGGTTTTCATAGAGTTATTTTTAATCGAACGTCTAAGTGCTCCTACGGGCGTGGTTGGATGGAAAAAGGAATGAGTTTGGGCGGCTCATGGCCCGTTAGGAGCCACGACTTGTTGTGCTATTTGAGTTTCTGCCATGCATCTGCTGCTGTGAAAATAGAAATCTTACTCAGATTGGGATCTTGATCGATGCGGTCCTGGCTAACAATAGAGGTAATCTCTTCCTTCTTCGTGTCGATGATCCGCCAACCTTTCCCTGAACCACAATCGTTCTGCCACACGAGAATAATGTCTCTTGACCACCCAATCCGCCCAACTGTTCCTTCAATTGCGCCCCATGCTTGATGCTTGAGTGCGGATGGCCCCTTCAGATAGTAGGTAGATCCATCTTCCCACTGCTCAAGTGCATATGCGCCTTTGATGTCTCGTGTGCTTAGACCGAATGGATCTTGGTCCATACAACCGACGTGCAGGAACATCACGATGGCGGCAAGCACTATGCGTATCGTGATGGTCTTCATTTTATCTGGCACAACGTCTAAAGTGCTGGCACCGGCGGATCTTGAAAGGCAGTCGTCATGAGATTGAGTTGCTAACGCCGGTTGTCCAGCCACGACTTGTTCTGCCTTGGGCGATGAGGTCGA
>Ga0118677_10009638_pt1 | contig 15021 bp, 9 predicted proteins | sample AliMusrvi5mmetaG_FD_86154 | JGI IMG/M metagenome (GOLD analysis project Ga0118677, IMG submission 86154)
CCGAGGGAGCCTTGTGGGGTCTCGACCTCCACGACGGCGCTGGGGACATCGCGTGTGTCCATCGTGGTAACATGAGGCAACCCTCTGACCGTCGCCCGGGGTCCGATACCTTGCGTGGCGGCGGGAGGCTGCGCGGCATCGGCGGCCCGATCCTCAACCCGGGAGTTGCCGAAGAACTGCTTAACCCGAATCGTGAACGGTAAGTCGCCAGGCCGGATACTCTTCTCGTTAGCCAGGATACCCTGCGGAATGGCTACGACTCTGTCCGCGTCGGGATCGGTGCTGTCAATGACGGCCAGCTCGGCTTCGCGATCGGTTTCAGAATAGTTCCGGGATTCCCCGTTGCGCAAGTGGAGGGTGCTTTCGCGGGATAGCAGGTCGGTCAGCAGTTGGCCGAGCAGCAGCAGAATCAAACCGGCATGCACCATCCAGAGACCCATCTTTTTGGCAGTGAAGGCATTACGCCGAATCTGCGTAGCCAGCAGGTTGATGAGTAGCACCCCTCCAATGAGGTAGCCGCCGGGAAACACGGGGACTCTCCATGAAGTTCCTTTAGGCCCCCAATAGATGATAAAGCTGCGGAAGAATTCGTTCTGTGCCTTGTAAAGTCCAAGGTCCACTTGCGCGAGGGTGCCCCAAAAGACCAGCATCAGGGCCAGCACGAGACAGACGACCGTCAAGCGCAACGACGTAAAGAAGTTGACCAGGCGATCCAGAAAGTAGTCCAGGAACATAAGAATAACGAGCCAGGGGGCTGATACTAGTGGGTTGCCATAGTTAACGAAGCGACATTCTGTTCTGCCCCCGTTCCTACGCACACTGGCCCGGCGCCGGTTCGAAACCCGCGTCGGGCACAGTGTTGGCTTCCGAGAGGCAAGCCCAATAGGTGCATTACCCTCTTTTTCTTTGCCAGAGCCTCGTTACTACGGGCAAGGCAACGTTATTCCTAGCGAGAGCAAATAATTCTTGAGTGCGCTGACCTGGGCAGGATTTTCCCAAAAACGCTGGTAAGTCAATAGCGCATCAGGCATGAACCTCCGGTCATCTCGGCGTCCTGGAGCGGGGGCGGGGTCCGCGCTGCATTGGACACGCAGCACTAGGTCCTTGAGGCCGTCGACCTTAGTCATAAATCCCGGCTGGGTTGCCAAGTCGAGCGAAAGCTCCTGTTGCACATGGCAGCCGCGACAGGACCGCGCGAGCGTGGTCTGGTACAAGTACTCAGAACCCACGGGCGCGGTGCCACCGTTAACGGGTTCGCGCCATCCTTTCGGAGTGAAATAGCTGTTGAAGGGATGCACGGGAAGCAAATTGTTCAGACCCGCTGGGCCGCCATACCAGCCTTCGATCAGCTCTCTGCCCGCGGTTTGCCGTCTTACGCCCTGATCATCCGCCTCTATCGTCTTGGGGTGGGTCAGGAGCACGGCCTCATTAAATCTCCGGAACGCATTTTCTTGGGCGGCGCGTGACAAGTTCGGATCGATAGTATCGTACGCGAAATTGTCTAAATCGAAAGGCAAGAACTTGAAATCCTTGATCTGGCCCTTATTGGGATAGACGCCGTTGACGGTCACTGAAGGAAGGCCGCCGTGACAAACGAGGCAAACCCCGGGTTGTTGCTTTGCTCCCTCTCCATCTAGATTCGGTGCGAACGGCACACCGCCGGGGGCCCTTTGGTCGTTGCCATTGAACGTATAGATCGTCCCGAACTTCTTGCCCGGATTCGAACCGTCTGCCGCCGGCACCCACTCGAACGCCACCGTCGCGATCCGGTTAGTCCGAGCCCTTGCGTCCGAATACGGATCAGCTAGATCGGAACGGTAGAAATAGTTTTCAACGTAGGAATAGAGGCTCGGGTTCTTCGCCGTGATACTCGGCACCACGCGAATGAACATCCGGCGGATAAAGCCCAGATCGGTGGCATTTTGATACAGCGCAAACGAGTAAGAGTTCGCGATGGCCTCAGCGTCGCCCGGGTTGCCGGGACTGCCTTTCGAGACATAATTCGCAGCATTGGCAACAAAACCGGCGTTCGCTGCCCAGTCCGCTGCGGTAGTCCTCTTATTTAAGGGGTCAACGGCCTGGTAATACGCTGCTGCGGTCGCTGAGTCTTCCGGCTGGAAATGGCTCAGGAATTGCAGAAAGTTAGTACCCGGCGGCACCTGTGCCTTTGCCTCGCCCGGGATTCCTGCTAACAGAATAATGCCGAATAAGAGTGCATGGGTTAGTCTAAGCCGATGTCGGCTCCTGCTATTGGTGTTCGTTGGCTCGATTCCCGGAGGTGTCCGGCCCCGATTTTGGTTCATCCTTTTCATATTTCTTCCTGTTTGTTGTTTCTTTATGTTGTTTCTTTAGTTGCTCCCCGGATTCGCGATCGCCACAAGCGGATGCACGCGACGCCTATCGCGCTGCGGCCTATGTGCCCCGCAAAAGAGCCTGGGAACACCTTCGTTATTAAAGGCGTGACTTTTCCCGTCCCATTGTGACATCTGCCGTCCCAAACGATCCCAAAGGACAGTAATCGTGGCCGGGGCTGCGGCGTAATCGACCGGGTTCGGAAGGAGCGCGGGCCGCGGATTGGGTGATCGTCCGTGAGTTCGTGGAAACGGTCAGACTCCGGTGAGGGTCCGGCGGGGCTATGGAGAGGCGCGGGCCATAGGAGACGCCACTCCCTCCATTCCACCGAAAACAGCAAAGAATCTTCTTCGCGTGCCGCATCGGCCGGTTGACCGGAAGCCGATTTGGGTGTTACTTGACCTGGCTTAAGGCGATCAGGTCTGGCCTGCGGCAAATTGCACACATTAATCGGAAAGAAAGGTGGAGCCGAGGCAGGTCAGGGTCCTGAGAATCCAGCCAGATAACATGAATTCGTCGAATGCATTCGAGTCAGCGCTCCGGGATGAGTCCCGGTGCGAGGTTTGTCCGCTGAGCCGGGTCAAAGCGGGAGTCGCGGTGCGCATCAAGCAGGTTTGCGCGTCGCCAGATGTCCAGAACCGCTTGCGGGAACTGGGGCTGTGCGAAGATCAGGTTATCAATCTGCTGACCAGCAAATCAAATTTCATCTGCCAGGTCTGCAATGCGCGACTGGCCATCAGCGCGCAACTTGCGCAGCTCATCTTAGTCGAACCGATCCGCCACACAGTCGTTTAAGAGCTGTTAGAGCCAGGGATCGCGTCCCAGCCGGGACTGAAAAGAGACTGGATACTTGCCCTCCGGCACGCCGGCTTGCTTTACGGACGCAGCCAAGGTCTTAAAACACTGGGCGCGCTAGCAGGTCGCATGCGCGGGTTGGTCATCAAGCAGTAGCTGTGAACCTGCCACCCCGTCTCGTCGCAGCCTTCGGCCAAGGTAGTCAGGAACATCTTCCGGTCAGCATCGTCGCAAAAGATCCTCACCTGGTGGTGGCTGCAGTTCATCGCGTGGTAAATCGCCCCGGGATATTGGATGCACAGCTTGCGAGCCATAAACCTCGCCCTCAGATAAGCCATTCACAGCCGCCCTGTCATCTAGAGAATATTACATTTATCATTGACTGACATTTTTTCGCGCGCTCTAAGCCGGTTTGGAAACCGGCGCTCCGCCAAGGACTCTCGAATGCGCCTCGAATCTTCGCTGCGCACGGCGATTGATTGACAAATTGGCCCGCGGTGCTATAAGTTAATCAGCAGTTAAATGCAGCCTAAATTGGCTTTCCTTCCTGAAGGCCAATGCGGGGGACCCAGATTCCCCGGACGCAGGTCCGGGGACGGGGCGAACGGCCACGGGTAACCGTGGACCAGGTCACTTCCATGACCGAGCCCGTCAGCTAACCTCGTCGGCATTTGGAAGGGCGATCCTCCAGGGTCCCGTGTGTGCGGGACCCTATGTTCACCCAGTCGAGAAACGCGTTGCGTGCCGCGCGGCGATACCGTCGCGGTGTGCAACCACATCGGAGATTGGTATGAGAACTATAGTCATGCTGGTTAGTGAACATCCGGTTCTGTCAATGTTGGCGATGCTGCTGGCGCTCTGTGCGCTGGCCCCCATCTTCCTGGGCGCGGCATTAATCCATGAGCGCCAGGTGGGCATCGTGGTTAAGAAGTTCGGCGGGCGGTCCTTGCCCCCGGGCCGGCTGGTGGCGCTTGACGGCGAGGCCGGGTACCAGGCGGACACCCTGGCTCCAGGGTTGCACTTTGGTTATTACCGCTGGCAATACCGGGTCATCAAGGCACCCGTCACTGTCGTGCCGCAAGGCGAAATTGCCCTGGTGGTGGCGGCCGATGGCGCGGCGATCCCGGCCGAGTGCATCCTGGGCAAAGTCGTCGATAGCGACAACTTCCAGAACGCGCGCAAGTTCCTGCTGAATGGCGGCGAGAAGGGTCGTCAACTCGGCATCCTGACCGCCGGTACCTACCGCATCAACCGGGCACTGTTCGCGGTGATTACAGCGGCGACCGCGCACGAGAACGGAATGCAGGCGGAGCAACTGCACCTGCAACGGGTCGAACCGGACATGGTGGGCATCGTGACCGCCCTGGACGGCCAACCGATCGAGCCGGGTGAGATTGCCGGACCGACCATTCCGGGCCACGAGAACTTCCAGAACGCGCAGGCGTTCCTGGCGGACGGCGGACGGCGCGGATTGCAGGAGCAGATCCTGCTCTCAGGCACTTGGAACATGAACCCTTGGTTCGTCCAGGTGGAGCAAGTGCCGATGGTGCAAATCCCCATCGGCTACGTCGGCGTGGTCATTTCCTACGTCGGCAAGGCCCATGTGGACGTCAGCGGACTCGAATTCAAGCACGGCGACCTGGTCGAACAGGGCCACAAGGGCGTCTGGGTGACGCCGTTGTATCCGGGTAAGCAGCCCATCAACACGCGAGTAATGAAGGTCGAGCTGGTGCCCACGACGAACATCGTGCTCAACTGGGCCTCGCGCACCGAGGCGCACCATTATGACGAGAAGCTCTCGTCCATCACGGTGCGCTCCAGAGACGGATTCGCTTTCAACCTGGACGTGGCGCAGATCATCCACGTCGGCGCACTGGATGCGCCGAAGGTGATCTCGCGCGTCGGATCCATGCAGAACCTGGTGGATCACGTCTTGCAGCCGATTGTGGGGAACTACTTCCGCAACTCGGCGCAGGACTACACGGTGCTCGACTTCCTGAGCGCGCGCAGCCAGCGGCAGACGGAAGCGGCTGAGCACATCCGCACGGCGTTGGCGGCGTACGACGTGCAGGCTATTGACACGCTCATCGGCGACATCAATCCACCGGCCCAACTGATGCAGACGCAGACGGACCGGAAGATCGCCGAAGAGCAGCGCAAGACCTACGAGATGCAGGAAGCGGCGCAGGTGCAGCGGCAACAGCTCGTGCGGCAGACCTCGCTGGCGGACATTCAGCAACAGGTCGTCGGCGCCGAGCAAGGCGTCAACATCGCCGAGCTGCAGGCCAATGCGCAGGTCAAGCACGCCACCGGCGAAGCCGAAGCGGTGCGCTTGCGTGCCCACGGCGAAGCGGAAGCCATCCGCGCCACCGGCACGGCGAAAGCCGAGGCCTATCGGGCCGGCGTCGAGTCACTCGGCTCCCAGGCCTACACGGTCATGCAATTGATGCAAATCGTCGGCGACCGCAATGTACGGATCGTGCCCGACGTAGCCGTCACGGGCAACAGCGCCAATCCGGGCATCGTGGATGGTTTGCTGGGATTGATGCTGCACAAGCAGGCCGGCGGGCAACAATAGTAGGCACTGGCAGCAATTTTGTCAGTTTGGTAGGGCGCGTCACTCCGTGCGCGCCGGTTCTGGGGTGCCTGCGATCGAAAGGCGCGCACGGAGTGACGCGCCCTACCTCGCGATTGCTGAGGCACTGGTCTGCGGGATTTGACAACCGCGTCCTGCCGAAGAATCGTTAGAAATCGCTTCCTACCCGCTTTCGGCAGCCGGAGTCACTCACAGAAGCGATGGATGAATATGTCATCGGATCCAAAGCGTCGGTCAGACTATTGGCGGAATTGGTTAAGCTTCGCCGGGGGCGTGGTGGCTCTCGGCAGCTTCTTCGCCTTCCTACTCCTTTGTACCATTGAATTGTTCGCCCGCAACGGGAACCCGTATTTAGGCATTCTGGCGTACGTCATCGCGCCGGCCTTTTTGATTTTAGGGCTGGCGATGATCGCGGTGGGCGTGTGGTTTCAACGCCGGAATGCGCGCAAAGCAGGAGTCCGCACCGCCAGCGTGCTGGCCGTAGACCTCAGCCGCCCCGCGGATCGCCGGAGGCTCCAGTTCTTTGTCGTCGCCAGCCTGGTGTTCTTGCTCTGCACGGCAATCGGCAGTTACCAGAGCTATCATGTCAGCGAATCAGTGCAGTTTTGTGGCCTGGCATGTCACGGGCCTATGAAACCAGAATATACGGCTTATCAATTCTCCTCCCACGCCAGGGTCGCCTGCGTGGAGTGTCACGTCGGTCACGGAGCGGACGCTTTCGTCAAAGCCAAGATGAACGGCGTACATCAACTGGTCGGCGTCATTACCGGCAACTACAACCACCCCATCAAAACTCCCATCCGCAATCTGCGACCCGCGCGGGAGACCTGCGAGGAATGTCACTGGCCGCAAAAATTCTCAGGTAACATCGACCGCACGTATCAGTCGTTCCTGAACGATGCCACCAACACGCCTTTTGCGGTGCGTCTCTCGCTCAAAGTTGGCGGGGCCGACCCCAGCCACGGCCCGGTAGGCGGCATCCACTGGCATGTCAGCCCGAACAACACGATCGAGTACATCGCCACGGATGACCGTCGCCAGGTGATTCCGTGGGTGCGGGTAACCAATCCCAAGGGCGAGGTGACTGAGTATCGTACTGCGAAATTCACGAACGACACCAGCCAATTCGAAAAACGCCAGATGGATTGCATGGACTGTCACAATCGCCCGGCGCACCGGTATCGTTCACCGAATGACGCCGTGAATTTCGCCATGAGCATAGGCAAGATCAACCCCGCCCTGCCGTGGGTAAAATCCAACGCCATGGCCGTGCTGGTGCAAAAATACGCTACCGAGGACGAGGCCGTGAAGAAGATCGCTGGGTCCCTGAACACGGCCTACGGCAACACACCGGGCGCCGGCGAGCTTGTCACCGAAGTCCAGAACATCTACCGCCAGAACTTCTTCCCGGAAATGAAAGCCGACTGGCGGGCTTATCCGGAGAACATCGGGCACAAGGATTGGCCGGGGTGTTTTCGCTGTCACGACGGCAAGCATGTGGCCACCACAGGCAAAGGGCAAATTCCCGCCAGCGACTGCGGGTCGTGCCACTCGATCATCGCCCAAGGCAGCGGGCAGGAGCTGAACTTAATTTCCCCGATGGGACAGAAATTCAAGCATCCAGGGGACGAAGTAGATGGGGGCTGCAACGATTGTCATTCCGGCGGACCCTGAGCGCCGAAGGGTTAGCGCCAGTTGTCAGCGTCACTTGGAGCGGGTCACTGATGATTGCAAATTCGAATTGGGCTGGGACGACTTTTGCGCGCGCAAGTATTTGGCTTGGGATCGCCATGTGACGCTAAGGATTATCCAATGGTGCGGAAGTCGGGAGGGTCCAGGAAACCTCAGCGCGCTGCGGGTTGCGCGTCCGATCAACAATGACACGGCACTTATACTGATTGCCCTCGTGCTCCAACACAAAACTTCCGCTCTTGGACTTTGGGTCAGTGATTCTCCCGAGCAAGTAGTCCATCAGGAATCAGTCAATGCAGCGGGATCCAGCCGCCAAATCGTGTCATTCGTAAGCCTGCATTCCCGCCTTCAACGCACCTTCAATTGTGCCATCCACCAGATCACTGCCAGGGAAGAACCACTCCTCTGGGTCGTAACGCTCGTCACTGTATTTGTAGATCGCGAACTCCCAAAGCTTCTTCCGTCGGTTGTACTCCAGGCGGCAAATAGGTTCAGCGCTGCCCGAGTCTTCTCTGTCGAGGTAGAGGTACTTGCCTTTGAAGCGCGGCAGGTAACGGCAGACGCTACCCGCAAGCACTTCCTCGTTAAACCGCGCAATGTCGCGCAGCGCCTCTTCTTTGGCTTCGACTGGAATCGCAGTTGCACTCATTTCGTAATCGGATTGGTCGTTAACGGACAGAAGTTTAATCATCGGCAATCCCATGTCGAGCACGCGCTTTCAGCCAACGACCATCCCACCGAGGAAAATGCTGACCGCCTGGCCGTGGACGACGCGAACCTGCCTGGTCGCCAGCGCGCCGATGGTGACATCTTGAACAAAAAACGTGATAAAGCAGGCAGCGCCTAAGACTTTTCCCAATTGCGCCGATATAGGAGAGACTATATGGGTAGAATTGAGCGCGGTTATAGCGCAGCCGTTAAATCCATCCGCTTAGCGGCCAGAAGATTCAGGTGGTGCCTGGGCGGTGACCGCACCCGACGATGATCGCCGGGAGGACTTCCTTGAGGCATTCCTTCGCCTCGCCGACGGACGATCTTGCGTGGCCTAGCTCTGAATTGCGCCGTTACCCCTTTGGCGCAGGGCCGGCCCGAATTCCAAGTTTATTGCATACACGAACAAATGTCTAATCCAGGTCAGACAAAAAGGTGAAATCACGATAACGCTTATGAATCTAACGACAATGAACCGCACGCGGATGTTTCTGGCGATGGCGTTCGCCCTGACGGCCAATGCCAGCAACTTAGCGATTCAGTCCGTCAAAGGCACGCGACAGTTGACTTTCAACGAACTGACGCCGGCGCAGACCGACCGTGGGGAGAAGGCACCGGCGCCTTCGGGGCCTCTTGGACGCGATCGCGGCGAAGGATATCCGATTTCTTCCGACGTTTATACAACTCGCCAGAGGACCATAGTGCCTGACTCAGTAACTTCTGATACTAATACGTTTTACCCCTGGAATCCTTCAAAGTTTATGGAAAACGGCTATGGCCTCTGGCATTATGGCTCTGGTATCGATTACGGAAAGGACCGAGGCATCATGCCGGCTGGGTATGACGTTTCATTAGTCAACCATGCTGCATCACTTTTGAGCTTTTTTACCATGTCTGACATACATGTCTACGACAAAGAATCTCCCAGTCAACCCTTCTACGATTTGCAGATATTCAATGCTTGGGCAACCAACTGCACACCTGCAATAACGTATACCATGCTCTACACAACTCATATTCTTGACGCAGCCATCCAGACGGTAAACGCCCTTCACAAACAAAAGCCCTTTGATTGCGGTCTCTTTCTTGGCGATGCAGATAACAACTCTCAGTATAACGAACTGAGATGGTATATTGATGTCATTGACGGCAAGCCCATTAGACCCAGTTCCGGTGCTCATGCCGGAGAGGACAAGATCGATTATCAGAAGCCTTACCAGGCTGCAGGGCTTGATAAGACTATCCCATGGTATCAGACTAAAGGCAACCACGATAATTACTGGTTTGGTACAGAGCCTGTCAATAATTACCTCCGGCAGAACTATATCGGTGAGGACCTCCTCAGATTGGGAGCAGATATACTTTTCCCCCCTTATAAAGGCTTTGATGAACAGACGTACTATATGGGCACAGTCGACGGCAGTACACCTTACGGTGATATTATCGGCGCAGGAGTTGTGAGTAACACCAGTGCTATTAAGGTTGCCGCCGATCCGAACCGTCATACACTTAGCATGAAGGATTGGATGAGCGAGTTTTTTGATACGTCTTCACAACCGCTGGGTCACGGTTTTACCCCGACCTGCACCAACCGTGACTTGGCCTGTTATAGTTTCGATCCGAAATCTGATATACCCATAAGGGTTATTGTGCTCGACGATACGCAAAGTGAAAATAATTATACCAATCATGGAAATGGCTCTCTCGATAAGACCCGTTATGACTGGCTTATAAGTGAGCTTGATCAAGGCCAGTCTGAAGGTAAGCTCATGATCGTCGCGGCACATACACCGATAGGCGTCGTAACATTTGGTTCCGGTAGTGTCGGAAGCTGGGGACCCGACAGCTATAAAACCGATCACGAGGTAATTGCCGCGCTTCATACCTATCCGAATTTAATCCTGTGGCTTGCGGGACATATGCACTTTAATCAGGTTAACGCATTCAAATCACCTGATCCCAACCATCCTGAACAGGGTTTCTGGGAGGTTCAGACACCCTCATTAAGGGACTTCCCCCAGCAGTTCCGAACTTTCGAAATTGTCCGCAACTCTGACAATACCATTTCAATCATTATAACCGATGTTGATCCGGCAGTCAGAGATGGCTCTCCTGCTGCAATGTCCCGTTTTTATGCTGTAGCAGCCATGCAGCTATACAAAACTCCTGCACCTTATGGCCCTACCTGTGTTTACAATTCAGAGCTTATCAAGCAATTGAGCCCTGAAATGCAGATAGAAATTCAGAACTATGGAAGACGGATCACTCCTGTGCGGGTATCGCCGATCGATATTCAAATCAGCGGCCCGGACGTGCTGTTAACCTTCAAGACCGTGCTGGGCTGCAGCTATCTGGTTCGAGGCAGCGATCGGCTCCCCAGTTCGTGGTTCGTTGTTGCCGCCAACGTGCAGGGCACCGGCAATCCAGTCACGGTGCGTGATTGCGGTGGCGCGTTGTATTCCAGACGGTTCTATGACGTTGTGACCTCGCCCTAACCTTCACCTGAAGTTCTTTGGTGAGTTGCCGGGAAGACCAGGAGGCTCCGAGGGACGCATTTGAAAGGCCATTGGGCACCGGGAGGCCGGGGAAAAGGGGCGCGGAAGATTAAAGCCGTCAGGCTATGGTGTTGGGGGGGGGCAATTCCTGAATTCATGGTGGGGCATGTCAGGAATCATCAAAGTTCGTAAAGAAATCGGAGCGAATGTCCGGAGCTTCCAGAAGCGGGCAGGTCTGGGCCAGAAAGAGCTGGCGGAGAAGGCAGACCTGCATCCGGTCTATATCAGCCAGGTGGAGCACGGGATAAGGGCCATGTCGGTGGAGACGCTGTGGAAACTATCGCGGGTGTTGCGGGCGCGGGGTGTGTGAACGGGATTGGCTGGGGGCAAAGGACAGTTCTCGCGCGGGGGCAATGGACAAGGCGCGGCCGAGACGCAGCCGAGTCGGCGCGCGGACATTCTTGTCCGCAGCGACGCCCCAACGCCCCCTGGCTCCCTGAACGCCTGTGGCTCGCAAACCATTCCACCTTGCTGCGGACAAGAATGTCCGATGCCAGTGGGAATTGAGCAGCAGTTCCCTGTCCTTGTCCCAGAGGGACATTCGAGAATAGCCCAGCGTTTCAACGCTGGGTGCGGGCGCGCAAAGAAATAAGTCCCAGAGGGACGGCTGAAATGTGGCCTCTTTGGTTCGGCCCTCCCTTCGGGACTTAGGGTTGCTCGGCAATCTTCCCAGCGTCGAAACGCTGGGCTATTCTCAAACATCCCTCCGGGATGAAGCCGTCCAGATCCTGGTGGCTGCGGACAAGAATGTCCGCGCGCCGTGGCCGGCTGGAAATGACTCGTCGGCTGCAGGCAGGGCGGGTGATTGCTGTCTGGAGATGAAAGGCTGGGGCTGGGGTGGGGAGACCTGTTCACGGTTGGTGAGACTTCGAGGATTCGGAGAGCAGCGGGCTGAGGGCTTGCCGGAACGCCAGCAGCTCGCGCTCTTGCTGCTCGCTGAAGGAGCCGAGGCGCTGCGCGTAGGTATCCATCCACGTCGCGAGCCGGTCGAGGCTGCTGGCGTCGAGCTTCACCTCTTGGTGGCCACCGGGTTGGGTGAGCAACTTCCAGAGCTTGGTGTTGGCGGCGACGGCTTGGTTGGGATTGGAGCGGTCGCGCTCGAAGGCCTGCTTCTTAAGGTCGGCATCCCCGAACGCGAGCAGGGCTTGGTAGGCGTTGGTGGAGGCGAGGTCGAGCTTTGCCGCCTGGACGTCCTTGCCGCCGGCCCGGTGGCATTCCAGGCAATGCCGGTCGAGCACAGGTTGAACGAGCTGGTCGAAACGCAACGGCCAGGAGCCGGACGGCCCAGGGGTGGGTTTCGACGGCGGTCGCAGCGTGGCGAGCGCGGACTTGCCGGCGGGGGGCGCCGCATCGCGATGCTCGTGGCAGCCAGCACAGGCGAGCGTCTGGCCCGGCATTGCGTAAGTGAGAGTGCGCATCGTCTGCACAGCAGCGCCGCTGGCGTCCAGCGCTTGAAAGAACAGCGGCAAGCCGGACGGCACGCGGAAGTAGGCTGAGCCGTCCGCTTCCACCGGCACCGTGCCGAGGACGAACTTGCCGGGGTCTTCCGCCGAGATGCCGAGCACGGGATTGTTCATCTGCGGCTGGACCTTGGGCACCACGGCGACGAGCCGGAGTTGCTTCACGGACCCGCGCGGGACCCCATCGAGGCCGTAATAGACATCTTGAAGTAGCACTTGGGCCTCAGGCGCGTTGTTGGCGGCAACCACTGCCGGCTGAGTCGGCGGCTGCGGTCGGGGCTTTACGGGGATCGGCGAGACGCTGGAAATCTCGGGATCGCGGTAGAGCAGCTCTTGGTTGCCAAAGGCATCCAGGAGGTAAAGGCCCATGGCGTTGCGCGGGTTCTGTTCATCGGTTGCACGGCAATGCGGGGGCAGTTTCTGATCAGCCCAGCCGACGAGGAAGTACTCCTCGGACAACGGCCAGGGGTTGGCGTAGTAGTGGTCGCCGTTCGCCTCGGTCTCCGGGAAGGCAACCTCGGGCGTGAGGCGTGTCAACGGCGCGGCCTCTTCCGTGCCCCGGTCGCGATCCAGCAAGCAGAGCGTGCCGCCGCAGATCGAGTGGTGCGCCACGGCATTGAAGACGAGTTTCGAGGAGCCGGGAATTGCGCGCGCCTCGAACTTGACCTGTGGTTTCACGGTGTAGTTACCATACACAAGCTGCGGGTTGGTGCCGTCTTGGTTTGCAGACCAGAGGCTGAAGAAATGGCCATTGAAGCGGTCGATGTAATCCCAGCGAGTGTAGAGTATGCGGCCGTCATTGGCCACGGAAGGTGCCCACTCGAAGTTTTCGAAGGCTGAGAGCGGCCGGATGTTGCCGCCTCCGGCGTCCATGGCGTGGAGCGTGAACACGGGCACCGGGCGATAGTCATCGCCGCCGCAGCGAACGTAGCTGTCCGGGTGATCGGCGACGCGGGTGGAGTCGGAGAACAACTGGTTGCACTGGAGGGCAGTGCCTTTGCGCGTGGAGAGGAAGACGAGATCGCCTCCCGGAAGATAGCGCGCGTCGAAGTCGTCGTATTTGCCTTGGGTGAGCTGACGGCGCCCGGAGCCATCCACATTCATCTCGAAGACATGGTAGAAAGCATCCTCGGGGACATGCGACTTGTCCGCCTTATTCGGCTCGTTGGCAAGTTCGGGATGGAAGGTGCAGGCGGCGAACAAGAGCTTCCTTCCGTCAAACGACAGGTCAGGCTCCATGAAGCTGCCGACGGGCATGTCGCTGGTGAGGCAGCGCACGCGGGGTTCGCCGGACTTAAAGCCTTGGAGCAAGCATACACCGCCGCCGGGCCGCGACCACCAGCCATAGAACTGGTCGCTCATGTGCGGGAACATGCCGGGCGCGCGTTTGACGAAGAGAAGGGTATCGAAGTCAAGCAGCGGATTCGCCAGTGCCATTTCGCGAATAGCCCAGTGAGCGCGGAAGTAGAGCGCGCGGCGGACGCCGTCACCTGCATCCGCCCGCAGACTCTGCAGCTCCTCGGCGGCTTGGCGGAGGGTCGCAGCCTGCTTGTCTACGTTGGCTCCGAGGCGGCGCTGGCTTTCGGCAAGCTTCTGGCCGCGCTCGATCACCTGAGCAATTGGATATTCGCGAGGCGCTGCAACACCTGGCCGTGCGTGTTTCGACGACCATTGGCTGATGCTGCTCTGGGTGGCAGGCTTGGCCAGGGCGACGTTCTGCTCTCCGCCGACGGCATAGGCTTCCACTTCATCCAGGTGAAAGTAGGATGTGCCTTCGAGCGCAAACCTGAGGAACCTCGCCTCGACGTCACCCAACTTCACGGTCAGTGGTTTTCCGTCAGTGGCACCGTAGAAGACCGTCCCGTTATGCTGGTAAGCCTGGCGGAAATGCTGGCCATCCCCCGACAGCAGGACCAGCAAGTGCGAGTTGCGCTCCGCGAAGCCGTCGCAGCGGTTGTAAACGACCACACGGTCGAGCTTGATAGCTTTTCCCAGGTCCACCTGCCACCAGGGGTTCTTCTCGAAATCAGTGTGGAATCCCCACTTGCCAGCCTTTACACCGTCCACCGCGCCGACGGCGTCCTCCTCACGAGTTACGGGCTCTGGTGAGGCAGCCAGCCGTTTGTCGTCTTGACGGAGCCAGTCGGCCTCGACCTGTTCGCGCCACGTCGCCGCCAGAGGAGCGGGTATCGGGGCCAGCACCGCCATTATCGCCAAGGCGAAAGCGAGGGTCGGGCGCATGCGAATGAGCGGCTGACCTACAGCGACAGCACGTACGCTGCAAGGTCATCAAGCTGTTGCTGGTTCAGATGGGAGGTCTTGCCGTGCTCATCGCGCTGATTGCGAATGGTGAGCACCTCGAGAATGGTGGCGGCCGAACCGTCGTGCAAATAGGGCGCAGTGCGCCAGACTTCCACGAGCGTCGGCGTGTCGAAGCGGTCGGTCGATTGGTCGAGGCGTCCCCTGGTGCCAACGGCATAGGTCTGCAAGTCGGTGAACAAGCCCGGCGGATGGCAGGTAGCACAAGCAACCTTGCGGTCTTTGAAGAGTTTCTCCCCGCGCCGGGCTGAGTCGGAGAGGTGGGCATTGACGAGGCCGGGACTTGGCAGCGGCTTCAGCGACTTGAGATACACGTCCATGGCTGCCGGGATCTCCTCGGGTTGCACGGTGAAAAGGATGTGGCGGATGCCGGCGCGGACTGCCGTCTCCGCCGTTTCCCGCACGCCCATGCTCATCGCCGGGGGTGTTCTATGTGACAGCAGCAGGCTCTTGGTGTTCTTGGGGTTGCCGATGCCATCGTTGAGGAGGTCCCAGTTCAGGCCGTCTACGCGTGCCTGGCCGGGGTGGCAACTCGCACAGC
>Ga0118677_10009639_pt1 | contig 15019 bp, 15 predicted proteins | sample AliMusrvi5mmetaG_FD_86154 | JGI IMG/M metagenome (GOLD analysis project Ga0118677, IMG submission 86154)
AAGTTAATTATTTGTTTGATAATTTTCGGCATACTAATATGGATTTTTAAACATTGATCATGAAGAAACTATTGCTGCTTACCTTATTGTTATGTAGTTCATTTGCCCAAGCAGAATGGATCGTATTGAGTTGTGTAGATAAAGATAGTTCAGTAGTTGTTGAGTTTGATGAGGCAGCTCAGCTAGTGAGGTATCAAAATAGCAATAAAAGAGTATTCAAAGCAACCATTAGTGAATACAAGATTAGCTGGACAGATACACAATACAACTCACCTTTTTATCTAGATAGGTTATCAGGGAAAATGCAGTCTTACATGGGTAATATGACCCTGATGGGCTCTTGGGAGTGCTCTTCTCGGAAGAAGAAGTTTTAGCAATGAAGGTAACTAAGACCTCCCTATTCCTCCTTGCATGGCTTGTAGTCCTATTAGCCTCACCACTAGTCCACTCAAAGTCACCCTCACCCTACGCTGGTAACCAAGGTAACCCAAGTACAACTACTGTTCATGGCTATACGAAGAAGGATGGGACTGTGGTTGCCCCCTATCAACGCACGAGTCCTAATGGGACACAGAGGGACAACTGGAGTAGTAAGCCTAATGTGAATCCGTATACGGGCAAAGAAGGAACGAAGGAGCCACAGAAATGAAGAAGTATTACAAAGTCATACTATCTATACCCATGATTGCTCTAGCTTTATGGGGGATAAATTACTATGGCAATAACTACTCACACACTGAGGAGTATTTCAAATGTGATATTAATCTTCAAGTAGACAATGAGAACCACTTTCACGGACCTACATCCATGGAGTATCTACGCATATCTAGATGGTTTTATGGCTCAGATATTTCAGTTCGACTACAGAATCTAATTGCTTACTTCCCTTACGAAGATTGCAAGGAGAATGGAGAGATATTGCGTTGCTTCTCGCATAGAGATAGTGGCGCAACTAATCTAACTTTTAATTTAAATACTAATGAAGGTAAAGCCAGCATTAGGAAAAAATCTAGTGCAGAGATAGTTACAAACTATGAATTTAAGTGTGAGCTACAGAAATGAATGAATACTCAGGAATCCCCTTCTTTTTATTTGAGATCTTCTGTGCCTACTGGGCACTAACAAAGAAATAGATGCGTTTAGCAACCTTAAACATTCAACATGGTGGTGGCAGACGAATAACCCCCATTGTTGAATTCTTAAAGGATCTAGATTCAGATTTACTGGTTCTTACCGAGTACCACTTGGAAGACAAGAACCTTGCTAAGAGTCTGATGGACTTGGGATACAAATATCAGATAGCTGGCAGCACCCTTCCTAAAGAAAACTCTGTACTTATTGCCTCCAAAGAATTCTTTGAGGTTCTAAGGGTTTCCCAAAGGATCACCTCAGTAAAACTTAAAGGCTTCACCTTATATGGTGTTTATTTCCCTCAGGGAGAAGCAAAAAGACCTGTCTATGAGAGCTTAAAGAATGAGGTTGTGAATGCTGGGTCTACGCTAGTAATTGGAGACTTCAATACTGGGCTTCACTACTTAGATGAAACTGGGAAGAGTTTTATCTGTGCTGACTGCTTTAGTGATCTCAAGGATGAGGGCTTGGTAGACACTTGGAGAACTAGGAATCAAACCGCTAAGGAATTTAGTTGGTATAGCAGCCAAGGGAATGGCTTCAGGATTGATCATGCCTTTTGTTCAGCAGAATTGGATCAGAGGGTTTCTAAGGTCGAATACATGCATTCCCCAAGGGAACTAAAGATCACTGATCATTCCGCTTTAGTAGTGGAAATAATTTGAAATAAAAATTTGTCTACCCATCGATTCAAATAGTGCGTGGAAAACCCCCCATAGCCCCTCGAAAAAGTCTTCAAAATCACCCTCAGATCAATGATTCCCAAGTAGTGCCACAGGGATCACTAGGACACCTCAGGTGACCACGCTAGACCTTCCAATGCTGTAGCCACTAATTCTAGAGATCATCACAGCACTCCTAGAGCACATGAGAGGACTCTCTTATCCAGTGGTTCTCACAAGCGTACACCCGTTCATAACATGCACAACGATCTTTGACATATGTTAATCTTGTAACTTAAATCACTTACAGGATGTAGCCATGATTAAGTACGTCACTTATCGCCGAGTCTCAACACAAGAGCAAGGTCGTTCAGGACTAGGGTTGGAGACACAAACTAGAGATCTGAATACTTATCTCGAACATTTCTCAGGTCAGCCATACAAGATTATTGGTGAGTTTGTTGATGTGCTCTCTGGTGCTGATGACGATAGACCAGAGCTAACCAAGGCAGTGCAATTAGCCAAGAAACAGAAGGCAGTCTTATTGGTTGCAAAGCTCGATAGGCTAAGTCGCAAAGTCTCCTACATAGCCAAACTAATGGAAGACAAGTCTATCCAGTTCAAGGTAGCCAACCTCCCCCAGGCTGACAACTTTCAACTACATCTCTACGCCGCCCTAGCAGAACAAGAGAGAGCATTTATATCGCAGAGAACTAAAGCCGCCTTAGCCGAAGCCAAGGCTCGTGGAGTGGTTTTGGGTGGCTTGAGAGACTCTACAAATGAACGTAACAAGGTGAGAGCTGCTGGTGCATTCAAGCTAGCCAAGTCCATTGAGAAGATCGTTGTTCCGATGAGAAAACGTGGGGATACCCTGAAGGCGATTGCAGGATCACTCAATGATGCCAAGGTATCTACTTCTAGGGGTGGCTCGTGGACACCAATTCAAGTTTCAAGGGTGCTGGAACGCCTATCAACCAACTCCTGAGCTCAAAACTCAAGAATTTTCCTCTTAATGTCAGTCACCCCCTGTACTAGCGAAACTCAAGTAACAAAGGGAGCGTCCCACAGTAGGTTAAACCTTAATAATCGACTAGTAATCTAACACCCGAACCCCTTAACAGATTTTGTTTCTAAGGAGGAAAGGTGTTAGTTTTAAAACCAGTGGAAATAACTGGAAAACCTTAAGTAATCCCTAAGCTCTATATGCAACACCTATTGGAGCAAAGAAGACTGTCTTTTTAGCCGGATTAAGCTTCATCTCAAGTATCAACTTAGATTCAGAAGAGTGAAGAATTTTCAGGATTGGTGGTCTTGCGGCAGCTGTATTGTCTACAACATTAAGGAAGTCTTCCCCCAAGAATGTTTTAGAGAATTTGGTCAGACTCATCTTCTTAAGAACTGCTCTAAGTTTTTTTAGTACATCTACATTGCCTGTATCACCTGGGTCTAAGGTGAACTTACTGGTGGTAATGCTGATGAACCCCTTATAGTTAACTGGTAGATCAGGAAGCGTTCCCCCAAGGCTCTCACCCACACTCAACATAAAGTACGTGGTCTTGTATGAATCTTTAGACCAGACCAGATCTTTAGTAGTTGCTAGATGGCGTAGATAGGCTACAGCATTGGTATTGCTGCAAACAAGAAATGGTATCCAGTCGCTGTTCTTCCATTCAGCCCTTAGTCTCTGATCCTCCTCCTGCAATATTTCTTCCAAACTCAAGCTGGATGAATGTTCAGTTCTTGGGCGATCCTCGTGACCTATTAAGTTCAAGCCAATATGGGAAATTACTCCAGATCCTCTTAGATCCTCAGCTCTTATCCCCTCAGCACCGGGTAGAGCTTTTGACCAACGATATATAGGTTGAACACTCTCACGAAGTAGTGGTGGTGGAGGAAAAGATTCCAACTCTTGCAATATTTCTACTAGCTGCTCATAGCTCAGATCTCTTGTTCCAGTAAACGCAATTAGGGAGTGGATTGGGTTATCAAAGTCCCTCCCATGGTTTAGATCCTCAGCAAATACATCTCTCATGGGGATCAGTATGAACCCATACAAGAAATTAGACAAACAATATATTCAAATAAATCAATAGCTTATAAAGGTAATCACATACAAGAAACCACCAACAAAACAAGGAGTTTAATCATGAGTAATTACGGATTAGTCAGGAATACCCAGCTTGCTTATGGGAATTACTGCACAGTCAATGGTTGCAACAGCAAGCGTAAATCTGGTCATCGATACTGTGATCAACATAAATACAGGCTACTCTACAGAGGGGATGCAGAACAGCAAAAAATATCCCTTAAGACAGTTAACTTCGCTAGAAGAACAGTCGAGTTACTAATAAGCGACAACAGAAATAATCCATCCTGGGGAGAGTTGATGGACTGCATTTATCGTAATTGGATTACAGCAGAAACATATGTAAATGCAGAACTGAATAAATACCTTGGAGGAATACCATCAGATCGTAGGGTACGTAGAGGTCTGATTATTTGCTATGACATTTTTAATAACTTAGGACTTGAAAAAACTTTTATTACTTATTGCTGTTGGCAATACCTTCAGGAATGGAATCCCAGACTATTTGCCTCAGATGAAGCCTTTAGATTCCAGTTAGTGAAGTCATTACGCAATCAAGCGAAGTCATACCACACACAAGATATTGATAAAAAGACTGGTATACCAAGAGCCTACTCTTCCCCTCTATATATGAAGGAACGTGAAGCAGCCTGGGGAATCATCTCTGGAATCTTTGGTTCAGTAGGTATGCAGTTACATAAACAATTAGAACGTAGGGCTGAAAAGCTTCGCTCCAACACAGAACGGATTAGAAATGCCATTAAGCACATTGAATAGGCAACAACGGAGAAAGTCAGCCAAAGCCATTAAACACCTTAGTAAAACAGGATCACCTAGGGAGAAACTATCGCTTACAACCTTAGACATCCTAGAAAAGAAGATCACTAGCTATAACAATGTACTCAGTGGTGACCACAAGAAAGCACTACTAGAAGTTTGTGACTTGTATTCCAAGGTGTTATTCGGGGAAACTACTGGTCGCTCTGTAGTCGCTTTAGATTGTGGTCTAGGTAAGACCCTCTCAGTGCTTGCACTGCTGGCAGCCATTACTAAGCTTGGCTACGACTCACGTTCTGTGATGATCTGCCAGTCTAGAGTATCTGAGCTATGCCTTATGAATGATGCACTCATTGAGGCTGGAGTAGCACCCGAGAAGATTGGTCTAGTCCATTCATACAATCACGATCCTATCTACCAAGTAGTTGATGGTGAAGTGATTAATCCAGATGGATCTGTTCGCCTTGGATATGCAGCTAGACCAAGCAATGCCAAAGCGGACAGCACTCAATTTCAATTCTTACTTGTAAGTCATAACAAGGTTAAGGGCAAACGGGAGATAGTCAAACATACCCAGTACAAAGGTGCGCCTAGGACACTAACCATTTGGGATGAAAGCTTCATCTCCACAGAAGCAACCTCGGTTGATCTTAGAGATCTTAAAACGGCTATAAACGAATATGAGAACACTCAATCAGCTGATATGTCAGAGGTCTTCCAGTTTGTCAGTTGGCTGAAGGAGTCATATAACCTTCTAGTGGCTGATGAGGCTTCACAGAAGGCTGGTGCATTAGCAAAAGTAATCACCCTTCCCCTGCTAACTGATGAGACAACTAAGCGGTATGAGCAGTTAGCCCAATACAGACTTAGGGACAAGAGAACTGAGTGGAGAAAGCATCTCAGAGATTTACTGGGTATGGCAGCAGATCCAGTTCGAGTCAGCATTGCGGGTGGTGAAGCAGTTCTTCAATATAGTGATGCGGTATCAAAGCAGCTGACTAACCTGGTCGTTCTTGATGCAAGCTATCGGATCAGAGAGCTAGTTAAGGTTGATCCCTCATTGACTGAACCAAGTTTCTTCGTTCATAGACATAATCTCAAATCCTATGAAGATGTCACCTTGCATCGCCTGGACTACTATGGCTCTCGCTATTCTGCTGAAACACCAGCAAAGGCATCGAAAGTAGCCAAGGAGATTGCTATGGCTATCAAAGGTCTTCCGCTTGATGAAGCCATCTGTCTATTCACCTTCAAGTTGAATGACTCTAGAAAGCAGGAGCACTCCTTAGCAATTAAAGCTGCTTTGGTTAATGAGGGAATAGATCTTGCAACCACGGTTACGTTAGGTGATGGGACTATTAAGCCTAGATTCATTTGGAAAACTTGGGGACAGGAAACTGGTAGCAACAATGCTAGCTACTGCACCCATGTATTCATGGCTGGTGTTCTGAGGCAGCAAGAGAGCTCATTCCTGGCTCAGTTAGTAGGTCAATCCCAAGATCTCCTTAAGGATATGAACCAGTCCACCTTAAGCGAAGCGATGGTCAGCGAATTAGCTCATTTAGTCTACCAAGCATCATTAAGATCAAGAGCAAGGATCGTGTCCCATGGGAAAGCTTTGTCAGCCCACTTCTATCTAGTCTTGGATCAACCAAAGATCGAAGGTTATCTAAAGGAGATCATGAGGGAACTCAAGGTTGTCCAGTGGGAACCTATTGATCCAACTCTAAGAAGGAGCAATGTGACCGGGGATACGACCAAGAGAATCTTAAGAGCATTTGAAGATTTAAACCTAGGTACAAGAGAGCAGATCTCAATTGCTGAATTTAAGAAGGTCTACGAGTTCGGTGACTTGCCAATTACAACCTTCCAAGTTGCAAGAGATCAAGCACTTCAAGCTGAAACTGGATGGCAGTTAGATAACCGCAGCTTTAAACGAATCTTTACAGATACAACCTTGCAATAAACCAGCAGTATTTTGTAGTTCAACCATAGCCACCCACTGAGGTGGTTTTTTCATATCCATTTAAAGGAAATCCAAATGCAAACAATTCAATCACCAGTAGTACCCAAAGTTAAACCAAAGAAACGTACCCTCAGCATGGGTCTTTACTTTAGTCAACCTGAAGAGATTGAACCAACCAAGAATTACTTTAGGGCTGATAATAAGAAGCAATGCAATAAATGTAACGCAGTGTTAATAAGCGGAATCAATATATCTCCGGGATACCTAAAGCGCCATAGCTACGTCTGTAGAGCCTGTAGAACTTTGTTGCAAAGGGAGTATTTATGGTCACTGCGAGACGCGGCTAAGGCTCCTAGACAATTCCTAAATATAAAAGGTAGCCTTAAGACAGCTTGGAGAAACTTCCTTATATCGATAATGCCAAATAACTAGAATCCAAACACCCCGTCTTAATAGAAAAAGGATGGGGGTATTTATCTTATTACTTAATTTGCGCCCTTAGCTAAGTTACAGGATGGACATGCCACTTGACCATTCTCCACAGTAGTAGCACCACCCTCAACCCATGGGGTTCTATGGTCACAATGCCAATCGTCCCACCGTACTTTTTCACCGGCACAACGAATATGCAATTGGCAACATCCCTGGTCTCTTCTGTACACAGTGAGTCTTTGAATATGCGTAAAGTCCCTCTGGTTATCCCTTTGACGCAAAGCTGGAAATCTACTTAATAGGTGACGCATCATAAATTCCATCCTAAAGCGTATGGATTCTTGAGCATCAGTACTATGGCTTATCTTCTCTTTATAGCTGACCCACTCTGCATCAGCGGCGTCTTCATCCAACTCATCCTGCAGTCTACGTATGGACTCAAACTCTATAAACCAGTCATGAACATGTGGTTGGATGTCGTCGAATATATATTGCCGCTGTAATTCAGCTATTACGCAATAAAGCGCAATAACGTTATAACGCTCCAATTCTGGAGTTGGCTCTGGAAATGTTAATGCCAATACATCCAACGTTTTTTTAACCAATCTAGCTATAGAGCCATTATCTGGAAATGTCTGATTCTGTGAATACATCTTATTCAAATCACCATTTTTTACATTGGTAGGCTCTCCAGCAATCTCCAGACAAGTAATCTGAGCGGCTACCTGATCGTGGGTATATCTAACATTGCGGAAGGCTACGCTAGCAAAGAAAGAGTGATTGGTTAGTCCACGTACAAAGTCTCTCATTTGACCGGGCATCGCATTGCGCTTTTCCTGTGCCTTTAGGCTTGTACCGTTTTGCAACCGTAAGAACATTTCCCTCACTTCATCTTCATCCGTATTCTCCATAATCACCACATCTATGGAATATGTCTGAAGCTGTATCGCCAATTCGTCTGAAAGTTCTGATATTAATAGTCCGGCAACATTCGCACCGTTTATAGGCTCGGCATCGGATGGTATGGAATATTCGCCATCAAAGAACGACCAAATTGCCCGCAGCCTCTGTTGACCATCCACTACTTCATATGCATCAGGATTTGTCCCAACTTTCCTCCAGTACATCTTGGGGATGTCATAACCTCGCAATATCGTATCAATAAGGAGCTGCTTCTGAGAAAGAGACCAGACTGATGGACGTTGAAAATCAGGATTAGTATCGATTCTAGATCTCATGCCATTAGGCAAAGAAATAGTCATCAATGGGAAAACTTTTTTATTAATTTGCATTGGCTAAGCTTTTAAGAGATTTATTCATTCAATGGCTGTTGCATGAGTTGGCACTACCCAAGTAGATGACAACGCCTCAGCTTGCTGTAAGACCGTCTTCACAGCTTCATCCTGCATATCTGGCGGGTAACCATACTTCCGCAAAATACGTTTAACCAAGACCCTCAATCTTGCACGGGCAGAATTCCGTTGTGCCCAATCAATGCTTATGTTGGCTTGAAGATTTACCAATAACTCATGAGCAATTACCTTGAGCTTGTCATCGCCTAGCAAGTCAACCGCACTTTCATTCTCAGCAAGCGCATCGTAGAAAGCAATCTCATCCTCAGTTAATCCTGTCTCTTGCCCCCTAGCCCTTGCCTCTCGTATTTCTTTGGCTAATTCAATTAGTTCCTGCAATACTTCTGCAGTGGTAATGGCATTGGCGTGATATCTTGCCACAGCATCTTCAAGCCTCTTTGAGAAGGCTTTAGTCTGGGTGACGTTACTCTTACTCCGTGAGCGTAAGCCGTCATTAAGGAGCTTCTTCAGGGCTTCAAGAGCTAAGTTCTTGCGCTCACTTTGCTGTAACTCAGCTAAAAACTCATCGCTCAAGATACCAATATCAGGAGTCTGTATTCCAGTTGCAGCAAGTATGTCGACAATCTCAGTAGATATAACTGCACGACTAATCATTTGCTGCACCGCTAGCTCCCTACTACGCTGGCTTTCACCAGAACCAGTGGAAGACTTAAATAGAGCGGCACGTATTGCCTGAAAGAAACCAACCTCTTCACGTATTTCTAGTGCCGCATCACTAGCGGATGCAAGGGAATAAGCCTTTGACAAGGTCAATACAGCATCTTGATAACGTCTATGAGCTAATTTCTTGCCTTCTTCTGTCGTCTCTTTGGCTGAAGCCCTCTGCTGCATATCCAAGATCCACTCGATTGCCCCAGCCATCATCATCATGCGTTGCTGTGGTGTGCCATTAAGGGCTGATAGGTAGTCAAAGCCGTGATACATATCTCGGACTATCTCGTATTTCTCCATCATGACCGCAACAGCTACCGACTCATCAATACCAACATTCTCCCTATCGCCTGGGCTATAGATCTGGAGTGCTGATTTGAGATTTTGGGCAATACCAATGTAATCCACGATTAAACCACTGGGCTTATCTTTGAATACCCTGTTGACCCTGGCAATCGCTTGCATTAGCCCGTGTCCACGCATAGGCTTATCAACATACATAGTATGCATGCTTGGTGCATCAAACCCTGTAAGCCACATGTCACGAACAATCACTAGCTTCAATGGGTCTCCGGTCTTCTTTGCCCGTTTAGCCAAGGTGTCACGTCTAGTTTTAGTGCCAATATGCTCTTGCCACTCTTCAGGGTCACTAGCAGCACCTGTCATTACTACTTTGATAGCACCTTCGTTTATATCTTTGCTGTACCACTCAGGACGAAGTTTGACGATTGCATCATGAAGTTTGATGCAAATACGCCTACTCATACAAACCACCATTGCCTTACCATCCAAAGCAACCTGACGTGCTTCAAAGTGCTTAACGATGTCTGCGGCTACCAAATCAATACGCTTATCACTACCCACTAGAGCCTCAACCGTGCTCCACTTCTGCTTGAAACGTTCCTGGGCAATTAAGTCATCATCCTCAGTTAGAGCCTCAATCTCAGCATCTATCTTTGGCTTTTCATTCTCATCCAATTCAATCCGAGCAAGGCGTGACTCGTAGTAGATTGGAACAGTTGCACCATCTTCCACAGCCCGGCTAATGTCATAGACATCAATGTAGTTACCAAATACAGCGGGAGTATTAACGTCGTCCGCCTCGATAGGCGTCCCAGTAAAGCCAATAAATGAAGCATTGGGAAGTGCATCTCTTAAGTACTTAGCAAAGCCGTAGCTAATTTCTCCAGTCTTAGCCTCTACTTTAGCCTTGAATCCATACTGACTTCTATGAGCTTCATCAGCAATCACAACTACGTTTCTTCGTTGGGTTAATGCTGGGTAAATTCCAGACTCACTATCGGGTGAAAATTTTTGAATTGTGGTGAATACAACTCCACCAGATGCGCTATTAAGAATCTCTTGTAGATGCTCCCTGCTCTCTGCTCGAACTGGAGTCTGACGAATTAGGTCTTTGCACATCCCAAAAGTAGTGAACAACTGCTCATCAAGATCATTTCTATCGGTTAGCACTACCAGCGTTGGGTTTGCCATAGCCGGATGTTTAACTAGTTGTCCTGCATAGAAAGCCATTAGCAAGCTTTTTCCTGAACCTTGGGTATGCCAAATGACACCCACACGCTTATCGCCACCTTCCATAGTTGCTTTAACCGTGGAATCAACAGCGTGATTTACTGCATGGAACTGGTGGTAACCCGCAAGTATCTTTACAAGACCAAAGTCCATCTCATTGAAAACGGTGAAGTGCCTAAGCATTTCGAGTAGTCGCTGCTTATCAAATAACCCCTCAATAAGAGTAGATAGCTCAGGCATTCCTTTTGGCGCAACAGTGACTCCATCTGTAGTACGCCAAGGCATAAATCGCTCTAAGTCAGAACTTAGTGAGCCAATACGTGCCGTTATGCCATCACTAGTTACCAGCAGTACGTTGGTATTAAAGAGTTGAGGGATCTGACTCTTATAGGTCTGCAGCTGATTAAATGCTCCGAGCATAGTCGCACTATCGCTACCCGGTGCTTTTAATTCAATCACGGCAATAGGCAAACCATTTAAGAAGATCACTACGTCAGGTCTTCGGTTGTATTGACCATTGATAACAACGAACTGACTAACGACTAGCCAGTCATTGTTATCAACATTATTAAAATCAATGATATTGACATTGCTTGCAGTAACAGCCCTATCAGAACCCTCATACTCAACATCAATACCCTCAGTTAGCAACTTATGAATACGTCTGTTTTCATCAAGCAATATAGGGAACTCATGTTGAGTTAGCTTTCTAACTGCATCTTCTAATGCATGAAGTGGGAGGTAGGGATTTAATTTTGATACAACCTCTAGCAGTCGTTGCTGAAGAATGACTTCTGCGTGGCTTTCACGCTCTGGAAATAATCCATCGGGACCAATCTTGTCCTCAGTCTCAACCGCATAACCTAAGTCTTGAAGATGCTCAATTAGCGCTAACTCAATTGCGGCTTCTGATAAGAATGCCATTATTGGATTCCCGCCATCAATGGCTCAGCTTCATTGATGCGAAGTTGACCAGATATAAGACGCGGTAGCAGAAGGTCACGCATAGAATACAGACTCTCTATTAGGCGTTGATTTGCAATTATCTTGTCCAGCATACCTTCAGTTAAATCACCGAATCGATTAACTATCCTCTCATCAGGGAGTAAAACCTTTAAGCCCTTAAAGTCAGACGTGTTTAGATTGTGAAATACCGAACCACCAGAGCCACCAGCCCTTACGGCATCTCCAATTCGTCTTAATAAGAAAAGCGGATAAGTAGCGCCCCACCTTTTTTCAGGCAATACACTATTAATTTGCTGATTAGTTTGAGACATCCTAGTTACATACGCCACCAATCCAGCGGTAGCTATACAGGAGACACAGATAGTACCCGGTGGTAAGTATTTCTTAGGCTGTGTATCAGCGCCCATTTTTGTCAAAAATCTATTTGTTTCGGTAATCACCAATCTATTGTGCATGTCTGGGATAGTTATAAACGGAATTTCAGCACCGTAATACTCTTCATTAGCAGTGGATGGTGTCTTTCCGCAAATAACATCTCCAATGTCACCAACAACACCAACTACCCACCCCTTCGGAATCTCACCAACGTCGCTATCTTCAAAACTATCGGGAAATAACTTTGCAGTCTCAGTATCAATGTTTTCACACTGCCTACCTTGTTGATTAGCATAAACAGGGTCAAAATCAATAAACCATGATTTGAAAATTGCTTGAGATATTGCTTCTAATATCTTATTTTCTTCTTTTAGAAGTTCTATTTTTTCATCCAAAATATTAGCGATGTTAGATATTTTCTTTTGACTCTCAAGAGATGGGCAGCTTAATTCAATATTAGAAAAGTTTGATTTATTAAGAATTGGAACAGCAGATCCAGAAGCCATTCTCCTGATCTCGTCCTTTTTAATACTTAGACTGTAATACACGAAGTCGATGTCAAACTTCTCGATATCTACAGTGATCGAGTTAATTTGTTGGTTTGTCAGAGATTGTTTTACTGATATAGCCGACTTGCCCATATCAGAACCAATGCATGTAACCAGCACTGAATTTGCTTCAATTACATTATTTTTAACACTTAATGCTCCTTCCTCAGAGATTGCCCGTGAAGTCAAATTGATATATTTTGTGTCAATAAAATCTGAAGGCGTTATAAAAGGGTAATCAAGTCCCCAGTAAGCTTTGATATCTGTCTTTGGGGTTTTGCCCGTGACAATCTTACCAATTTCGCTTAATTTATATTGTCTCCGCTCATAGCTCATAGCCAAGTCCCTTGAGCTTAACTCTAATTTCAGCATCAATCTGGCTGCCCTCATCCATTTGGGCGCTCAAATTTTTGGTTAATAGCAGCATTTTGGTTGCAAAATCCCCATCTGTATCTTCGATATCTTCAGCACCAACATAACGACTAGGCGTTAATACATAACTTTGTTTTTTAATTTCCTCTAACTTTACACTTACACAAAATCCAGGCTGATCGATATACTTGCTAGCCGTCTTTTCACCACGCCAAGCATGGTAAACATCAGCAATCCTCTTTGTATCTTCATCTGTCAGCTCACGTCTTGCTCTATCAATCATCACGCCCATTTTTTGGGCATCAATGAATAGCACATCACCACGTCTATCACGCCAACCTTTCCCGGGATTCTTGTTTCGTGCCAAAAACCATAAACATGCTGGAATTGTCGTTGAGTAAAATAAATTTGGTGGTAGCGCAACCATGCAGTCGACTAAGTCTGCTTCAACTATGGCTTTTCTAATAACATCTTCACCACTTTGTGCACCCGACATGGAGCCATTTGAGAGAACCACTCCACCGCTACCATTTGGCGATAGATGATGAATGATATGTTGTAGCCAGCCATAGTTTGCATTGCCAGCTGGTGGGATGCCATACTTCCAGCGAACGTCTTCTTTTAACCTATCCCCACCCCAATCACTGATATTAAATGGTGGGTTGGCTAAGACGAAATCAAACTTCTCATCACGCAGCTCATCTTTATGAAAACTACCTTCGTTATTCCACTTGATTTCACTATCTATACCTCTGACTGCTAAGTTCATCTTCGCCAAGCGCCACGTGGTGTAGTTGCTCTCTTGACCATAGATAGCGACATCACCGATGCGTCCACCATGTTCCTTAACGAACTTCTCGCTTTGAACGAACATTCCACCGCTTCCGCAGCAAGGGTCATAGATTCGCCCTTGATATGGCTCAAGCATCTCAACTAATGTCTGTACTACGGAGCGAGGCGTATAGAACTCTCCACCACGCTTACCTTCTGCACCAGCAAACTGACCTAGGAAGTATTCATAAACTCGCCCCAGCACATCTCGACTGGCATCACCATCGCTACCCAGGGTAATCTTGGAAATCAAATCAATTAACTCGCCCACCATAATCTTATTTAAGGCTGGACGAGAGTAGTCTTTGGGAAGAACCCCTTTTAGAGATTCGTTGTCCTTTTCAATGAGGCGCATTGCATCATCAATCAACGTACCAATGGTGGGGAGCTTGGCATTGGCTTGCAAGTGAGTCCAACGGGCTTCCTTGGGAACCCAGAAGACATTCTCTGCCAAGTACTCATCTCTATCCTCAGCAACCACTTCATCCTCAAGCAATAGCTTTTGATGCTTTGCTTCAAAGGCATCTGATATGTACTTCAGGAAGATCAACCCTAGAGCTACGTGCTTGTAGTCACTCGGTTCCATGTTTCCACGCAGCTTATCTGCCGCTTTGAACATTTCTGCTTCAAAGCCTAGGTTGCCGCTATTCTTATTTTCTGCCTTAGCCATAAAACCTTTTAATGTATTTCTCAGCTACATTGACCAGGAAGCCAATGCCCTACTTATAAATAATGATATTACTCGTAGATACCTACAAAAGGACTTGCGAATGAATTGATTGATAGCTAGAAGTGTTTAATTTTTGACTGGAAGGATTAATGTATGAATGAGCAGATGCCAGGAAGGAGCAAGGTTTCACAGAAGGTAACCAGAAGACCTCAAAGGACACCCGAGGAACTGGTTGCAAAGTGGGTCAGAAAGACCTTGAAAAGAAGCCTAAAAGACCCATTGCTGGTCTCAGAAATTAAGTTACTCTATTAATTAAATAGGCTTAGAAAGAGTACCGCTTAAGGGGGAAGTTTTAGGGGGAAAGTAAGGGGGAAAACTTCTTCCCTCTTATTCCATAAGACCTTGATTTACAAGGACTTTTTGTATTTGGCGGAGCGGACGGGACTCGAACCCGCGACCCTCGGCGTGACAGGCCGATATTCTAACCAACTGAACTACCGCTCCAAATTACAACGCGTACTACTTATGTCACTTACTACAACTACTAGCCAAAATCTTTGGCGTCCCCAGGGGGATTCGAACCCCCGTACTCACCGTGAAAGGGTGATGTCCTAGGCCTCTAGACGATGGGGACCTGGACTACTAC
>Ga0118677_10009642_pt1 | contig 15011 bp, 7 predicted proteins | sample AliMusrvi5mmetaG_FD_86154 | JGI IMG/M metagenome (GOLD analysis project Ga0118677, IMG submission 86154)
TCCAATAGCAGATGTCGCCAATTAGTAAAGCATTACAGACATTCAATTAAACTTAAATTATGAGGGGGCTGATTGCTCAATTTTGGCCTGATTTTCAACACCCCAGTCGAACACTGAGTTCTGAGCTTGTCAGCCGTTTCATACCCTCATGCCCGCTCCCGTCGCCGTCCTGAAGCTTTGGCGAGCAATACCCCGAAAAGTGGGACGAGATCGCCGCCACTGACGCCCGAATTGACCGCCTCGTCTATGACCTCTACGGGCTGACGGAAGAGGAAATCAAACTGGTGGAGGGTACTTGATCAAGCGACCATAGCCAGTAAAATCACCGGCATCGGGTAAATGGATTGCATTCCACGAACGAGTGACAAGAGTCTTGGAAATCGGCTTGACTCCCGCCCGACTAGGGATGACGCTTTTCTGAATGCAGCGAAACTAACACAATCATGAAAGTCAAATCGAAAAAGTCAGTGTCCAAAGCCGATCAGAAGAACGAGCCAGGAAGTGGCAAGTGCCTGAAGTGTGAGAGTTGCGCGGAGTTCACCGCCAGCAGTGAGCCCGAGATATGCCAGTGCGGGCATCCGACGGGCGAGCACGAAAAGGCCAGGCAAATGTTCGGATTCACCCTCACCGTTTCCTTGAAGTCGGGGCATACGCTCAGCATGCGCAAGGATGATCAGGCGTGCGAGTTGCAAATCGAACGGGACTTTGCCGCCTTCCTGAGTTCAAGTTCCGACGCGCCGAAGTTCGGCCAATTCGATGGCTATCCGACCGATGGAACCAACCGTGTGAAGGTGAGCCTGGTGATTCCATTTGCCGAAGTCAGCGCACTGAGTGTGACGCGCAAGGACGCTATCCGCAAATGCTAGCGCCCCTGAACATCCCAAAAATGCTGTCGTTAGTTCAAAATTCATCATCTTGAAAACTTGACTCTTGGGTCTGAGACGCAGCCTCGCTAGCATTCAAAGATCCCTCCTCGACACAACGCTGCAGCATGTGAGTCAAGTCGGCGGCGCGAATCGGTTTCGACAAGTAATGGTCCATGCCGGCGGCCAGACAAAGCTCGCGGTCACCTGCGGTGGCATTGGCCGTCAGGGCGATAATGACCGGGCCGTGAGCAGGAGCGTAGTAAGCTCGGATGTGACGCGTCGCTTCAAATCCATCCATGACGGGCATCTGGCAATCCATCAGGATCACGTCGTAGTTATGGGTGGTGAGCTGCTGCAATGCCAGTTCGCCATGGGTCACGAGATCACAGGTATAGCCGGCACGCCGGAGCTGGGAGGTGATGAGCTTGCCATTGATGAGATTGTCCTCAGCGACGAGAACACGCAGTCCCGCTGGCAGCGGTTTCTCGTCCGTTGGCTCCTCCGGCTCCGAGTCCGCCAGTGCTAAGGGCAGCGCAAACCAGAAACAACTGCCCCGGCCCAATTCGCTAGACACACCGATATTTCCCCCCATGTGTTCGACGAGCCGTCGGCATATCGCCAGACCGAGTCCGCATCCGCCATGGGCTCGGGTATTGGAGTTATCGACTTGGCGGAATGATTCAAAAATCTCCTGCTGATATTCCGCTGCAATGCCCATTCCGGTATCGCTGACCTCGAAGCGCAGCCAAGTTTCCAGTCCCGGTGTCTGGAGCCGCTCGATCCGGCAGATAATTTCCCCGTGGTCGGTGAATTTAACGGCGTTGGTTAGGAGGTTGATCAATACCTGCCGGATACGCACCGGATCGCCACGCAGACTGGTAGGCGTGGCAGGGTCGATGAGAAACCCCAGTGCCACGTCCTTGGCATGAGCACGCGGTCTGGTAATGAGGATGAGTTCCTCGGCCAGGGTATGCAGGTCGAAGTCCTCAGCGCGAAGAACAATCTCGTTGGCTTCGATTTTTGAAAAATCCAGCACGTCCTCGACCAGGCCTAGCAAGGCTTCACCTGACACTTGGGCCATTTTCGCCATATCGCGCTGCTCGCTGTTGAGCGTTGTGCTGAGCAACAATTCGCTCATGCCGATCACCCCGTTGAGCGGAGTGCGGATTTCATGACTCATGTTCGCAAGAAACTGCGACTTCAGCCGCGAGCCTTCGAGTGCTGCGTCGCGGGCGCTAGCGAGTTCAGCGTTGGTCGATTCAAGGGTGGCATAGCCTGCCTGGAGTTGCGCAGCCATCCGGTTGAGCGCGTGCTGCAGGTTGGCCAGCTCCGTGATGGATGGCGCGGCCATCCGCACGTCGAGATGACCACCCGCAATCAGGTCCGCTTGGCGGATCGCCTGGCCTACCGGATAGATGACCCAGTGAGAGAGAGCCAGCAACAGTACCCCGGCAATGAGTCCGACGGCAAGCAATCCAATCGATATAAACCAGGTCGTTTGGGCCTGTAGGTCGTTTTCCAAGCGCTTTTGCTCCGCCGAGCTTGCCCGCGCCAACTGCTCAACAATTTTTTCAAACAAATCGGTGGGCTTGCGGTCCTGGCCGCGCACGAGCACGTCGGATTCGCGGTAGGCCAGATTCCCGCTACCGTCGAAGGCGGCCAAGGCGGCGCGATATTTCGCGCCTAGCTCACTGTGGCTCGCCAAGAAATCCCTGGCGACCCCGTTGGCCGGCGAGTCGGCGGGAAGATTGCCGAGCAATTCGCCCACCAAGCGGCGAGTCTCCGCTTCGTCTGTCAGGAACGAATTCCAGTAATGCGTGCGGTCGGCCGGCAGATGGCCGCGGATGAGTACATTTTTCCATTCTTGTACCTGTTTCTTGAAAGTGACTTGGGCGCGCAATGCCAGCACTTCGGACTGGGAACTCTGCATGGTGGCCGCTAGAGTTTGCCGATGCAGGCGTTGCATGGTCGAGTGCTCGGCCCAGCCGATTCCCAACAGGGCAGCCAGAGAGATGCCAACCAGCAACATGAGCCAGACGCGCAGGCTCATCTGAGCAATTGGCGGCGAGGCCCTTGGGTAAAGGATTTCTTAGGATATCGCATGCCGGAGAAATGTGCCGCCGCCGTCACCGGCTTCAAGTCCAATACTGCCATACAATGTGACAATATTGTAACATACAGTGTAATCCCTAGCGTCCTGAAAGCAATCAGTTAGCGCGTCCGGAAGTGTCCCGGAGTTAGGCCGGTATGCTTGATGAAGAGCCTGTTGAAATATGGAATCGATGCAAACCCACAATCCATCGCAATGTCGGAAATTCTCGCATGCGGCAAATCTGCCAACATCCGGCAGGCGCGCTTCACCCGGAGGCCCGCCACGTAGTCACTGAAGGATTTCCCTGTATGTTGGCGGAAGACCCTGCTGAAACGGTCTGGACTGAGAGATGCCACTTGCGCGGCATCCGCTAGAGTGACAGTTTGATCTAGATTTTCCCGGATGTAGTCGATGGCCTTACGGAGTACGACCGGGGCCGCCAGTGAGGCGGTTTGCCCGAGCCGCATCGCCTGTTCGCGGAGCCTGCCGACGATATACTCGATCACGTACAGGCCCGGATACAAAGTGGATCTATCCGCCATCGGGACAGGCCCGACTTCCACGCGGGCCAGTGCCCTGCCCGAGGCTTCAATCGTCATCACACCATTGAAGAAGCCGTTTCTGCAAACCGCCCGGCGCAGAGGTTCAGCACCGTTTCCGGCGCTGTGGAGTCCCTTGTGAAACCGCAGACACTCGACTGCGGTATCCGACAGACCGCGTGCATGTCGGCAAACGTCCTGAAGGCTCGGCGGCATATCGAAGGCAGCGCCGACGACGACTAGCCGCACGGGCAAGCGGGTAGCTGCGCCGAAGTTCCCTAGCAATTCTTCTGCTCTGCTGAAATACTCCTCAAATGAATCGGCCTCCGTGCCGCCAGTGATCGGCACCTTGTCGCGCACAGCTTGAAGCGTTTCAGTCTCTGGTGCTCTTGGCGAAGACGTTGTCATTTTCATGGAAACATGGGTAATCTGTCCAGCGTCGTGGACAAGAGTTGAAATGTTACGAAATTGTCACCATGACCGCATCGGCCCGGTATCATCCGCTGGGAACTTCAACTTGCTGCTCCCGCCGACGCTGTCCATCTCCGCGCCTGATGCGAACGGCAACGTGAATGTCTCATGGCCGACGAGCAGTTCTTCTGGCTACCAACTCCAGTTCAGTCCTGACATGAATACCTGGGTGCCGGTTAGCGGCAAGGGCTTCTTCCGCCTCGTGAAACCGTAAGTTATAGTCTAACCGAAAAATCGCGAGTTGTCAGCCGCCCGGCGTCATGCCGGGCGGCCAATTTTTTGTTTGGTATAGTAGTTGAGGCTATAAGCGTTAGAGTAGCACTGGCGGTGAGGGCTAACAGGCGTTCACGCGTGTCGTTGGGATACACTGCGATGGTCTCGCATAGGCGCGACAGGCGGGAAGGCCAATACTGTCAATTTAGTAGGAGGATAGGCATCCTGCCTGTCGTGGAAGACGGGCTTCCAGCCTGTCGTTTCATGCGCAGACAGGATGGAAGCGCTGTCTTCCATAACAGTCGGGGACGCATGTTCTCCCGCACGAGCAGGCCGATTCATCGCCATGTGTCATAAATGTCACCATCTCAGAATTGAATATATAATATAAAATGCAAAAACGAATGCAACCTGATTGTTGCGTCTGCAACTTCCACATATTTACTTATCATGAAATACACGTTACTTCGCAAATGTTTGATGTTAGCCGCATTACTCCTTCCAGCCGCTGTTCCTTTGCGGGCTGCCCAACTTAAAGGATACTGGGAATTCGGGAGCGCTGCCGTAAGCGGGGCATTCCCGGGAGTTGCCATGGGCGGAGGAGCCTCTCCCAATCTGGTGATTGAGGGCACGGCACCTACCTACAAGGCGACCTTGGCCGACGATGCTACCCCCACGCCAGTGACCACACTGAATGGAGTGATCACCACTGTGACGGGCGCAGCCAACCGGCTCAGACTCACCCACGGAATCGCGCCCAACGGGGGCAGCGCCACTCTGGTCAACAAATACACGTTGATGTTCGATGTGTTCTCGCCTACCGGCAGCCGGGGCAAGTGGCGGTGTTTCTATCAGGCCGACCCTACCAACACCGATGACGGAGAATTCTTCATTCGCAATTCCGGCACGGCCGAGACTATCGGCATCGCGGAAATCGGTTATTCCAGCACGGCGATGACGCCGGGCAAGTGGCACCGGGTGGTAATTTCCGTGAATCTAGGCACGAGCATCGTAAGTTATGTCGATGGCGTGCTCTTTAAAGCCCACAGTGCCAGCTCCTTGAACAGTCACTTCGCACTGCAATCCCAGGTCCTGTTGTTTGGCGACAACAACGGAGAAAACTACGCGCTGAACTGTGGCGCGGTGGCGATCTGGGACGATGCCCTGAGCGCCACCGAGGCTGCCGCGCTTGGCAAGGCCGGAGTTGCGGTGTCCACCGCCGCACCGGCAAATCGTGCGCCGGTCATCACCCAAGGGACGAACACCGCTCTCGACGCAGTGAAGGATGGCGCTACCGCAACCGGCACTCTCAATGCCACAGATGCGGATGGCGATGCCATTACCTGGAGCCTCACCACTGCCGCCGCCCACGGCACCGCACAGGTGAGCGGGGCCAACACGAGTTGCCCAATCAGTTATGTGCCAGCCGCCGGATATGCCGGAACGGATTCGTTCGTAGTTCGAGCCAGTGATAGCAAGGACAGTAATTCGATCACGGTGAATGTGGTGGTCACCGCATCCGCTGACACGACGCGGATGATCGGCCTGTGGGAGTTCAATAATGCTGCTAACAGAAATCAGGCAACACTTGGCTTTGACCTTGAGCCATCAGGCAGCGGCTTTGCGGTGGTTCTAGGCATGGATGGGACAGATGACGCGATGGAGGTGAGCGCCGGAAGTAATTACAAGGTGACCCACGGGGTGCAAGCGAATGGCGGTACGGGTGCCACGCGTGCGAATCGTTACGCGATGGTTTGGGATATCAAAGTTCCGGCGGCGAGTGCCACGGTTTTCAAATGCCTGCTGCAAACCACTCCCGCCAACAATGATGATGGTGATTTGTTCATCAATGGTACCAATAACATCGGCACGGCGGCTGGTCTTGGCGGCTACTCCACCTTTTCTCTTGCGAGCGACACCTGGTATCGCGTGGTGCTCAATGTAAACAATGGCAGTTCGAGAGATGTATGGGTGAACGGTGTCAAGGTGTACACCGGCACCGTGGTCGGAACGCTGGATGAGTCGCGCTACGGCCTGGGCGGGCAGATTCTCGCATTTGCCGATGACAACGGCGAGGATGGTTTGATCGATGTATCTAACATGGCCATGTACAACGGCACGCTATCCGATAGCCAAATTGTCCAGTTAGGTGTGGCAGGCACGCCATTCGTCAGAAGCAATCAAACTATTACCTTTGGCTCGCTTGGTACCATGACTTATGGTGATCCTTCCTTTACGCTGGCTGCGACGGCCAGCTCAGGATTGACTGTAACCTATAGCGTGGTGAGCGGACCGGCGACGGTAACTGGCAACTCAGTTACGCTGTCCGGGCCCGGGACGGTGACGATCCGCGCCTCGCAGGCTGGCGACGCTAATTTCTATCCCGCAGCAGACGTGGACCAATCATTCACGGTCAACCGTGCGAACCAGGCACCGGTCATCAGTTCAGTGGACCTCAGCAGTGTGAACTTGTTGAGCAATGGCGAGCTTCGAATGAACATCCATGCCACGGACCCGGATGTCGGTGACACGATCACGTATGCTTGTGATTTCGAGGGAACGGGAAATTTTGCAAGCTTGTCAGGCCCTGTGGCGGACCATGTTTATGCCAACGCCGGCACCTATAATATAAAAGTCCGGGCGACTGACAACCACGGGCTGACCGGAACCGATTATGTCGCGAGTTTGCAAGTGGATCAGGCGCAATCGGGAAGTTCGGGTGACTTTGGCACGGCTTGGACGTCGTTGGTTCCCTCTGGAGGGTCCTTCGCCGGACTGGCATCCTTTCATGCTTCGTCTGGCCTTGCCGCAGCGGTGCTTGCCGGAACTAACAATCTAGCCGAGCAAACGGTGAGCATGGCCTGGCGGGACCGGACATCGGGAGAAAACGCTTTGCTTGTCGGCCCTGTGGTTAGGGCTTCAGGGTTCTCTGACACCGGTGCCAATCCGCATGTCATCCAGATGACCTATGATCCCTCATTGGCCGGTGCCTACCCGGTGTGCCTGGGACGCTATGACGGGGCCGCCTGGACCAACGCAGTCGATGCCAACACCAGCGGAACCTCCAATTACTTAGGTGCAAATCATCCCTTCAATCTTGCTGCCGATTTCAGCATGGGCAACTACGGCGCGGACGCGACGTCCTGCACGGCATGGGCGGTGGTCAATCAATCGGGTGATTTTGCCGTCATGCGCTTGAATGCGTCGGCCAGGCGGACACTCGTGGTGCAATCCGCACAGGGTGCCCCGATTCCTGCATCCGGGAGCCATGCGTATCCGTCAGGGACCTCCGTTCTCTGCCAAGTGCTAAATCAAACTATAGTCAATAGCACCACTCAATACGTTTGCAATGGATGGCAGATGACCGGCAATGCGCCGACTTCCGGTACAGGCACGTCGTTCACATGCTCGCTCGACAACGACGCCACGCTAACATGGCTGTGGACCACCAATTATTGGTTGGATCTGGCTGTGGCGGGCGGTGGTGCCCTATCCAAATCCTCCGGTTGGAATGCAGCCGGGAGCAGTGTCGTGGTGGACGCCCAGTCAAGCTACACGACCGGGCTTTTCCAAAACTGGACCGGAGATACAGCGGGTTGCACGTTATCCGGCACTCGCATCACTATTCCGATGGATCGGGCACGAGGTACGATCACCGCGCAATTCAAACGCTCGAGCGCCCTGCTAACCGTCGTTTCGGATCATCCGTCGTGTGTGCCGGCCCCGGGCAGCTATGCCAGTCCCCAGGGAACACCGGTGGCACTTAGCGCATCGGCACTAACGGATGGAAAGATCCAATACATCCCTGTTGGCTGGACCATGTCGGGGGACGCGCCCCACGTGGGAACCGGCGCGGGTTTTAACATGACTCTGACCCATGATTCGGTGATCACATGGAACTGGACGACAAATTATTGGTTGGACACTGCGGTTTCTGGCAATGGCACAGTGAGTGTGGCCAGCGGTTGGCAGGCAGGCGGAAGCAACGTCATGATTAGCGCAACACCCGGTGCCGGAATGCATTTCACGTCGTGGAGTGGCGACACCACCGGCTGCGTGACGGGTGAGAACCGCATCATTGTCCCGATGAGTGGCCCACGCAGTGTGATCACCGCGAATTTCGCAAGCGATGATGACTTCATGGTGGTCGCATTGCCAGACACGCAGAATTACAGCAGTTCCTATCCGTCGATCTGGACGAGCATGACGTCGTGGATTGTCAACAACCGCTCAGCGCTCAACATTCAGTTTGTGACGCACGAGGGCGACATCGTCAACACCTACAACTCGGCATCGGAATGGGCCAACAGCGTTGCGGGGATGAATCAGTTGAATGGCCAGGTTCCTTACCTGATGACACTCGGCAACCACGACATCAGTGGCGGTCAGACGGACAGCAATTATTTAAATAACTACGGTCCTAACACCAGCCGCTGGAAGACCGGCGCTAACTATTACCCCTGGTGGGGCGGTGCCTCGCCAAGTGGCCTGAGCACATACGCCAAGATGACGATCAGCGGCCGTCCTTACATTTTCCTCAGTCTCGACATCGACTGCCCGACGCCGGAACTTAATTGGGCTCAGGGTGTCATCAACGCCAACCACAATGTGATGACGTTCCTGACCATCCACAACTGGCTGGCCGAAACGGGCGGCTCGGGCAGCACGGGCACGGGCAACGGTACGCGTGGCCGCTGCCACACAGTGTACACATCCGTCGCTCAGGGGAACAGCCCGGACGCGGTGTGGGCGAACTTTGTGAAACCTAACAACGAGATTTTCGCGATTATCTGCGGCCACAACTTTGCCCAGTATAACATCACGGAGAACAACAACGCTGGCCGGCCGGTGCATGAGATCATTGCCGACTATCAGACGCTGCCCAACGGCGGCAATGGTTTCCTTCGCCTGATGAAATTCCGGCCATCGCAAGGCACCATCGAAAACACCACCTACTCACCTTACCTCGGCCGCTACATGACGCAGCCAGCCAATAGCTCCGACTCAACGGGCATGTTGGATCTGACCGATCCGAATGGCAGTGCCTTCACCCTCAACGTTGACTTCGACCATCGCTTCGACGGTTCACTCAGCGTCAGGTATGCCGGAGGGCCGTTAGACATCTCGACTTCTAGCACGGCCTATCGACCGGGCACTGCGGTGTTGAATACAGCAGCGGATGTGCCGTCCGGGCAAACTCTTTACACCTGTACCGGTTGGACGGTTTCCGGCAGCCAGTCTGCCTCGGGTGCGGGCAATAGCAACAGTCTGGTCATGAATGGCGATGCTACCCTCACCTGGAACTGGGCCACCAAGTATTGGCTGGAAACGGCTGAGACCGGCGACGGGCAAGTGAGTGTCTATAGCGGTTGGCAAGCTGCCAATACGCCGGTCACTCTGAACGCTGTGCCATCAACTAACGCCAGCTTCCTGCGGTGGAGTGGCGACCTTCAGGGCTGCACGATCCATGGAACTCAGATCATCGTTCCGATGGACCGGCCGTACAGCCCGATCACGGCCGAATTCAGCTCGCCGATACCCAATTATGTACTCACCGTGGTGTCGGATCAGCCCGATGTAACCCCGGCCGCCGGTGCTTATAGCTATGCGCCTGGCGACGTGGTCGAGTGTTCAGCGCAGAACAAGGTGAATGGCGCAATACGCCAACTGTGCAGCGGTTGGAGCACATCCACGGGCACATCCGGCTCCAGTAACACCGCCAACATAACGATGACGGGTGATACCACCCTCACCTGGCTCTGGCAAACACAGTACCGTCTTGATGCCTTGGCGCAGGGACCGGGATCACTCGACGTAGCCAACGATTGGTATCCGACGGGCACCGAGTTAACAATTAACGCGCTCGCCGGATCCCATGCCCATTTTGTTGCGTGGGCAGGAGATCTAACCGGCTGCATGGTTGATCATGCGACGCTCCATGTGCCAATGGACCAGGCGCATCAGGGAATCACGGCGGTTTTTGCCTTGGATCAGGTAAACCTAACCATCGTATCGGCTCATGGCCAGCCAAATCCTGCTGTCGGGTCCGCCAGTTATGCTTATGGTACCGTGCTGTCCCTCGCCGCTGCGGATGAGTCCGCCGGAACCTTGCGATATAGGTGTACGGGATGGCAACTGGACGGGCAAGAGCCTGCCAGCGGAACGGGCAACAGTGCGTCATTTGCCCTCACCCATGACAGTGTGCTCACTTGGCAGTGGCAGACCGAGGTATATCTGGCAATTACGTCAGACGGGCATGGAGTCATTACTCCGATGGACGCAGCAGGCTGGCATCCGCTCGGCACTGTCCTCGCGCTTCAAGCCACCCCTGCTGCGCTTTATCGCTTCTATCATTGGAGCGGGGATGTGGCTGGAACGCCTGCCACTGCGGGTCTCACCGTTACCATGGATCAACCGCGTACGGTTGAAGCACGCTTTGCTCCGGCCACTGCGGCTGCGGGCACCCCAACGTGGTGGCTTGATCTGCACCACCTGGCAAACAACGGGAATTGGGATGCCGCTGAGGCAGCAGATGGAGACGGCGACGGTTTGAGCGCGGCACGCGAATTCCTCGCTGGCACCGACCCGGCTAGCGCCACGTCCACACTCGCGCCGTCACTTGTTGGAACCCCGCCAGCCAACCATGTGCAATGGACGGCTAGCAATGGATGGACCTATCAAGTCGGGTTGTCATCCGACCTCGGTGCGACCTTCACCTCGGTGGCCAGCGTGACAGGGAATGGTGGACAGGCCACCGCAGCGTTGCCTACAGACGCCTCGGGGCTGATCCGCATTCAGACTACGCCACCCGCCGAGGCATGGGACGTGCCGGCACGCGCCACTGCCGTGGTCCGGGCGATGTCGCTCATACCGGCGGGCACCTTCACGATGGGTGAGAACAGCTCCGGTGCGAATGTGGAGTATCCAGAGCATTCCGTCACCATCACCACACCGTATCAGATGGACACCTTTGACGTGACAGTGGCGGATTGGATAAGCGTCTGCAACTGGGCTGTGGCTAACGGCTACGATTTGAATCCGACTCCGCTGTTCAACGTACCTAACAATCATCCGATTCAGGCTATCAGTTGGTATGACGCGGTCAAATGGTGCAATGCCCGCTCGGAGATGGAAGGCCGCGTGCCCTGTTATTATACCGACATCGATGGCCGCAACGTCTATCGTACCGGTGAGGTGGATCTGCTTAACGCCAACGTCAACTGGCAGGGCAATGGCTATCGCTTGCCGACCGAAGCGCAGTGGGAACGGGCGGCCCGCGGTGGCTTGCCCCATGCCAACTTCCCCTGGGGTGATACCGGTGACGCGTCGATATTCAACGTCTGGCAGTACTGGGTCGAGGTGCTCGACTATCAAGCGCCAAGTTTCCCATGGACGACGCCGGTGGGCTATTTCAACGGGTCGCAGACGCCGGCTGGTCCCGATATGGCTAATGGTTACGGGCTCTATGACATGGCCGGCAACGTCTGGCAGTGGTGCTGGGACCGCTTTGATAGTTATAGTGCGCTACCCGATTATGATCCTGCGGGTGCGACAGCCGGAGATCGCCGGATCAACCGGGGTGGCAGTTGGTGGAACAACGTCGATGATGCACGCTGCGCCAAACGTTATCCTTACACACCTGCTGGAGATAATGTCTATGGTTCGATCGGCTTCCGCTGTGTTAGAAACGCCTCTGAAATCGTGACAGCGCCGGTTCCAGCGCCCACGGTTGCTGCGGGTATTCTGACAGGTGATGTGGCCATGCATCTGGCGAAGAACGGCAGAGCGCTGACATCCGAACAAATTGGCGGGCTTGCTTCGCTGACCCTCGGCGGAACCCTCACCGTCACCATAACGGGTGATGCTCAGGCGGCAGGAGACAGCTTCAAACTCTTTGACGCGGCGGCATACACCGGAGCCTTCAATGCGCTCCACCTCCCGTCTCTGCCGGCTGGGCTGGCGTGGAATGTCACTCGGTTGAGCGTCGATGGCACCCTCTCGATCGACTCCGCCGCCGATCCTTATGATGCCTTTGCCGCCCTGTATGGTCTGACCGGAGGCAAGGATGGCGACGACGATCATGATGGCATATCTAACGAGATTGAGCGCGTCCTCGGCACAGATCCGAGCAACCCGAATGACCGACTCACGCTCGACCTCGATGGATTGTCGCTTGATCCAGCTACTGGGAAAACCGGCGTCACGCTCCGCATTTCCGAATTGAAACCTGTGGGCACCTACCGCATCTATTGGACGGCTGATCTCACCACGCCGCGTGCCGACTGGACACTTGTGTGCACCCTCGTTCCCAGCACCCAGGCCAAAGATGTGCTGGTCCAGGACGAGCTGAACAGCGACCGTGCCACGGGTGCAGTGCCGCGCGGGTTCTATCAACTTAGTTTCGAGCCCGCTGCCAATCCCTGATACTTGTGATGCTTTGCCTCAGGCCCAAGATAAGATAAGAAAGTGCTTTTGCATCTTCTCTTGGGCCTTCGGTCTTGGACCTTTCTATCTGGAATCTCAGAACTCCAGAACTCAGTGTTCGACTGAGGTCGAAAAAGGACACGTCGGCTGAAGCCAGCACTCCGTTAGAAAGGCTTTCGCCTTGCGTCTCCGCCTATTCTTTGCGTTTGAGCAGCGGGAAGAGGACAACGTCGCGGATGGTGGGGGCGCCGGTGAGCATCATGCACAGGCGGTCGAGACCGATGCCGATGCCGCCAGCCGGGGGCATGCCGTGTTCGAGGGTTTCAATGAAATCGTAATCGACCTTTTGGGTATCCTCACCGGACTGGTGTTCGAGGCGCTCGCGTTGCACATCGGGGTCGTTGAGTTCGGAATAACCGGGGGAAATTTCCTGGCCGTTGATGATGAGTTCGTACACCTCGACGGTAGAGCCGTTAGGGCTTACTTTTGCGAGCGGGACGAGTTGGCTGGACACGCGGGTGACGAAACACGGATCGAATGTTTTTTCCTCCACGAGTTTTTCAAAAACCTGTTGGATAACCTCGTAGTCCTCCATAGCTTCGGAAAGCTGCACGCCGAGGGTGTGGCAGCGGTCGCGGCGGCCGGCGGGTGTTAGCTCGAAGAAATCCGTGCCGGCGGCAGCGGCGATGAGGTCATGATAGGCAGCGCGGCGCCACGGGCGGGCGAGGTTGATGGTGTGCAAGACGTTGCCGGCGTCATCCTTGTGGTCGATTTGCAGGCCGCCGCAGAATTGAGTGGCGAGATGGCAGACGAGTTCCTCGACCAGGTCGGCCATGCCCTCGAAGTCGGAGAATGCCCAGTACGCCTCCAACATGGTGAACTCTGGATTGTGGCGCCGCGAGATGCCCTCGTTGCGGAAACTTCGATTAAGCTCAAACAACTTGGTGAAACCACCCACCATCAGACGCTTGAGAAATAACTCCGGCGCAATACGCAAAGTAAGAGGCATGCCCAGCGCGTTGTGATAGGTCTCGAACGGGCGGGCCGCAGCCCCGCCGGCCACGTCCTGTAGCATCGGTGTTTCCACTTCCAAAAACCCGCGCTCCTGCAAGAAGCGGCGGATCTCGGCGAGCATCAACGAACGCGTCACAAACAACGCCGCACTCTCCGGATTGCCCATCAGATCCAAATGACGCTTGCGATAGATTTGCTCGCGGTCGGCCAAGCCGTGCCACTTGTCGGGCATAGGCCGCAACGCTTTGGACAGCACAGTGAACGAGGTCACCTTGATGGTCGGTTCGCCGGTGCGGGTGATGAACGTTTCGCCCTCGATGCCGATCCAATCGCCGCGATCCAGGCATTTCCAGACCGCAGCGTCGTGTTCAGATAGATTCTTGATCCCGACGTACCCCTGGATCGAGCCGTGGATGTCGCCCAACTGGATGAAGCAGGACTTGCCCATATCGCGCAGCGCACTGATGCGCCCGGCCACTTTCACGTGCAGGCCTTCGGCGAAATTGGCGTGTAGCGCGGCCGGGGTGATAGTAACGTCGAAGCGAGCGCCGAACGGATCGACGCCGAGTTCGCGCAGTTTAGCGAGTTTTTCGCGGCGCACCGCGATGAGTTCAGCTTCGGTGGATAAGTGGGACTGCGGGGGGACGGCGTCGCTCATGGCAAGGCAGGTTTAGGGGGAAAGCGGCGCGGAAGCAAGCGCGGCTTTGGCAGGAGGACAGGAACCCAGCCTCAAACGGCGGGTTTTCCTAGACAACACCACCCGACAGTGCTCGATTGTCGGCATGTGTTTGCGCCTGTTATTGCTGTGGCTGGGAATCATCGGACTCGGGTATGGAGAGGATGCCAGGCCCGCACCGCAGGAGGCAAGCGACGACCTATCGCGACTCGCTGAGGCATTGCTAGGAAAACATGGTGGCAACCAGTTATTTTATTTTCCCACCCATGACGTGCCAGCGACCCCCAAGAACTGGGGCCTCAAGTATGAGGATGTGAATTTCCAATCCAAGGATGGCACGCACTTACATGCCTGGTTTTTGCCGTCATTGAAAATGCCGGCAAAGGCGACAGTCGTTTTTTCCCATGGCAATACGGGCTCGATTGGCCACCACCTCGGGTTTATCATGTGGTTTGCCGAAGCAGGTTACAACGTGCTAACGTACGATTACCGGGGATTCGGTCAATCTGGCGGCACGGTGGACCGGCGGGGGATGCTGGATGATGTGCGGGCGGCCTTCGACTATGTGAGCAAGCGCCCGGACGTGAATGCGGACAAGTTGGTTTCCTACGGGCATAGCCTCGGTGGGGCCAAATCCCTTGCCGCGCTGGGCGAGGCACCGGTCAAAGGGTTGCGAGCGGTCATCACGGATGCCGCGTTTTCCTCCTATTTGGCAA
>Ga0118677_10009643_pt1 | contig 15009 bp, 11 predicted proteins | sample AliMusrvi5mmetaG_FD_86154 | JGI IMG/M metagenome (GOLD analysis project Ga0118677, IMG submission 86154)
TGCACATCCATAATGACATCAAGTACAGAGGTCAGGGTGGTGTTGGGGATGGTTACCACTCCCTTGAACTCTTCAAAGGGTGAGCCTTCCACGTTTCGGGTATAAATTTTTACTCCTGCCGATTCCCTTCTAAGTTTCCAGTCGGTTTTAGATCCGGTATTGACGCTGACAAGTATAAAACTTGCCAACAATATTCTAATGAACAACATACAATTTAAAATTATATAAAATCCGAAATGCAGATAAATTATTCAGAGCATTTGTATTTGGATACGAAAATTCTTGTCTTTTGTTTTCTTTTGGCAAAATTAATTAACTATTCTCATAATTGTTCGAATAGTTGAGAATTAATGTAAGCCTAAGTTAAGGAAGTATAGTTAACATGGCAGGGAATTGATATTGGATTAAAATTGGGAAATATCATACTAATCTCCATCCAGTGGCAGGTTCGCTCCTTTTAATCTAATGTGAGACATAAGGGTAATGGGCCTGTTTTGAATGACCCTGCCACGATGACGGATACCAGGTACCTGGAGGTCCGCCCGCATACGATCAAAGGCTTCTAACAAATTTAAGCACTGAAAACAGACTTGACGGTTTTCTTATAGTTAGTAGCGATAAGAATTTAAACAGCCTTAATTATTTATTGAAATATTTGACTATCAACTCTTCAATATCTCCCCTTTGATAAGGTTTCGAAATATAATCGTTGCAGCCTGCTTCGATTGCTTTTGCCCTGTCTCCGGTCAATCCAAAAGCCGTTTGTGCGATAATGACCACCTGCTTGTTGAACTGACGGATTTGTCTTGTCGCCTCATACCCTCCCATTTCAGGCATTTGAATGTCCATCAAAATCAAATCGATATCGGGATGAAGATGGCAAACCTGTATTGCTTCTACTCCCGTATTTGCCCTGATCAGCTCCCGGCCGAATGATTCCACCACTTTGCAGATGAGTAGCCCTGAAAATTCATCATCTTCCACAATTAATATTTTAAGGTCTTTGAATCGATCCATGCCAATGGATTCAGGATTCTTCATCCTACTTGGTGGTTGCGGTTCTTCCATTGGTATGGTAAAGTAAAAGGTTGAACCTTCGCCTGGAATGCTTTCCAGCCAGATTTTGCCCCCAAACAACTCAACATAGGCTTTTGAGATTGACAATCCCAATCCAGATCCCTGGAAAGCATCCTTGTCGGAAATATCCGCCTGAATGAACCGTTCAAAGATGGCTTCCTGTCTCTCCTTTGGAATTCCTATGCCCGTATCTTTGACAAAAAACTCAAGAAAATCGCCCTTTTTCTGACAGCCATATTCGATCGACCCTGTCTTCGTGAATTTTAAGCTGTTCTTTATGATATTTGACAATACCGCAAAGAGTTTTTCGTGGTCGGTGCGAATGTTCAGACTTTCTGAGGTGTAACTATTTCTATACAAAAGCTTTAGTCCGCTGGCTTCGGCATTGGTATGATAAAAATCGTAAATGAAATCCATCAGAGAGCCAATATTCTGGATTGAAAAATTAAGTTCGACCAAACCGGCCTCTATCTTGGAGATGTCAACAATTTCGTTGACAGTATTGAGCAATCGCCTGCTGCTCTTCTCGATGATATCAATGAAGGATTGTTGTTGTTCGGGGGTTAAATCCTCTTCCTTAAGTAATTCGGAAAAGCCCAGTATTCCATTCATGGGGGTGCGAATCTCGTGGCTCATATTGGCCAGGAATGCCGATTTCAATTTGTCGCTCTTCTCAGCCTGCTCCTTGGCCTTGATTAACTCCTGATATCCCAATCGCTTTTCGGTCACATCCGTCACAATGCCTACACGTTTAACAATGTTTCCTGACTCATCCAGCAACGGATAGGTTTTTGCATTGACCCAAATGATACGGTTCTCACTTCTCAATATTCTGAATTCATAATTAAATTGACCGTGGTCCTTGAATTCATTGGCATAAAATATTTCTTCCACAGTCGGCCGGTCTTCCGGATGAATGTTTTCAACAAACAGGTGGGGACGTTCATAAACTTCCTGACAGGGTACTCCCCAAATCCTTTCAAAGGAAGGACTTACATAAATGATGGCACTGTCCGACCGTAGCCAAAAAACTTCATCTATATTTTCGGATATCTGCCTGAATTTACTTTCAAAATCTGACGCACGCTCATTGGCAGCAATTAGCTCGGATGCCCGCCTGGCCTTTTCTTCATTTTGTAAAGCCAATTCTTTGTTGGCGATGACCAGTTCCGCTGCACGTTTGGCTTTCTCTGCATTTTGGTAGACCAGTTCCTTGTTGGCTATGACCAGTTCCGCCTCCCGTTTGGCTTTTTCCTTGTTTTGAAAAGCCAGTTCAATGTTGGCAATGATCAACTCCTCGGCCCGTTTGGCCTTTTCCTCGTTTTGGAAGGCAAGTTCCAAATTGGCAACGATCAGTTCGGCCGCCCGTTTTCCCCGTTCCTCATTCTGAAATGCAATCAGCTTAATAGCTTCCTCCAACTCTTTTTGAAGCTGATGAAGTCTTTCGTCGTCAATATCTTTCAAGGATTTCAGGTAGCCGAACTCATGCTGCAGCTCTTTTAGTTCAGCAACAACCTCCTCTTTTGGTAAATTTGAATATTTCATTGTAGTAGAAATAACTTTCCAGGGGAAACAGAAACCGTCACCATATGTCTGAACACGTCTGCAGAGAAATTAAAGGAGGGAAAATTGAAATGCAGGACTTACTCACCCCAAGCTAATCAAAATGTATTAATCCATATAAAATTATAAAAATAATAGGTATTTCCAACGTTAATTGAATAAATTTTTGAGTAATTTTTTAAAATGATGCATGGTTGTCATAGGGATATTAGACCTTGGTACAACGCCCGTTCACAAAACACGGGATTATTTCAGTAAAAAAGTCAGCCACGATCTTCCTTCCCTATGTGGCTGACTTGATTTTCGTACCATACCGAAGTTTAACAATTGAGTGTTGACTGGAAAAGAAGTCTCAGGAGGGGTCGATTTCCTTATCGTCAGAGAGGAAATAGGGGTGGAGGAGTTTTGTTGAAGGCCCCATATTCGATTGTCGGGGACCAGATACTTGGAGGCTCGACCCATGCTCTCGAATAAACGAAGCTGTTAGCGGTCGAATCCCTAACGGTCAGATTAAGTCGTGGTTATTACAAATGAGCATTTTTCAGTTGGCAGGCAATGTAAAACGGAAGGTGGATCCTTCGTTTACTCGGCTTTCTATGGAAATTTCTCCGCCCATCTGAACCACAAAATCCCTGCAAAGCAAGAGTCCGAGTCCGGTGCTTAATTCTCCGGCTGTACCTGGTCGTTTGGTATCGGCATCGATCCGAAAGAGGTTGTTCAGGATTTCTTCGCTCATTCCTATTCCCGTATCTTTAATCGAGATTTGGATAAAATGATCAATAAGTAATGCAGAGATTTCGATGTTCCCCCCATTTTTAGTGAATTTGATCGCATTGGAAGTTAAGTTGCGGACGATGGTCTGGAACATAAATAGATCGGCAAAGATCGACATATCCACATCAATATCTAATTTTATTTCAATAGACTTGTTCTGCGCTTGTTCCCCCAGGACAACAGTGCTTTCCTGGATGGTCTTGCATAAAGCAAAGGATTGAGGCCTACATTCAAGAAGTCCCCTTTCGCTTCGACACCACGTAAGGAGATTTTCCAGCAGGTCAAAAGTATGATGCGCTGATTTATTCAGCGCACTTGAGAATGTTCTCATTTTTTCCAATGAGATATCCTCTGTCTCATCCGACATCAGTTCAGTTAATCCAAGCAAACCATTAAACGGACTTCGTAAATCGTGGGCAATGATTGAAAATAATTTATTTTGTTTGGCAATGAGTTTTTGAAGTTCGATATTCTGAATACCTATTTTCTGTTCTTTTTCCTTTTGCTCGGTGATATCGGTGATGAATCCATACCATAAAACGGACCCGTCGGCCTCAAGATGAGGTAGAGAGTTGCCAAATAGGTGGTGGATAGAACCGTCATTATACTTTACCCTGAAGTTTACTTGTTGGGGAGATAAATCTTTAGCTGATTGCAGGATAGAGTGATCAAATTTATCACGGTCGTCGGGGTGAATAATTGCAAATGCTTTTGATCCATCTTCACGAACCTCTTCAGGAGTGACCTGAAACAACGCTTCAATGGCGTCACTGGCATAGGGGAAACAGAGGCTGCCATCTGGTCGCATCCGGAACTGGTATACAACTCCGGGTACCAGACTGGCAATTTTCTGAAGGCGATCCCGCTCAAAGGCGATCAGTTCGTTGGAATGATTCAATTTGTTTGCGATGACAAGTTCAGCGGCACGCTTTTCTTTCTCTTCGTTTTGGAAGAGTAGTTCTTTATTGGCGATGAGTAGTTCTGCAGCACGCTTTGCTTTTTCATCATTTTGAAAGAGCAGTTCTTTGTTTGCAATAATTAATTCTGCGGCACTTTTTGCCATCTCTTCATTTTGACTATTGATTTTCAGTTCTTTCTCTATTCGACCGGATATATCAACGCACGAACCAATAAAACCCATATACATTCCATTATCAGTCAATCGTGGTGCTCCAATGTCTAGTAACCAGTGATAGGTGTCATCGGCGTTCTTCCGCCTGTATTCCATTCTGAAGACACTCCTGTCGCGTAATGAATTAGTATATATTTCAAAACATCTTTCCTTATCATCCGGATGAACCCCATCTGCCCAGCCATTTCCGAGTTCCTTTTCAAGTGTTTTGCCCGTGAAAGAGAGCCAAGATTTGTTGAAGTAATCATAAAAGGCATCAGTCCCTGTTGACCATATCATTACCGGAGTCGAGTCTGCCATCAGTCTGAACCGGGATTCGCTCTCAAGCAACATCGCTTCTTTTTCCTTCCTTTCGGTGATGTCTCTTAAAATTCCCAGCGCATGCCAATTTCCACCTTGCTTCAGTCCCGAAATGGACAACTCCACATGAATAATCCGTCCTTCTTTGTGGATTGCCTCCACTTCTACTGTTTGATTCACTACATTGCCTTTTCCGGTTCTGATAAATTCACTAAATCCAGCTTCATGGGATTTGTGAAAGGACTTGGGAACCATCATAGTATGCAAATTTCTGCCTACTATTTCGTTCCTTGGGTATCCCAGGATTTTCTCCGCAGAACGGTTCCAAAAAGTTATTTCGCCTTTATCGTCTATGATGATGATCGCATCGTGTGAGGCTTCTGTTATTATTTGGAAATATTCCTGCTGGTTGAATTTCATTAAACGACGGTTTTATATTATGGTTTAGCTTAGTGGTTTACGGATGTAATCCACGGAGTATGGAAAATTGTGGTCAAGTCGTGCTTTTCGGATGTGTTGTAAAGTTAAGCCTAATAGTGACCTAAGTGATTTTTATCTGTTTCACTTTATCAAAGGAACAATTCCCTGGAAGAGCCTTACAAAGGAAATCCTTTACTGAATTTTGCAATGGTAAAAGGCGGGTCATTACGTGGACAAAATTTTATATCTAAAAGCCATCGTAATGATTTGCATAATTCCTTCTAGCCGGTTGGAATCACTGGGCCATTTACCTGCCTTGTGATTCAAAATATTGATATATCAAACTCTGATGAATGAAATACATATAATCAGGTATCTCAAATTTGTAGTAGTTAATTGCCTTGCAGCCCATTAAGAAACGGTTTAGCGTTAAACCCGATTCAGGATTGATTGAGATTCCAAGTTCATACTCACTGGGAGGAGGGGAGAAGACTTATGTAATTACTGAGATGAACGCTAGTCCGGTCTTCAGGTAGGGACAGATCCCTTTCTTGACTCAATTTTTCAATTGTATGGGAGAGATGTTGTACAGATCTGTCGAAAAAGGTTCAAAAATGGCACTGATACAAAAAAAAAAGGTCAGATATTTCTATCTAACCCTTTGATTCTCAATTGTCGGGGTGACAAGATTTGAACTTGCGACCCCCCGCCCCCCAGACGGATACGCTACCAGGCTGCGCTACACCCCGAACTTGTACCGCTTTCCTCCTTGGATTGGAAAGCACTGGCAAAAATAGCTTCTGTTTTCCGGATTCCAAAATATTCTTTCGTTTTTAAATAATTAAATAATTTACACTAGCAACTATTGCTGTAGTAATCCATTTAGACTATTTTTGAGCCAAATATTTATTGACATGGAAATGTTTAAAACCTTGAATACGGAGAGCCCCAAAGGTGCTTCCGCCCAACAACCCAAGTCGGTTGAAAAAGTAAAATGCCTGATCATCGGATCTGGACCCGCAGGATTCACTGCTGCCATCTATGCTTCGAGAGCCAATCTGAATCCGGTGATGTACGAAGGACTCCAGCCGGGAGGTCAGCTCACCACCACCACTGAGGTAGAGAACTTTCCGGGTTATCCGAAAGGGGTGACGGGACCTGAAATGATGGAGGACCTTAAGGAACAAGCCATCCGTTTCGGAACCGATGTGCGCTGGGGATTAGCTACCGCGGTTGAATTCGGTGGAGAAAGTCACAAGGTAACCATCGACGGGATCAATGTGATCGAGGCCGATACCATTATTATCGCAACAGGAGCCGAAGCCCAGTACCTCGGACTGCCTGATGAGAAAAAATATGCCGGCTCGGGTGTCTCAGCCTGTGCCACCTGTGATGGATTTTTCTACAGGGGTAAAGATGTCGCCGTAGTAGGAGGGGGGGATACCGCCTGTGAAGAGGCGATCTACCTCGCCGGCTTGTGCCGCAAAGTTTACCTGATCGTACGGCGTGACCAGCTACGAGCATCCAAAGTGATGCAGGACAGGGTCTTCCGGGCTGCAAACATCGAAATATTGTGGAAGCATCAGACCAAAGGTTTGACGGGACAAGGGGTCGTAGAAGGTGTCGTGCTCATGAAAAACAGCGGGGAAGCCGGTGAAGAAGAGGTGAATGTCCCAATTGACGGGTTCTTTCTTGCGATCGGGCACGTTCCCAACTCGGGAATTTTCAAGCCACAGATCGAAACCGATGAAGTGGGCTACATCAAAACCATTGGAAGCAGCTCCCTGACCAATATTCCCGGCGTATTTGCGTGTGGTGACGTGATGGACCCCGATTACAAGCAAGCCGTTACGGCTGCCGGTTCCGGTTGCAAGGCAGCGATCGATGCCGAGCGCTACCTCTCCGAAAAACACTAATCCATCTTATATCTCATATCTTATATCTTATATCTCATATCGTATATCTCATCACTTATATCTCATATCTCATCACTCATAACTTCTCCTCATGGCTCATAAAGATTTTTCATTCGATACCCGTGCCATTCACGTAGGTGAAATGGCCGAATTCCTGGAAGGAAGCAAAAACGAGGTGGTAGCACCCATTTACCTCTCTTCTACCTATGCGAGGAAAGAGGTGAAGAATCCTGGATTTTTCCAGTATTCACGAAGCCAGAATCCCACACGTTTCGCACTCGAGCAGCGGTATGCCTCCCTTGAAAAAACAACTTACGGACTGGGTTTTGCATCGGGTCTGGCCGCTGAGGCAACCCTGCTGTTTGCGCTTTTGAAGCCGGGAGACCACGTGATTGGTTTTGACGACCTCTATGGCGGTACCAAAAGATTGTTTCACCAGTGGGAAGAAAAATTCAGTTTGCAGGTTAGTTTGGTGGATGCCACAGAGATTGCTTCCGTGGAAGCGGCCATTCGTCCGGAAACCAAGCTGATCTGGCTGGAATCGCCCACCAATCCATTGTTAAGGGTCTGCGATATCAAGGCCATCTCTGAACTGGCTCATAAACACAACTTACTGGTCGTGGTCGACAATACCTTTCTTTCGCCCTACTTCCAGAACCCTTCCGAACTGGGAGCCGACATTGTCGTACACAGCATCACCAAATACATTGCCGGACACAGTGACGTTATTGGGGGAGCAATTATGTTAAATGATAAGGCGCTGTACGAAAAATTAAAATTTTCACAGAATGCACTGGGTGTGGTTCCTTCTCCTTTTGATTGCTATCTGGTTCTTCGCGGATTAAAGACCTTGTCGATGAGGATGGAGAAACACCAGTCGAATGCCCTGGCTATTGCCACCTGGCTGGAAGGACATCCCAAAGTAGCCAGGGTCTATTACCCCGGACTGAAGAGTCATCCACAATATGAAATCGGACTGCGACAGGCAACAGGTTTCGGAGGGATGATCTCCTTTGAAATAAATGGTGGCGAGAAGGAGGCGGTTGACTTTCTGGAAAGCCTCGATTTGTTCACCCTGGCTGAAAGTTTGGGTGGCGTGGAATCGCTGATCGAGCATCCTGCGCTGATGACCCATTCGTCCATTACAGCCAAGGAGCGGGCAGAGGCAGGAATCAGTGATTCGCTGATCAGGGTTTCCATCGGTTGCGAAGACAAAGCCGATCTGATTGCCGATCTGGAGCAGGCTTTCGCGAAAATATAAACCCTACTACCTGGGAATGCCAAACAATATATTTTATACTTTTAGGGCAAATAAAATTTGGTTTATGAAAAAAATATTGGTGGTCCTGTTTGTGTTTCTGACGGCATTCGGTTATGCCCAGAAGAAAGAATCCCTTTTCAATGGTAAAAATCTAAAAGGGTGGACGATTTTCGTTAACGATCCCAAAGTTACGCCTGAAAAATACTTTTACGTCAAAGATGGCGTCATCGAAACGGTGGGTGTTCCGATGGGTTATTTGAGAACGAAGAAGGTTTATTCCAATTACCACCTGCACGTGGAGTGGTGTTATCCTGAGAAACCAACCAACAGCGGCATCTTTGTTCATACCAATGGTCCTGATCAGCTTTGGCCCTTACACTACCAATGTCAGCTCAAAAACTTGAATGCGGGTGATTTTATTGTGAATGCTGCCGGCGAAAGAGCTACCGTTGGAGACAGTATTTATATAGGAACGGAAAAGGTAAAGCCGATCGCCGTCAAATTGCATCCGACCAACGAGAAAAAAGCCGGTGAATGGAACAGCTATGACATCGTCTGCAAGGGCAGTACGGTCGAGGTTTCCGTCAACGGGTTGCTGCAGAACACGGCAGTCAAATGCTCGATGACCAAAGGCAACATCGGTTTGCAGGCAGAAGGCTCCAAAATTCAGTTTAGGAATATCTGGATCGAAAAGGTGAAATAATTTTAACCGAATATTCGGCCACAGTTGTCGGATGAAGGAGGTAAAAAATAAAAGGGTATCGCAAACGGATACCCTTTTATTATATGATTAAATTTGGGATTAGGAAACCTGAGCAATCTTTGAGGCAACGTATTTTCCTGCTTCCAGTTTTTTACGAACTTCAGAGAAAGCCTTGATGGTGTATTCCACATCTTCCAGCGTATGGGAAGAGGTTGGGATAAGGCGCAGCAATAGCTGACCCTTAGGAATGACCGGATAGATCACGATGGAACAGAAGATGTTGTAGTTTTCCCTCAGATCCATGATGACATTGGTCCCTTCCGGTACACTTCCAGAAAGGTAAACGGGGGTCACAGGCGAATTGGTGACACCAAGGTCGAAGTTCTCAGCCTTCAGCCCTTTTTGAAGTGCCTCTACCACGGTCCACAAATTTTTGCGGATATCGGGTTGTGTCTTGATCAACTCCAGCCTTTTCAACAAACCGATGACCATGGCAATCGGAAGTGATTTGGCAAAGGTCTGGGAACGCATGTTGTAGCGGAGGAAATCACAAACTTCCTCCTTGGCTGCGATGAAGGCACCGATTCCAGCCATCGATTTGGCAAAGGTGCCAAAATACATGTCGATGGAATCCTGTACCCCAAAATGTTCACCCACTCCGGCTCCCGATGGTCCCATGGTTCCAAAACCATGCGCATCGTCTACCAGCAGGCGGAAACTGAATTCACTTTTCAGTTCTGCAATTTTGTCGAGTTGTCCGAGGTCGCCGGCCATTCCGAATACTCCTTCGGTAATTACCAGAATTCCACCGCCGGTTTTTTGCACGAGACTGGTGGCGTGACCAAGCTGTTTGCGTAGACTATCCATGTCGTTGTGCTGGAAAACGAATCTTTTGCCGATGTGCAACCTGACTCCGTCCAGGATGCAGGCGTGGGCCTCGGCATCGTATACGATTACATCGTTCCGGCCGCAGATCGCATCAATGATGGAGATCATTCCCTGGTAGCCGTAATTGAGCAGGAAGGCATCCTCCTTGCTTTCGAAAGCAGCAAGTTGTTTTTCGAGCTCTTCGTGTTTACTGGTTTGACCCGACATCATCCTTGCTCCCATGGGATAGGCGAGGCCATATTGGGCCGTCGCTTCGGCATCTGCCTGACGAACTTCCGGATGGTTGGCCAACCCGCAATAGTTGTTTAAACTCCAGTTAAGGACCTCTCTCCCACGAAATTTCATTCTCGGTCCAATCTCCCCTTCCAGTTTGGGAAAGGAAAAATAGCCATGGGCCTCTTTCTGGTACTGACCAAGGTTTCCTTTGTCAGTTTTAATTTTTTCAAATATATCCACGGTAGTAAACTTTATGTAGTATTGCAAAATATTTTTGAGAGCCTGCAAATCTAAAAATTATTTTGGGTTCCAACAAGTCTGAAAATCATACATCCGACAATTTGGTTTTTGCATATTTTTAACAGGTTTTAAGCATTCATAAGCAACCAAAAGTGTTGATTCTTATTCTATAAATGGAGAAAAAACTTATCTTTGCAGCATGATTCAGAAAATGAGAACTTATTTTGCAATCGGCGTATTGCTAATTGCTTCATCTTGTGGAGAGTACCAAAAGATTGTCAAGAGTACCGACTATGAGTATAAACTCAAGAAGGCTCGTGAGTACTATGATAAAAAGGATTATAACAGGGCCTCTCAGCTTTATGCTGAATTGGTAAATATTTTTAGGGGTACCAATAGGTCAGACCAAGTGTACTATTACCTGGCCAAAAGCAATTTTGGCCAACACGATTACATGATGGCAGGCCATTATTTCAGGCAGTTGGTCAAAGAGTTTCCACGCAGTACCTTTGCTGAAGAGTCTCAGTATCAGATTGCCTACTGTTATTATCTGGATTCACCCACACCCCGGCTTGATCAAAAAACAACCCAGGATGCGATTGATGCTTTTCAGCTCTTCATCAACATATTTCCTTCCAGCAACAGGGTCGCCGATGCCAACAAGTACATCGATGAACTCCGTGAAAAACTGGTATACAAATCTTACATGAACGGCCGGCTTTATTATGATCTGGCTGATTACAGGGCATCCGTTATTTCCTTGACAAACAGTCTGAAGGAATTTCCGGATTCAAAATACCGGGAAGAGTTGATGTTTTATCTGTTAAAATCCAAGTATTTGCTGGGTGAAAACAGCATCGATGAAAAGAAGCGTGAGCGAATGAATTCAGAACTGGATGAGTATTACACCTTCGTGGACGAATTTCCGAATAGTAAATTCAGAAAGGAAGCCGATAAATTCTTTGCCAATACAAAGAAGCTGATGAATTTGAAAGAGGAAGATCTTAAAAAATAGTTTTTGAAGTTTCGGCACTATTTTATTATGATCCCTTGATGGATGGGAATTTCCCGAATTATTAAGTAGACAATTGAAAGAAGAATAAATAAAGAGAAATAAATTATGGATTACAGGAAAGTTAAAGCTGCTTCTTCTACCATTCCGCGCAACCTGAGTGAATTGGATGCGACTACGGATAATATTTATGAATCATTGATGGTGATTGCAAAACGAGCCAACCAGATCAATGCCGAAGTAAAAGAGGAACTGAACCAGAAACTTCAGGAGTTCGCCTCTTATTCAGATAACCTCGAAGAGGTTTTTGAAAACAGGGAGCAGATTGAGATATCACGTTATTATGAAAGACTCTCCAAGCCTGTCTTGATTGCGTACGAAGAGTTCAAAGATGGTTTGATTTATTACCGCAATCCTGCCAAGGAGAAAAAATAATTCCCAGCCTGAATTAATCTCCTCCAAATGCCGCTCAAAGGGAAAAAAATTGTTCTCTGTGTGACTGGAAGCATAGCTGCTTACAAGGCAGTTTACCTGTTACGTGGTTTGGTGAAAGCAGGAGCCGAAGTTCAGGTGCTGATGACTGAGGCGGCCAAAAAATTCGTCGCTCCGCTTACCTTTTCATCGCTCTCCGGGAAACCGGTATTGAGCGATTTTTTTTCGAAGGATAGTGGTTCCTGGAACAATCACGTGGATCTCGGCGGTTGGGCCGACCTTTTTCTGGTTGCACCGGCGACCGCAACTACCGTGGCCAAAATGGCCATTGGATTGTGCGACAACCTGGTTACCACTAGCTATCTTTCGGCCAAATGTCCGGTTATGGTTGCACCCGCAATGGATATGGATATGTTTGAGCATCCTGCCTTGCAGGAAAATCTGGACAAGCTCCGCAGTTTCGGCAATCTGATCATCGAGCCCGCCAGCGGAGAACTGGCAAGTGGCCTGATCGGGAAAGGGCGAATGGAAGAGCCGGAACAGATCCTGCGAATCATTGAGAAATTCTTCTCCGAAAAAAAAAACTCCTGAAAAAGACCTATCTCGTAACGGCAGGACCGACTTACGAGAAGATTGATCCCGTTCGTTTCATCGGAAACTATTCTACAGGCAAAATGGGTTTTGCCATTGCAGAGCAGCTTGCATCTGAAGGAGCTATCGTGCTATTGGTGTGCGGCCCCGTTCAGCTCAAGACCCAACATCCTGCCATTCAAAGAATTGACGTTACCACTGCAGAGCAGATGTACGAAGCCTGCCTGAACTGTTTCAATCGCTGCAATGGGGCCATTCTGACGGCCGCCGTAGCCGATTATACCCCTTTGGTGGCGGAAACCGAGAAAATTAAGCGGACGGCAGGCAACCTGATCCTGGAACTTCGTCCAAACCGGGATATTGCCGCGGAATTGGGACGTATTAAAATAAAAGGGCAGTTGCTCGTTGGCTTTGCCCTGGAAAGTCAGAATGAAATTGGAAATGCAATAGCCAAACTGGAATCTAAAAACCTGGATATGATCGTACTTAATTCCCTCAGGGATACGGGTGCCGGTTTTGGTTTTGATACCAATAAAATTTCCATTCTGGAGCGAAGTGGAAAAATTCTCACTTTCCCACTGAAATCCAAAAAAGAGGTTGCTACAGATGTTGTCAACCGGCTCATTGCGATGGATAAAATTGTAAGTTAATGACAGATAGAAAATTGAAGGATTTTTTGCTGATTATCTATTTCGCCCAGAATCACTTTTTTACGTTTAAATCCTCATATTTAGTCTGCGCGGGCATCACAATTTGAATAGATTGTCTATTTTTAGAAAACAATTTTTGACTATGCGCCTCATCCTATCAGTTCTCCTTCTTTTTACGTTGTGCTTCAGACTTGCGGGACAGGAGTTGCAATGCAATGTAAGTGTCTCCAGTGCCCGGATCGAGGGCACCTACAAAGAAATATTCAACTCAATGAGAACCGATATCTCTGAGTTTATGAACAACAGGAAATGGACAGACCATCAATTTGCCGTGGATGAACGGATTGTCTGTACGATTTTTATCCAGGTAACCGATCAGATCGGGGCCGATGAGTTCAAGGGGACCATGCAGGTTCAGTTGAACCGGCCAATATTCAACTCCTCCTATCAGTCTCCGATACTCAACATCAAGGACAACGATTTTGATGTACGGTATGTTGAATTTCAGCCGCTTGAATTCAGTGAGACCTCCAATACGAATGCCCTGACCAATATTCTGGCCTATTACGCCTATGTCATTCTTGGCTTTGACTACGATACCTTTTCTCCGATGGGTGGAACTCCTTATTTCCAGCGGGCCAGGGACATCGTTAACAAATCACAAAACGCACACGAAAAAGGGTGGCGAGCCTTCGAAGGTAACTATAACCGATTCTGGATGATTGACAACCTTTCCAACAAGGCATACAGCCCCTTCCGGGATTTAATGTACCGCTACCATCGGCTTGGCTTGGATGTAATGTCGGATAAACCGAATGTTGGAAGGTCTGAAATTGCGGATGCTCTCAGAAACATTCAGAAAGTTTACAGGTCGCGCCCGGATACCTATATCAACAGGATGTTCTTTGATGCCAAATCGGATGAGATTGTCAACCTCTTTTCAAGTGGCAGTACAGATGAGAAAAGCCGCGTGATCTCCATTTTGTCGGAATGTGATCCCGCCAACTCCGGAAAATACGAGAAGATCACCCAGCAAAAGGTGTTCTAGGGAAGGAGAACGGATGTGGTACTTGATATATTTCGAGTCTCAGACAGATATAAAAAGGAAGAGTTTAAATGTTAAGACGCTTACAGATAAGAAATTATGCCCTGATCCGGGAACTCGATGTGGATTTTACCTCCGGGTTAACCATTATTACAGGTGAAACGGGAGCCGGTAAATCCATTCTCATTGGTGCGCTCTCCTTGATTTTGGGTCAGCGTGCTGATACCACCGTATTGAAGGACAAGGAGGAGAAATGCAGTGTAGAAGGGGTTTTTGAGGTGGAAGGTTATGGTCTGGAGGAGCTTTTTGCAGAAAATGATCTTGATTACGATACCCAGATCATCTTCAGAAGGGAGATCACGGCCAACGGAAAATCCAGGGCCTTTGTCAATGACACCCCTGTCAATCTGAAAACACTGCAGGACCTCGGTCTTCGCCTGATAGACATTCATTCCCAACACCAAAGTCTGGAACTTGGCAATCGGTTGTTTCAGTTGATGGTACTCGACAGCTATGCCGGGAATAAGGAGTTGCTGAAGGAATATCAGTCAAAATACAGATCCTACAAAGCCCTTCTGGCGGAATTGGCCTCCGCCGAAGAGCAGGCGAAAATCTTAAGCAAGGAGTTGGATTATTTTCAATTTCAGCTGGAACAACTCACCAAGGCACGACTCCAGATCGGAGAGCAGGAACAACTGGAGCACGAACTGATGCTGCTCACCCATGCCGAGGAGATCAAGACGGCCTTGTTGACAGCCGCCAACCATCTGCAGGAGGAGGATGGGAACG
>Ga0118677_10009645_pt1 | contig 15006 bp, 12 predicted proteins | sample AliMusrvi5mmetaG_FD_86154 | JGI IMG/M metagenome (GOLD analysis project Ga0118677, IMG submission 86154)
GCACGGTGGTGGTGGTGGAGTCGGAGGGCAACGGCCGCATGTGCCTGACCCTGCCCAAGACGATGATTACGCTGGCCGGGATTGAAAAGGTGCTGCCGCGCTTTCAGGATCTCGAGGTCATGCTGCAGTTGCTGGCCCGCTCCGCGACCGGCGAGCGAATGAACCCCTACAACTCGCTGTGGACCGGCGTCACACCCGGCGATGGCCCGCAGCGTTTCCACGTGGTTCTGCTGGACAACGGACGCTCGTCGATCCTGGCCAAGAAGACCGAGCGGCAGACGCTGAAGTGCATTCGCTGCGCGGCCTGCATGAATACCTGTCCGGTGTACCGGCAAACCGGCGGCCATGCCTACGGCTCGGTTTATCCCGGCCCCATCGGCGCCATTCTCACACCTCAGCTAATGCAAATGCATTATGCGCAGTCCTTGCCCTACGCCTCTTCTCTGTGCGGCGCGTGTTACGAAGTCTGCCCGGTCAAGATCAACATTCCCGAAGTGCTGCTGGAATTGCGCTCGCAGGTTGTGAATCAGGAGCGGGGTAAATTCGTTCGGTTCTTTGACCCAATGTATTTGGGGTTGCGGGTTGCCAGTGTGCTCTTTTCCAGGGCCTGGCTCTTCCACACAGCGCAGTTCTTCGGTGGTATCGGGGCGCGCCTCATTACGCGCAAGGACGGATGGATCCACTCCATGCCCAGCGTGGGCGGCAAGTGGACGCAGACTCGCGACCTACGAGGATTTCCCAGCCAGACCTTCCACGGGTGGTGGGCGGCGCGCGGCCAGCAGCCGAGCAAGGAGGCAAAATGAGCGTATCCGTCTCATCCCGCCAGCAGATTCTTGACCGTGTTCGAGGCGGCACCAAATCCGTCTCCAAACCTAAGGAAGCACTGGCGGAAGCCTACGCCGCCTTGCCGCGCGACTATGTCCGCGCCGGCCGTCTCAGCAGGGAAGCGTGTCTCGAATTGATGATCGAGCGGCTTCGCGAATACGACGCCGAAGTGGTGGAGTGCACGCCGGGCGAGTTGCCGGCAGCCATCGCCTCTCAGCTTGCCTTGAGCGGCAAGCACGTGTTTGTTGCGCCGCCCGCGTTGCCCGCGGAGTGGCTGGCCGCCGGTTTTGACTGGAAGGTCGATCACGATCTGACCTCCGCCGAGATTGAAGTGGCCGAAGGCGTAGTGACCGCGGCCTTCTGCGGCGTGGCAGACTCGGGAACCATCGTGCTGCACCATTCCGATACGGAAGGCCGCCGGGTGCTGACTCTGTTGCCTGACTGGCACCTTTGCATTTTGCGCGCCAGCCAGGTAGTCGAGACGTTTCCTGAGTATCTGGGCCGCTGCCAGCAGGCCCCAACTTTGGTGACAACCATCTCAGGACCAAGCGCCACGGCAGACATTGAAATGACACGCATCAAGGGTGTCCACGGGCCACGCTTTCTCCATGTAATTCTGGTCAATGACCAAGGCGCATGAACAAATTTGAAATGAAACCGGGCAAACCGGCCCGTGAGAGGGAATCAAAAGATGGCAAATTCTGAAACGGCACAATTAGACCTGGCATTCAAGGCCTTGGACGCCTTCCACATCGAGATCCCTTCCTGGGGATTCGCCAACACCGGCACGCGCTTCGGCAAGTTTACGCAGGCAGCGGCCGCCACCAGCATCGAAGAAAAATTTGCCGACGCCGCCGAAGTGAACCGGCTTACCGGCGTGACTCCAACCATGGCGCTGCACGTACTCTGGGACCTTCCCAACGGGCTGAAGGATGTGCCAGTGGTGAAAGAACTGGAGCAGCGTTTTGGCATTCGCTCGGGGTCCATCAATCCCAATCTCTTCCAGGATCAGGAGTACAAGTACGGCTCGCTTTGCAATCCCTCGGCTGCAATCCGCGAGCATGCCCTGGGGCATATGCTGGACTCGATTGAGATTGGAAAGGCGCTCGGTTCGCGCGACATTTCGCTGTGGATGGCCGATGGCTCGAATTACCCCGGCACGCAGAGCATTCGCAAGCGCATTGGCTGGCTTGAAGAAGCGCTGCGCACGTCGCACGACCACCTGGCGCTCAACCAGCGCCTGCTGGTGGAATACAAGCCCTTCGAGCCCGCTTTCTACCACACCGATATCGCCGACTGGGGCATGTCTTCCCACTTTGCGCGCCATGCCGGACCGCAGGCTTGCGTGCTGGTGGATACCGGGCACCACTACACGTCGCAGAACATCGAGCAGATTGTGGCGTGGTTGCTGCATACCGGGATTCTGGGCGGCTTCCACTTCAACGATCGCCGCTATGCGGACGACGACCTGACGCTTGGCTCGATCGATCCCTACCAGATCTTCCGTATCTTCAGTGAGATTCACACTGCGGCTTCTGACGGGCTTGAACTCGACATCGCATACATGATCGACCAGAGCCACAATCTGAAGGGCAAGATGGAAGCCACGATTCAAACCGTGGTGACCGCGCAGGAGCTTTATCTGAAGGCCGCGCTGGTGGATCGCGAAAAGCTGGCGGTTCTGCAGGAGTCCTGCGACCTGGTGTCGGCCGAGGAACTCTACCGCGGCGCTTTCTGGACGGATGTTCGTCCGCTGGCCGCAGCATGGCGCACGGCGCGCGGCCTGGCCGCGGACCCGCTGGCTGCCCTGCGCGCGAGCGGCTACGTGGAGCGCACCGGGCAGGAGCGCGGAAGCCGCAACTCCGCCGTCAGCAGTTACGCCTGATAAGTGGTCTATGATAGGTCCTGATTTTTGTTGATGAATCCGCATACGGGAGATGGACGGTTGGCCAAAGCGAAGATCAAACGCCTGTACTTGATTCCGATTCTGTCCAAGGCGCTCGACGTGATCGAACTCTTTGAGCAGAGTCATGCTCCGGCTACTCTGGAGGATGTTTACCAGAAAACCCACATCTCCAAGACCAGTGTCTATCGCATTTTAAAGACGCTGGTTCACCGCGGCTATGTGGCGCAGGCGCAGAACGGCCAATACAGGCTGGTTTCGCGCCCGCGCCGCTTGCGTTTCGGGTTTGCGGTGCAGAGCGCCGAATTGCCCTTTTCAGTGGCTGTGGCCCAAAGCGTAACCGCGGCTGCCTCTGCATCCGGTGTGGAACTGATTGTTCTCGACAACCGCTTCGATCCCGATGTGGCGGTCCAGAACGCCGAGGAACTAGTTGCCAAGCGGGTTGACCTGGTGATCGAGTTCCAGGTGGAAGAAATAGTGGCGCCGCGCATCGCCCACATATTCAAGAGGGCGGACATTCCAATGATCGCCATCGATGTGCCGCACCCCAACGCCACATATTTTGGCGTGGACAACTTTGAAGCCGGCCACGAAGTGGGCTCGCTGCTGGCGCAGTACGCCCAGACCAAGTGGAAAGGGAGTGTTGACAGAGTTATCGGTGTGGGCTTCAGCGAAGCAGGCAGCTTTGTCCAGAGCCGCATCACGGGCGCGTTTGATGGAATTCGCGAGCGGCTGGGCGAGTTGACCCCCGAGCACTTTCTCCAGATCGAAGGCCGCGGCATGAGAGAACCAAGCCGCCGCGCCATGCTGGAAGCGGTTCGCGGCCACAAGGCGGGTGAACGCATTCTGGTGGCGGCCGCCACCGATTCCAGCGCCCTCGGCGTGTTGGATGCCGCGCGTGAACTAGGTTGCGAGCAGGATTTTGCCATCGCCGGACAGGACTGCATTCCCGAAGTACTGGAGGAGATGCGTACCGGCACCAGCGCCATGATCGGGTCCATCTCCCACGAAGTGGAGACTTATGGCCCGCGCTTGATTCAACTTGGAATTGCCCTTCTGCGCGGCAATATCGTTCCTCCCTATAACTATGTCCGTCACCGCGCGGTCACACCGGAAATCCTGGCTGCGGAAGGTGGAGTTGCGGGAGTCGCGAAGCAACCTCTTTCGCTGGTAGGCGCGGAGATGGAATCCGTTTGACGAAGACTTTCTCCATTGCTTTCTGGAATGTCATCGCGGGCCGGCTCGTCTAATTAGCCTTTGGACGGTGTGAATTTGGAACGGTGTCAATGAAGATGGCGGATCGTACTCGTCTTCGACTCCAATTAGCAGTTTTGCGATGAATCTGAATAGGACCAATTTGAACGGAGATTGAACCGCTGTGATGCAAGAACCTGCTCGTGTAGCCATTGATTTAGGCGCTGAAAGCTGCCGCGTATCCCTGCTTCGCTGGGTGGGTGATCAACCCAAGATCGAAGTCATCCATCGGATTCCGAATGGCCCGGTCCATCAGGGTAATTCGCTCCACTGGTCGCTCGGCAAAATCCTGCCAGGACTGGAAGAAGGGCTGCGCAAGGCGGCCGCCGCCGCTCCTGAAGGCATTGCCTCCATCGCCGTCGACAGTTGGGGCGTGGACTATGTGCGCCTGGCCGCTGACGGCGGTCCGTTGCGCGATCCATTCTGCTATCGCGATGAACGCACGGTAGCAACCAAAGAAGCGGCGGACCGGATCATCGAGCCCTTCGAACTGTACAAGATTACCGGCGCCATGCCGCTGCGCATCAACACGGCTTATCAGTTGCTTGCCGACCCGGCAGCGGGCATCGACCCGGCCGCGGCCCCCGACGGAGCCTATTCCAACGACCCGGCCGCAGCCGCGAAACAGACGGCGATCCGCCTCGAGGAAGTCCAGGTGAACGCGCCCCGCGACTCTGCCCTGAGCATGGCGCCGACCCAGAGCCCTATCAACGCCCTCCAGCCGCAGTCGGCCATCAGCCTGGAGACGATCCAGAACTCGATCGCTCCCACGGCGGACTACGCGATGATCGCGAACCTGTTTTTCATTTTCGTCGAGTGCTTCACTGCGTTTTACAGCGGCGTGCCGAGTCACCGGCACGACCTGCAGTATCTTTTCTGGGGTCTCGATGGTCATGCCGTGATGGTCCCCTGGATGTGGCTGTCGTTGCTCATGGCGGTCGCTTCCATCCCGATCCTGTTGTGTTCCATCCGGCGCGGTAACCAGCGGCGACTGGCCCTGGCCTGCGGACTGGTGCTGATTTCCACATGGATCGACAAGGGGCTCGGATTTGTCGCGGGCGGACTTGCGATCTCCCCGATGGGAACGGTGACAAGCTACGCCCCGACCGTGCCGGAGCTGTTGATCAGCCTCGGCATCTACGCCGTCGGGGTGCTGCTCCTGACGCTGTTTTACAGGATTGTCCTGTCGGTTCGGGCGGAGACGGAGAGCTCGTGAAACACCGCATGCTTCCCCCATGAAAACACTCCTCATCCTCGGCGCCGGCACGGCCGGGACCATCGTGGCGAACAAGATGTCGCGCCGACTTGATCCGCGCGATTGGCGGATCGTGGTCGTGGACCGGGAAAAGCGGCATTTCTACCAGCCGGGCTACCTGTTCATCCCGTTCGGGCAATATTCGCCGGCGCAGGTGGTCAGACCGACGCGGAGCTTCCTGCCTTCCCAAGTGGAGGTCGTCTTCGACGATGTCGAATGCATCGATCCGCAGAACAGCCACGTGAAGCTGGCCGGTTCGGCGGAAAAAATCGTCTACGACCAATTGGTCATCGCCACCGGCTGCGACATCGACCCAACGGAGACGCCGGGATTGGTCGACGGGGGCTGGCGGAAAAACATCTTCGATTTCTACACTTTTGAGGGCGCTTCGGCGCTTGGAGCCCACTTGCGCAACTGGCCCGGGGGACGCCTGGTCGTGAGCATCGCCGAAATGCCCATCAAGTGCCCGGTCGCCCCGCTGGAGTTCCTGTTTTTGGCGGATGCGTTTTTCCGCGAGCGCGGCCTGCGTCGTAAAGTTGAGCTGATTCTGGCGACGCCACTCACGGGCGCGTTCACGAAGCCCATCGCTTCGGCGGCCTTGGCCGGCCTGCTCCAGCGCAAGGGGATCCAGGTCGTACCCGATTTCACCCTGAGCGAGGTAGACAACCGCCGGGGCGCGCTCATGTCCTACGACAATCGGGAGGTTCCCTTTGACCTGCTGGTGACGGTCCCCGTCAACAAGGGAGCCGAGGTCATCGGCCGGTCCGGCATGGGCGATGAACTCAACTACGTCGAGACCGACCCTCACACGTTGCGTGCAAAACGGTGGCCCAATGTCTGGGTAATTGGCGACGCGGCTGACGTCCACACTGCCAAGGCCGGTTCTGTGGCCCACTTCATGGCCGACATCCTGGTGGATAACCTGTTTCACGAAATCAGGGGCCGGACCGGGCCGTATCCCGCCAGTTTCGACGGCCACGCGAACTGCTTCATTGAAACGGGCTTCGGGCGGGCGCTCCTCATCGACTACAGCTATACCGCGGAGCCGCTGCCCGGTTCATTTCCGCTGCGCCGCTTCGGCCCGCTCCCGTTGCTCAAGGAGTCCAGGCGCAATCACTGGGGAAAACTTCTGTTTCGCCCGATCTACTGGCACCTGTTGCTACCCGGCCGGCTGCCGTTTCCGCCCCACTATCGACCCCCGGGAAGGTCGGCGCGGAGAACTTCCCGTTCGGATTCGGCCGCCAAGTAGGCAAGGGACCGCGGCCGGTGCGCCGCAACCTCGCCGATAATAACGATCGCCGGCGAGGCAATGCCCGCGGCTTCCGCGCGCTCGGTCAAGTCGCCCAGGGTGGCAAACACCTCTCGCCGCCCTTCCATTGTCGCCCCTTGGATGACCGCGGCGGGCGTGTCCGGCGAAAGCCCGCCATCCTGAAGCTCCCGCGTGATCCCCGCCAGGCGGTGCAAGCCCATGTAGATGCAAAGTGTCGCATTGAGCCGGGCGTAGTCCCGCCAGCGCACCGCCCCGTCGGGCTTTCCCGGGCACTCGTGTCCGGTGAGGAAAACCAGTGCCGAAGTATGGGCGCGATGGGTGAGGGGAATCCCGGCCGCGGCCGCTGCTCCCAGCGCGGCGGTGATGCCCGGGACGACATGGACCGGAATCCCGGCCGAAGTGAGCGCCTCGGCCTCCTCGCCACCCCGGCCGAAAACGAACGGGTCGCCCCCTTTCAGTCGCACCACCTTCTTGCCCTGGCGAGCGAGGGCGACGAGGAGGGCATTGATCTCAGCCTGCGGACGGCAAACGTGCCCAGCTTGCTTGCCGACGAACACGCGTTCGCACCCAGGTGGGATCTCGGCGAGGATCTCCGGCGCCACCAGGTAATCGTAAACCACCACCTCCGCGGCTCGGATCAGCCTAAGTGCCTTCAGCGTGAGCAGCTCGGGATCGCCGGGACCGGCCCCCACAAGGTAGACGACGCTTGGGTGGATGTGAGATGCCCTGGGGGGTGACATGCTTGCGGCATTATTAGGCCGCACTAGGTTTCCGCCCACTTGGGGCGGCCTGCAATCGGTAATATTTCGAAAGCGAACGAAGTTACTTTGGCTGCACTTGCCAATACGCCCCCTAATGCTCGATCCAGGGGAGCAGTGACAAAACCGATCGCGGAAGAATGGCCGGGATTCTTGTCGGCAACGGCGTCGGCACGGTGGGTGCGTTGCCCGACTTTTGCGCCTGCCCCGCGGCCTCTCTTCCCGACCATGAGGCTCGAGGGGGTCGGCGCGAACAACAAGGCCATGAGCCAACCAAGGATCTGCTTTATCGTCAATCAAAGGGGTCGGAGAGATCACATCTATTCCAATCAGTGTTCACGATCGACCGACGAGTTTCGTAGGTAGCTGAGCTGAGGACAGCGCTTTTTCAGTTGCGAGGAGGGCAGTGCCTTGAGGTTTTCCCGCCAAAAACGTGATTCCCTTCACCGGTCACCGCCGCTAGAGGTTTACTCCGCATGAAAAAAGATGCCGTCCTCGCCAAGATCAAAGCCGAGAAGGTCGTTGCCCTGATCCGCGCCGACAATCCCGACGGGTTGCTCGACTGCGCCAAGGCCCTCGCCGACGGCGGGCTCACCAGCATCGAGCTCACCATGACCACCCCGGGCGCCATTCGCATGCTGGAAAAGGCCACCGCCGAGCTGCCCAGCTTCCTCTTCGGCCTGGGCACCGTGCTCGACGCCGAGACCGCCCGCGCCGGCATCCTCGCCGGCGCCAAGTTCATCGTCACGCCTGCCCTGCGCCCGGACGTCATCACCCTCTGCCGCCGCTACAGCGTGCCGGTCTTCAGCGGCGCGTTCACGCCCACCGAGATTCTCGCCGCCTGGGAGGCCGGCGCCGATGCCGCCAAGGTCTTCCCCGCCGAGTTCTTCGGCCCCGCCTACATCAAGTCCATCAAGGGCCCGTTCCCGCACATCGACCTCCTGCCCACCGGCGGCGTCACGCCCGAGACCGTCGGCGAGTACATCCGCGTCGGCGCCTTCGCCACCGCCGCCGGCAGCTCCCTCGTCGAGGCCAAGGCGCTCAAGGACAAGAACTGGGCCGCCATCACCGCCCGCGCCAAGGCGTTCGTCGCCGCGGTCGCGGCAGTGAAGTAATCCCGGATTCCGGAGATCGGATCCCGAAATCGGTTCCCGGATTAGTGGTTTGTCACTCGGGCTTGGCTTCGGGCGTGGGGAGGAATTTCCGGATGTCCGGAATCTTCTTTGCCCGGCGCTGGGCGGCGTCGCGGACGAAGTAGGGGTCCTCCTCGGGCGCGGCCTCGACTTCCTCGTCGCCGTCGGTGGCCTCGTCCTCCTCGACAACCTCGCCGTCGGCGTCCGTGAAGATCCAGTCCTGCTCCGCGTCGAACGCATGCGTCAGCCGGCGCGCCAGCGGGTCGAGCACGAGCGCGGGGTTCTTCACCTGGCCGCCTTTCACGTTCTCAAAGAGGCAGGGATAAAACTGCTTGTCGAAATAGGTGCGGAACTCGCTGAGCCACTTGTTCGGCAGGCCCTCGCGGCGGGTGAGCAGCACGACGTCCGAGAAATGCACGCAGGCCTCGAACCACGCGAGGAGCGACGGGTGCTGTGACGCGAGATGACAGTCCACCACGGCGAGGATGCGCGCCACCTCCGCGCCCTGCGCCTCGAGCCAGGTCCGCAGCGTCTCGAGCTGGTCCACCGGGTTGAGCCGGCCGTCGGTCACGAAGAAGACATGCGTCGCCCCGGGCGGCCGCGGCGTGAGGATGAAGCCGTCCGACCCCTCCCAGCGGATGAGCCCCGGCAGGCGCGCGTCGGCCGCGTCGGGCGCCTCGGTGTCCGCCAGCATGACCGCCACGCGGTCGTCCGGCGTCAGGCCGCTCTCGACGAGGTCGGCCACGATCTCGCGCCGGCCCGAGCCCGCCGCGCCGAGGATGATGTAGACCAGGGGTTTTTCAGCCATGATGAGGGCACCACGAAGAACACGAAGGGCGCGAAGAGGCAAGAGGCGCATCCGCGCGGAGTCCTGAGATCAGACGTCAGAGATCAGAGGTCAGACATCAGTCTTGCCGACCTTAAGACCCTGGAGACCTTCTGACCTGGAGACCTGAAGCCCTGCTACGCTTCGCCGCCGGCGGCTCCCGAAATATTCCGTGCCTCCACTCCTCTGCGTTTCCGCGATCAACTCGATCGGAGGTGCCTATCCGCGCGCTACAGGACGTTGATGCCGCGGGCGACGAGCAGGACGAGCACGGAGAGCGAGATCAGCGCCTGGGCCATCGTGAGGAGCTTGGCCCAGCGGGCCAAAACCAGGGTGTCGGTGGGGGAGAAGGCCGTGCTGGTGTTGAACGCCACGAAGAGGTAGTCGACGAACCCCGGCGTCCAATGATCGGCGCCCATGGCCTTCCGCTCGCCGCTCTCGATCTGCAGCTGCGGGAAGAAAAACGCGCGGCTGCCGTAGGGCAGGCGCCGGTGGCGCAGGATCGGGCCGCCGCCGTCGAGGCGCCAGTACCACAGCGCGAAGATGAGGATGTTCGAGCACCAGAGCAGGAAGGCCGAGGCGAGCAGCGTGACGGGCGGCTCCTTGCGCGCCGGCAGCGCGGCCACGAGCCGGGCCAGCGAGCCGCACAGGGCGGCGGTGACCACCGCGTTGCACAGGATGCCGAAGAAGTGGTTCCAGGAGTGGCGTCCCGTCTTGTGCGTCACCGTGGTCGGCACCAGGAGCAGCAGGACCAGCCCGAGCAGGAGCCAGGGCGGGCCGATGCGGAGCGACTCGGGCAAGGCGAGGGAGATGGCGCCGGCCGCGAGCAGCGCGAGCGCCGGCTCCCAGCGAAACTTCAACAGGGCCGGGTGCGGCGGCTGCGGGGCGGTCGGCAGGGGATCCACGCCGTCCAGCATGCAGGCCCGTGGTTGGGCGCAACGCTGTTTGGAAGGACGCGGCCAGGTTTCACCGCCAAGGGCGCGAAGACCGCGAAGGTCCGATCCCGGAGGCCACCACGAAACATACGAAACACACGAAATCGGAGCAGGGTCGGATTTCGCGGCCTTCACAATCAAACCCACCTGATTTTTCCGCGGATAACGCGGATGGACACGGATTCCGGAGGGTTTGGGGCTCCGATCCGTTTCATCTGCGACATCCGCGGGAAAAGGCTCGGGTCTTTCGTGTGTTTCGTACCTTTCGTGGTAAAAAAATCCGGGATCGAGCCTTCGCGATCTTCGTGGTGAAAACAATCCCCACGCTCCCGCCGCGGAGGCGCGGCAGGCAGGCGAAAATATAAACGCGGCAGACCGAACTAGGCGGCGGGGGCGACCGGGGGCGCCGCATTCTTGGACTGGCACGCGGTGCAGGCGAGCCGCCAGAGCCAGATGCTCAAGACGGCGAGGACGACCACGGCGACGGCACTCCAGCGGCGACCGATCGGGAAATTGCCGACCAGCACCGTGGTGTGGGCGACAATGCGTAGCACGTGGACGAGGCCGACGAGTCCGAAGATCACGCTGGCGACACGTAGCCCCAGAGCAGGGGAGTTCATGGCATTTCAATATCACCCTGTCCCCCGGGAATCAATCCTGTCCAACTCCGCGCTTCCGCGGGAAAATCTCCTGTTTCGTGTGTTTCGTGCCTTTCGTGGTAAGAATCCGGGATCGAGCCTTCGCGGTCTTCGCGCGCTTCGCGGTGAATAGTCTTCCTCGCGATCCGCCCATTTCGCCCTAACGCCTTGTTCGCGCGCGGGGATTAGTCTAAAGCGTCGCGGCTTCCATGAGGCCATTTCGCAGGACCGTGAGCTACGCGCTGGTGGGCGCCATCTATGCGCTGTGCGCCCTCCATGTGTTCCGGCACGTCTCGCGCGAGGACGAGCCCGGCCGTGTGACGATCCGCATTTCCCAATGGCAGCTCGAGACCGGCGTGCGCGAGGCGATCAACGCCGTCATCCACCGCTACGAGCAGATCAACCCGCACGTCCATGTCGTGCAGATCGCCGTGCCCGGCGGGCCCACCTACGTCTCCTGGGTCCAGACCCAGATGGTCGGCGGCACCGCGCCCGACCTCGTCCAGTACAGCTTCGTCGCCCCCAACATCCCCTCGCTCTTCCAGCCGCTCAGCGCGGAGGTGATGCAGCCCAATCCGTACAACCGCGGGACGCCGCTCGAGGGCGTCAAGTGGCGCGACACCTTTATTGACGGGATGACCAGCCCCGACGCCTACATCGAGGCGCTGCATGCGTACTACTCGGTCGCGATGGACACGCACATGGGCCGGCTCGTCTACAACAAGCCGCTGCTGAAGCTCATCACCGGCAGCGACCAGCCGCCGCAGACCTACCGGCAGATGCTCGCGGTGTGCGCGCAGATTCGGGCCTATGCGCGCGCCCACGGCCTCAACCTCGTGCCGATCACGAATTCCCAGGACACCTGCACGCTACAGGCCTGGCTGATTTCGGTGACCGCGACGATCGGGCTGGGGGACCGGATCGACTTCCAGCACCGGATCGGGGCGAATCCCGATGACCTGGGCCGCAGCTTCCTGCGTCACGAGTGGAGCTTCGATTCCCCCGAGGTGGTCGCGATGCTGCAGGAGCTGAAGGAATACGGGGAGATGAGCTCGCCGGGATTCTGGGACCGGAACCGCGACGCGGCGGTGACCGATTTCGTCACCGAGCACGCCGTCATGATCGTCGCCCCCAGCTGGGAGGCGACCAACCTCCTGGGCCTGTGCTCGTTTGAGATCGCGGCGTTCCAGTATCCGTACCCGCAGCAGGACGACCCCGTCTATGGGAAATTCGCCCATGGCCCATACAGCGAGGGCCAGGTCACCACCGGCCTGCCGATCTACCTCAACCGCGCCACGACGCACCGCGCGGAGGCGATCGACTTCCTCCACTTCATGACGAGCCAGGAGGGCAGCCGGATCTTTGCGGAGGTGAGCAACTGGCCGCCGGCGACCGTGGGCGTGGAGCCATCCAAGTTCGCCGCGCAGTTCAAGCAGCAGACCGAGGGCTATGTCGGGGGCTGCAATATCCTGATCCCGAGCCTGTCCATCGACGCGGGCGGCTTCATCTACTCCCACATGGCCGACCTGTGGAGCGCCTCCGGCAGCGTCGAGCGCTTCCGGCAGGTCATGCGCGAAGGGCTCGACGCCAAGATCCGCGACGACTTCCGGCAGGAGATCATCACCGGCCTCAACAACCTCCGCCGCGTGGACGCGATGGCAGTGGCCCAGGCCGAACTCGCCCCGGGCGGCCAGCGTCCCGAGGTCCTGCCGCTCATCGCCGTGATGGCCGAGACGAACAACGACCAAAACCAGGAGATGCTCACGCCGCTGGCGGCGACGCCGGGCGGCGCGGAAAAATCCGCGCGGCCGGACCCGGCCGACTCCCTTCCCGCCGCGCCGGCGCCGGTTCCATTCGTGCCGGTCACCGATCCGGAAGTGCTCGCCGGCTGGAAGGAACTGGCCGACCTGCACGTGGAGCGGGCCCAGGCGCATTTTGAATCGCGCATGGGCGCCGCCGACGCGGGCGTGGCGCGGGCGGCGCGCTTTGGCCGGGGAATCTGCGTGCTCAGCCGTCAGCCCGTCTCGCCGGCCCAGCTGGAGGAGGCGCGCCGGGCGTTCGCGGAGCTCGCGGAGGGAGGCAACGACGACGTGGCGCTGGGCGCGCGCTTCTTCCTCGGCCGCCTGGCCCAGGCCCACCTGCAGGTGCCCGACGCGCCCGAGGCCGCACGCCAGTACCACCGGCTTCTGGCCGCGCGGGCCGACTCGCTCTGGGCGCAGACGGCGCTGGCCCGGCTGGCGATGCTGGAGATCTACGCGCTGAATCCGCAGTCGACGCCGGGCGAGCGCGTGGCACGGGCCACGGAGCTGCTCCGGTTCGTCCGCACGCCGGCGGCCGAGGCCGAGCTCCGGGTGGTCCTGTCCGCCGCGATCTTTTTCTACCACCTGCCGTCCGCCGAGGCGCTGCCGCACCTGCTCGCGGCGGTGCGGCTTGGGCGGCTCGACTGGACGACGCGCCGGGACTGCGTGCTGCAGGTCGCCGAGCTCTCCCGGCTGGCCGGCGACCGGCAGCAGGCCGCGGAGTACTACCGGATCTACATTGCGGAGAATCCCATCGACGCCCGCGTCTACACCGTCCGCCAGCGCCTCGCGGCCCTGGGGGTGCAGGCCGGTGGACGATAGCCGGTGGGTGCGGCGCGCAGTTAGGCATTGTCTGAGGCCGGCGGGGCTGCCACTTGAAGCTACCCCTGTTTCCGCCGGTCACCTCTGGCCGGCGGATTCCATTTTACCCCAGACCGCATGACTGAACCCGCCCCGGCCAAGCCTTTCGGCTATCTGCTGTTCCTCTGCCTGGCGTCAACGCTCGCCGGCTTCCTCTTCGGCTTCGATGCCTCCGTGATCAACGGCACGGTGCTCGCGCTGGCGGCGGCCTTCGGCACCTCGGCCGCGGCAACGGGCTTTGCGGTGGCGGTCGTGCTGCTCGGCTCGGCGGTGGGCGCATTTGTTGCGGGCCAGGCGTCCGATCACCTCGGGCGCAAGCGCGTGATGATGGTCACCGCTGTGCTCTTCGGCGTGAGCGCGTGGGGCGCGGGCGGGGCGGGCTCGACCACGACGTTCATCCTCTTCCGTCTGATCGGCGGCCTCGGCGTCGGCGCGGCCTGCGTGGTCGCGCCGGCCTACATCGCGGAGATCTCGCCGGCGCAGCTGCGCGGCCGGCTCACCACGCTGCAGCAGCTCGCGATCGTCGTGGGCCTGCAGTCCGCGTTCCTCAGCAACTTCCTCATCGCCCGCGCCGCCGGCGGCGCCGACCACGCATGGCTGCTCCACGCCGCGGCCTGGCGCTGGATGTTCTGGGTGCAGCTGCTCCCGAGCGCGGGCTACCTGCTCGCGACGCTCTTCCTGCCGGAGTCGCCCCGCTTCCTTGTCATCCGCGGCCGCGAGCCCGAGGCCCGGCGCGTGATGGCGCGGCTCTGGGGCGGCGGCGGGGACGGGTTGGACGGCGTGGTGGCGGAGATCCGCGCCTCGGTGGACCGCGAGCGCAAGGCCCGGCTCAGCGACGTCCTCGTGCCGCACACGCGGCGGCTGCTCCCCATCGTGATGGTCGGCTGCGGGCTGGCGTTCTTCTCCCAGGCCTCGGGGATCAACGCCGTGATGTATTTCGGCGAGGTGCTCTGGCACAAGGCCGGGTTCACCGAGCAGAACGCGCTGCTCATCAACGTGACCCTCGGCGCCAACCTGATCGTGGCGACGCTCGTCTCGATGGCGCTGGTGGACCACCTGGGCCGCCGGCCGCTGCTGCTCGCCGGCGGCGTGATCATGACCGCGATGCTCGCGGTGCTCATGGCGGTGTTCCTGCTCAGCGACCGGCAGGCCGGCGGCACGCTCGCGCCGTCGCCGCTCCAGACCGTCATCGCGCTCACCGCGGAGCATCTCTACATCTTCTGCTTCGGCGCGACGTGGGGGCCCGTGACCTGGGTGCTGCTCGGCGAGATGTTCCCCAACCGGATGCGCGGCGCGGCGCTGGCGGTGGCCGCGGCGGTGCTGTGGGTGTCGAACTTCCTCGTGACCTTCAGCTTTCCCGCGCTCGTCGAGGGCGTGGGCCTCGGCGGGGCGTTCGCGATCTACGCCGGGTTCTCGCTGGTCTCGGTGGGATTCGTCCGCCGGTCCGTGCCCGAGACGCGCGGCCGGACCCTCGAGCAGATGGGGGAGCCCGCGTGAATCCTTCCGGCTTGCCAAGCCCCGGCGGCGCCCCGATGGGTGTCGGCGCCCC
>Ga0118677_10009646_pt1 | contig 15005 bp, 12 predicted proteins | sample AliMusrvi5mmetaG_FD_86154 | JGI IMG/M metagenome (GOLD analysis project Ga0118677, IMG submission 86154)
GGCCTCGAGACGCCGGACCTGATGGCCTATTTCGCGGCGGACCCGTCGATCCGCGTCATCGTTGTCTATCTCGAAGGCGTGCGGAACACGAAAGCATTCCGCGATGCCTGCAAGGCGGCGCGCGCCGCCGGCAAACCCGTCATCGCGCTGAAACTCGGCGCCTCTGAAGGCGGCCGCGCAGCGGCAATGGCGCATACCGGTGCACTCGCCGGTTCCATCGAAACCTTCGACGCGATCTCGACCCGCGAGGGCGTGATCCGTGTCCGTGGCCTCGACGAGTTGATCGAGACCACCGAATGTTTCGTCCATGCCGACACGCCGAAGGGCAATCGCCTGGCGGCGGTGTCACTGTCGGGCGGCAAGCGCGGCTTGCTGATCGATGCGTTCTATTCCGCAGGCCTGAACTTCGCGCCGCTGTCCCCGAACGCCTCCTCTCAACTGGCGCAGATGCTCGGGCCCGGCAGCATCGTCGGCAATCCCCTCGATGCCGGCTTTGCCGCCGTGGTGGATCCCTCCGTCTACATGAAGTCGATCAAGATCATGATCGACGATCCCGACACCGACATCGTCATCATCGATGCCGAGCTGCCGAAGGCGCCGCACGAGCTGCGCGAGCGTAACTTACGCATCGTCAACGACATGGCGGGCGAGGCGGGCAAGCCCGTGATCTACATCAGCGCAATGTCGATCGGCTTCACCGAGCACACCAAGGCGCTGCGCAAGTCGCTGCCGAACATCGCCGTGCTGCAGGGCCTCGACCGCGCCGTCGGCGCGATCAAGTCGCTGATCGAATATGCCAGCCTGCGCAAGGAGGTGCCCGACCTTGAGTTGACCGCGCCGATCGCGATCGGAAGCAATGTTTACATCGGTCTGAACGTGACCATCCTGCCGGGCGTGACAATCGGCAACCGCGTTATCATCGGAACGGGAGCGATCGTCACCAAGAGCATCCCCGACAATTCCGTGGCCGTAGGCGTCCCGGCGCGCGTAATCGAGACGGTGGACGAGTATTTGGAGAAGGCAAAATCGCGCTCGCTTCACCTGGGCCACCTGACTGGCGCAGTCAAGGCTGCCGAGTTGAAGCGGCACTTCGGGATCACGAGTTAGCCGTCGGTATCGCTCCCTCCGGGCGAGTCGACGGTAGCCGCGTGCAGTAGTCGCAGTCGGTGGGCAGCCCCAGGGTGCGAGTTTCAATGTAAGCCGGGAGTTGGTATCCCCCGTGAATCGGTCCGATGCAACAGAATGTAGCGTCCCCACGCGGAGGCGGCATCCCCTCGACCTTTTTACGAGCGGGTTCGCAGGGCTTGTCGTTCGCCCGGTGTCTTCTGCCTACGCCCGCCTGCTGCTGTGTCTCTGGGGGGCACGAGTCGGCCGGGGGCTCCAGGTCATGGGCCGCATACGGATGCGGCTCTTGGGAACGCTCACCGTCGGTGACTGGGTTCACATCCGTTCTGGCTACGCCAATTATGTGGGCGGCCACCAACCCATGGCAATCTGGATATGCTCGGGCGGGCACGTGACCATCGGCGACCGCTGTCGCCTCTCCAACACAACCGTGGTGTGCAAGGCTGAGGTCGCTATCCTGCCGGAGACACTCATTGGCGGCGGTAGTCGAATCTATGACACGGATTTCCACCAGCTCGATCCACTTGACCGTCTCTGGAACACGGGCCCAGTTGCCTCGGCGCCCATTCGTATCGGGCCGAGAGCGTTTCTCGGCGGCCACGTTACGGTTCTCAAGGGCGTGACCATCGGGGAAGGGGCGGTCATCGGGGCTGGCAGCATCGTCACTCGGGATGTGCCTGCGTTCGAGGTATGGGCCGGCGTTCCCGCACGGCTCATCCGCGTGCTGCCCCCGCCGTCGTCAGGGCGAACGTTGTTGCAGAACGACAGCGCAAGCGGGCAGGGAGTGTGAAGCGATGAGGGTGGCGCTAGTCCTGGCCGAGAACTATCCCCCTGGCACGGCGGCGGCCAGGCGCGTGCAGGCCTTTGCGGCCGGCTTGCAGCGGGGCGGAACGGATGTCGTCGTCATCGGCGCACCCCCGAAGGGAGTCCCGGCTGGGCAGTCCAGAAGGGGTGTCGACAGTGTTGGCGTGTCCTATGTGCTGGCCGGGGACGTCAACTTTGCCCACGCATCCCACTGGAAGCGCTTTCTGCGGCGTCCCTGGGTCCTGCAGAGGGTTGTCGCCGACGAGTTGGAGAAGGCGCCGGTGGATCTGGTTCTCGTGTATGGTCATTGGTGGTACCTGAACCAGGCGGTGCACCGGTGGTGTCGGCGGCGTGGGTTGCCCGTGGTGTCGGACTGCACAGAGTGGTGGCGGTTCAGCTTGGAGACCCGTTACGCTTACCTCGACACACTGCTGTTCCGCCGCCTGTTGTTTCCCCGCGTGAGCGGTGTGGTGGCGATCTCCCGCGTCTGGGAGGAACATGCGCGCCGGAAGGCCATCCCCGTGGTTCGCGTGCCAGCCGTCCTACTCCCCGGAGCGGAAGCCGAAGCACCGGTGCCGCCCTTGCCGCCCGGTCCTTTTGTGGTCACATACGTGGGCGTGATGTATCGGCGTGATCTGCCGCTGACGTTGTTGGCCGGCTTGCGTGCCGTGGTTCATCGGGGCGTTGATGTGCGGCTGGTTGTGATTGGGAGGACTGACTTATTCTCCTTGGCTGCGCGCTGCCGGGCTCTGGCAATGGCGACGCCCGAACTGGCGGGTCGCGTTGAGTTCACGGGAAGAGTGAGCGATGAAGAACTGAAGCGGCGCTTGGCCGCCACTCACGCGCTGGTTCTGATGCGCGCCGACGATTGGGTGTCCCGCGCGTGTTTCCCGACACGCCTGCCGGAGTTTCTGCTAACAGGCCGGCCGGTGATCACCTCGGCCGTTGGCGACGTCACGCTGTACTTGAAGCAGGGGCATGATGCCTGGTTGCTCGCCCCGGGCGACCAGCCTGATGCACTGGCAGACGCGCTGGCAACACTTGCCAACGACCCAGTACTGGCGCGCAAGATAGGCGCTGCAGGGCGCGCGACGGCCCTTGGCGCGTTCACGGCAGAGTCTCACATGCAACGCCTGCAGCCGTTTCTGCAGCGACTCGCCGGCAAGGCGGGCCGTTGAAGGTTCTGACGCCCGGACCGGCACGACGGCTGCACCGGGCTGGGCGTCCGGCTGAACCCACGGGTCGCGCGGGCGGTCGGACGGCTGCCAGTGGCGCAGCCACTGACGCAGTTCTGGGAATGAACCACGCCACCTGCTACGGGGCGGGGCCCCACGGAAGTAGTGGAAGAAATATCATGCGAAGTTTTGCCCGGTTTTATGTGCTGTTGCGGAAGGTCTGGAGCCGCGCCCGGATGTATCTGCTCATGCCGCTCTTCGGCGCGCACGGGCGAGGTTTCCTTTTCGATCCCGATGGGGCTTACACGTTCGCGACCATTCGCGTCGGCGATTACGTGACGCTTGGCCGGCGCCCCGTTCTGATGGCTGCGCTATCGGAAATCCGGATCGGGAGCCGCGTCATGTTCGGGCCCGAGGTCACCGTGATTGGCGGGGGTCACAACACCACCGTTGTTGGGCGGTTCATGACTGACGTGCACGAGAAGACCGGAAATGAGGACCTCGGTGTTGTGATCGAAGACGATGTATGGGTGGGGGCGCGGGTCGTCATCCTGAGGGGAGTGACTATAGGTCGCGGTTCTGTGGTGGGGGCGGCCGCCGTCGTGACGAAGAGTGTGCCACCCTACGCCATCGTCGGGGGTAATCCCGCCCGCGTCATGCGTTTCCGATGGACCGTCGAGGCTATCTTGAGGCACGAGGAGACGCTCTACCCGCCGGACCAGCGGCTTGGCCGGGATGAACTGACACGCCTCGTAGCCGAATGCCGAATGCTGGCCCCGAGGCGCAAAGCATGAACGATCCGGCCGCAGGCCTCAGGGTACTGCTGGTGTCCCCCAAACCGCCGCCCAGCGGCGGCATAGGCCGGTGGACGGTTTTACTGCTTAAGTGGGCGGCAGGCAGACCTGACTTATCGCTACGTCATGTGGACATCTCGCCCCACTGGCGGGCCGTTGACGACATGCGGCTGGGCAGACGAGTGCTCGGGGGTGTGTTGCAGGGCATCCGGGACACCTATCGCTGTCTGGTGGCGTTTCTGGTTTTCCGCCCTCATGTAATCCACCTGAACACGTCCGCGCGGTTACGCGGACCCTTGGATACGGCCATACTGCTCCTGGCCGCCCTGTTTGGCGTTCGCCGTGTCTACCATATCCGGATGGGTCGAATGCCAGCGGTTATGCAGAGCAGGGGCTGGGAATGGCAGGGCCTGCGGTGGGCACTCCGGTTGGCGGATCGGGTGATTGTCCTAGACTCCTCATCGGAACGATCGTTACGAGGCTTCCTGTCGGCAACGCGAGTGGTACGGCTGCCCAACGCCATCGATCTGAACGCATCGACGTGCTTGTACGGCGAGTCAGAACCGCCCAGGGTACTGTACCTGGGCCATATCATCCCGACTAAAGGGATGAAGGAACTGATGGAAGCCTGGCGCGAACTGCGACCTCAAGGCTGGAGTCTGCGCCTCGTGGGTCTGGGAAGCGCCGACTACCGGCGGCATCTGCAGACTATCGTCGGCCCGGCTGCCGACGTACAGTTTGTCGGCGATGTCCCGCCTGAACAGGCGTGGCGCGAGATGCAGGAGGCGAGCGTCTTCGTCCTGCCCAGCTACACGGAGGGCTTTCCTAACTCCGTACTTGAGGCCATGGCGGCCGGTAAGGCGGTTGTGGCCACCCGCGTGGGGGCGATTCCTGAGATGCTCGATGTCGACTTGCCGGAGCCGTGCGGCATTGTTAGCGCGCCGCGGGACGCGCAACGTCTCGCGGCGGGGTTGCGGCGCGTGATGGAGGATCCTGGACTGCGCGCTAAACTGGGCGGCAAGGCGAGGCTAAAAGCCGAACGGGAATACGATTCAGGCCGAGTGTATGAGCGTCTTGTACGGATCTGGGGTGACGTGGCTGGACGAAGCGTGCTGGATCAGCCGACGGCCGGGACGACGACAGCGGCCCCTTCGTGAGCGTGCCGCGAGACACCCGGGGCAGGGCTGCTCCCATGCTTAATGTAGCGATAGTAGACGCGGTATATCCTCCCGAGCCGGTTGTATCGGCCCAGATGGGGCGGGATCTTGCGTTGCATCTGGCCCAGGACGACGCAACGGTGACGGTGTTGTGTCCATTTCCCACCCGGCCTCTGGGTGTACGGTTCCCCGAGTACACGAACAGGGATTGTGTGAGGGTGGAACGAGAAGCGGGAGTGGAGATCGTTCGCTTGCCCTCGTTCACGGCGCCTGAATCAAGGCTCATCAGCCGCATGCGCGAGAGTCACAGTTTTGGCCGGAGTGTCTGTCGGTATCTGGAGCAGAACCTCCCGGCTGTGGATGTGGTCTACGCCAATGTCTGGCCGTTGTTGTGTCAGGCGCTGATTGCCCGGTTTTGTACTCGGCGGGGCATTCCTTTGATCTTCCATGTCCAGGACATCTACCCCGAATCGTTGCTAGGCAAACTGCCGGGTTCGCTAGGGCGGCTGGCAACGTGGCCGCTCAAAGTCTTGGATCGGTGGACAGTCCACCAAGCGTGCCGGGTGGTGACCATCGCAGAGAGCATGCGTCAGACCTATGTGGAGGATCGTGGCCTTGCACCGGAGAAGGTTGTCACCGTCACGAATTGGATCGACGAGGGACGTTTTGCGTATCTGCCTGCGCGAGGCGAGGCTTGCGCACGATATGGCATTGCGGAAGATTCGTTCACGTTTCTGTATCTTGGCAACATTGGGTCGGTTGCGGGAGTGGACGGGTTGATCGAAGCATTTCACGCCGCGCGTCTCACACAGGCGCAGTTGGTGATCGCCGGAGATGGCTCCGCCAAAGTGGAATGTGTGGATCGGGTCAGGCGCTTGGGTGCAGGCAATATACGTTTCATCTCGGACCCAGATGTGGGCAACGTTCCGTTGCTTCAGAGTCTCGGCCACGTGTGCCTGCTGCCTCTGCGCAGAGGAGCGGGTATGAGTTCCATTCCCTCCAAACTGATGGCATACCTTCTGTCAGCCAAACCGGTGTTGGCCACTGTTGATGCGGCAAGTGACACGGCACGATGCATTCTGGAGGCAGAATGTGGCTGGGTCGGGGAACCGGAGAATGGAAAATGGCTGGCGGCGAAGATGGCCGAAGTTGCATCACTGCCGGTGGCCGTTCTGTCGGCGTTCGGCCAACAAGGTCGGGCTTACGGTGTCAGGCATTTTTCCAGGTCAGCGGGAGTGCAGAGTCTGAGCCTCGTGATACGTGACGGTGCCGGTCGTGTTCGCTCCATGGGTGCACCCCTGAGGTCAACGCATGATCAGGGTTATTGAACGAAGTGACGCAGCGGGAATTGCGGCCCTACATCTGCAGGTGTTGCGCAGTCACCTGCGAGGAGTTGCGGGCTCCCATTTGGTGGCCGCCTACTATCGTGCGCTGGCCATTGGCAAGGGCGGCATCGGGTATGTGTCGGTCGAAAACGACGGTCGCGTGTCCGGTTTCGTGTGTGGCATCTGGGAGCAGCGGCTCGTCCGTGGTATCCTGTTCCGCCATGAATGGCCTCGGCTGCTAGGGTGGGGCGGCATCCTTTTGATGCTCACTCCGGCTTTGCTGAGAGACGTCTGGTCACGGTCCGTCCCGCGGCGAGGAGTGGGCCGGGGTTCGGGCGTGGCGACTGCGGGTGGCGAGTACGAACTTCGGCCCATAGCCGTCGCGGCAGAGTTCAGGGGCCAGGGAGTTGCGGAACGGCTGCTGATGCGACTGGTGGATGACGCCCAGAACCGGGGGTTTCATTCCATCATTCTAAAGACAGAAGTGGACAATGGCCGGGCAAATGCCTTTTACGTAAAACGCGGGTTCGTCGTAGAACGGACTATCGACGGGTACAACCACTACCGGCTTGCGATCTAGCGCGATTCGCCGTCCGCATATGCACGACGCCACCCCAAAGTCACCAGCGGCACCGGGACGCTGGCCCATCAAGTATGCCGTTGAGCGCCTGCTGGCCATCATTGTTTTTGCGGTCATCGTGCCGGTTTTGTTGGCCCTGGCGGCGCTAGTCAAACTCACGTCCCGTGGTCCGGCGCTGTACGTCAGCGACCGGTCTGGGTACGCAGGGCGCGTCTTCCGGATTTATAAGTTCCGGAGCATGCGCGTTGGCGTTGCCCCCATCCTCGGCGTCGACGGGAAGGTCTTGACCCTGAAGTCAGACCCGAGACTCACCCCTATCGGACGATTCTTGCGCCTTGGTTTTGACGAACTGCCACAGTTGTTCAATGTGGTCAAAGGGGACATGTGTCTCGTAGGTCCGCGTCCCGATGTCCCGTGGGAGCGTGACCGGTACACGGAGCGTCAACGGCGTCGACTGACGGTGTTGCCTGGCATCACCGGCCTCGCGCAGGTAGTGGGCGGCCGTTACATGAACAATGCCCAGAACTATGAACTGGATGTGCTCTACACGGAACGGTCGACATGGCGCACCGATGTGCTGATCCTGGCGCTGACCTTGCCGTACGCGCTCGGAATGGAAAGGATCGCACAGTGCGTTTTCGCCGACTATGTGGTAGCCGTACGCCCTTTGGCAGACGCCGCGGATGAGAGTGCGGGGGGGGGCTGAAACATGAGGAAGAAGACACTGCTGGTTCTGGCGGCTGGCCCCCTGCAACTGCCGGCAATCACAGTCGGCAAGCGTCTGGGGTTACGGGTGGTCGCGGCAGATGGTGACCCGAATGCGCCGGGGTTGGCGCTTGCCGATGTGGCCCACGTTATCGATATCGGGGACCCGGAGGTCTGCCTGAGGGTGGCGCGTGCCGAGAAGGTGGATGGTGTGATCCATATCTGCTCTGAAGTGGCCATGGCTTCACTCGCTCTCGTGAACAGTGAGATGGGGCTGCACGGTATATGCCTGGGAACCGTCGTGAGCGCGACGAATAAGGAACAGATGCGGCGTGCCTTCGAACGGGGTGGCGCACCAAGTCCAAGGTCCATTGGGGTCACAACGGACGATGCGGCGTTGGCGGCGGCAGTCGGGATCGCTGGCGCTGTGATCGTCAAACCGTCCCGCAACAGCGGAAGTCGGGGCGTCACTCATCTGCCAGCGGGGGTCGAACCAGAACGAGTCATTGCCGCCTTCCGGCGAGCGATGGCCGAGAGCCGCGACCATTCGGCACTTGTCGAGGAGTATGTGGAGGGGCCGGAGTTCAGTGTCGAGGCGCTGGTCTGGGATAGGCACATCGAGGTGCTCGCCATCACGGACAAACTTACCACCGGGCAGCCTTTCTTCGTCGAGGTGGGGCACAACCAGCCGACACAGCTTTCACCGCATGATGCGGGATCGGTCCGGCAGGCTGCAATTGCGGGCATCCGGGCGCTTGCGTTGGACGGGTGTGCCGCGCATGCGGAGATCAAATTGAGCCCGACAGGGCCATTCATCATCGAGATCGGTGCCCGCTTGGGCGGTGACTTTATCACCACGGAGTTGGTCCCGCGCTCTACGGGTATCGACATGGTGGCCGGGGCCATTCGGTTAGCACTCGGGGAGGAACCCGATCTGGCTCCGACCCATGCGCCCCGAGGAGTTGCCATCAGGTATTTTCAACCCCATCCTGGAACCGTCCAGGTCGTCGAATGTGTCGACGAAGCAATGGCTTTGCCGGGCGTGGCCGTCATCGACATCCGCGTTCAGGTCGGCGATGTGGTGCCGCCGATTACTTCCAGTTTGAGTCGTGTCGGCCACGTCATTGCCGAAGGTCAGGATGCCGTTGAGGCAATTGCGGCTGCCGAGCGGGCGCGCGACACGGTTCGGATCACAACGGCCGCACCGACGGAGGAAGCCGCCAATGGGTGTTAGGACAATTCCATTTTCCAGAGTCACGTGTGACGGGAACGAATTGAAATATGTTCGTGAAGTGATCGAATCGGGGTGGCTCACGACGGCCGGGAAGTGCGGTGAATTCGAGAGGCGCTTTGCTGACGCCGTTCAAGGCCGCTACGCCTGTGCCGTGAATTCTGCGACGGCGGCTTTGCACTTGGCGTGCGAGGCCGTGGGCATTGGGCCCGGGGACAAGGTGTTTGTCCCCACCATGACGTTCACCGCGTCCGCTGAGGTCATCCGCTACCTGGGGGCCGATCCGATCCTGCTCGATGTGGAGTTTGGCACGGCGCTAATCACGCCCGCAATCCTCACCGAGGCTTTGCGTCGGCATCCCGACGCCAAGGCCCTCGTGCTCGTCCACTTCGGGGGACAGGCGGCAGATATGGATGGCATTCTGGCCTTGACCCGCGCGCACGGGTTGCGACTCATTGAGGATGCGGCGCATGCCTTCCCCACGCGCTACCAGGGCCGTCCTATCGGCTCGTTCGGCGATGCGACCTGCTTCAGTTTCTACGCCAACAAGACGATTACCACTGGCGAGGGCGGGATGCTGGTGACGAATGATGAAGCGATTTTCAAGCGTGCCAAAGTCATGCGCCTGCACGGTATCAATCGCGACATTTGGGATCGTTTCACGGCCAAGAAAGCCAACTGGGAGTACGACGTCGTGGCACCGGGCTTCAAGTATAACATGCCCGACGTCAATGCCGCCATCGGGTTGGCGCAACTGGAGCGGGCAGACGAGTTCCGGCGCGAACGACAACGTTGTGCGGAGTTCTACTATCGGAACCTGACGGGTGTCGAATGCCTCGATCTGCCCGTGTATCGCGGAGCGGCGGAAGATCATTCGTGGCACCTGTTCTGGGTCGTGCTGAACGAGAAGTGCCCGCTGGACCGCAACACGTTCATCGGGCGATTGAACGAGGCCGGGATCGGAACGTCCGTTCATTACAAGCCATTACACCGCATGACGTACTACCGCGAACGTTACGGCTTGCGTCCCGAAGACTATCCGGCCGCCGAACGCCACTGGCGAGGCGTCGTCACTCTGCCAGTCTACCCGACGCTCCCGGACGAAGATCTGGCCCACGTTTGCCAGACTGTCATCGGTATACTCTCGCCTCAACACAGGGGCTGAGGTCCAGATTGTCGAGTTGTATTGCGCATGTCAGTTGCAGACGACGCGAGCGAGGAGCCTTGAATGTACAATCGGTATAAGGTTGGGTCGGGGAAGGAGGAACGCCTCTGGGCACTTGCAGGTTGTCCCACCTCGCGGGGACGTTCCACGGCCACGTTTCTTGTGGCCGTCTTTGTGCTCTCGCTCAGTGTTATAGCTGAAGGTGAGGCAGGTGGGAGCCCGACGATCTCCGGTCCGGGCGATGACGCGGTTCGCAAGTCCGCAACCGATCCCGGGCAGACCTCCACGTTGTGTCGAAGCACCGGTCTAGTAGGCGGGAACATGGCCCGCGACGGTGTGCTCGGAAATGAGACCGCGAAGGCGGCACAGGCCGCGATTGTCCCCCCGCGCCCGCGCGGCTTGTTCGGTTGGTTCGCTAGAGGAACTCCGACATTCTCACTTGTCATTGCCGGGCTTTCTTCGCCGCAGCCCGCAGGTGCGACATGCACCTTATCCGTTTCGGTGTGCGACGCGCTCCGGCATGTGATTGCAGGATACACCGGTACGATTCATTTCGCCTCGACGGACCCAGGCGCCACACTGCCGGCCGACTACACCTACCTACCCGCCGATGCTGGCATGTGCACTTTCAGCATGGCGTTCGCGACTCCCAGAAAGCAAACTGTCACCGTGACCGATACGAATCCGGACGGCATCACGCCTGCGTCTATCACCATTGCCGTCAGTCCGGCTCCGGCGGAGGTATGGCCGCGTTCTGGTCAAAACCAGTCGGGACGCGCCGGACAAGTCTTGCCTATCCCACTCTGCGTCCGGGTCGGGGATGGGAAGCACCATCCCCTTCCTGGCGTTGCCGTCGAGTGGGCCGTGATGGTCGGTGGGCCGGGTGCGACCATCACCCCAGTCACAAGTATCAGCGGTGCCCACGGCTTGGCGCAAGCAACTGCAACCCTCGGTGCCAAGGGTGGTGCAAACATCTACTCTGCCAAGGTACAGGGCCTGATCGATTCGCCGGTCTCCTTCATGACCACCGCTACTCCGATCACCTCCAGCGCGATGGTCCCGTCCAGCCGGTTCAGGCTCCTGCTGGATGGCTCTGACGCGTCCAAATGGATCAGCGACGGCGGGGGCATCATTAGTGCGGACGCCGGGTTCGGTTCCGCCAGGCCCGACCCGGCTGTGGGGCCACCTGCGGCTGCTATCCGGTTGACGTGCCCGACATACGCCGTTGCCGACACCTGTTCGATGAGCAGTCCGGTCGCCTCGCCCGCGATGGATCTGTCCGCCGTGAACTTTCTCGTCGGCCTGTATGTTTATCCCGGATCGGGAGCTGCGGATCCCTCCGGCATCAACTACATAAGGCTGTTACTTCATGATGTTGCCGGCCATTCCGCGTTCTGGCAGTTTGAGCGCAAAGCATTCCGGTTCGGGATGAACTACTTAGCCCTCTCGCCCGCCGATGCCTCGGTGTCTCCGGCTGGTTCGACGCCGGATTTGTCGACTGTGTCCAGCGTGGAATTGGCCGTCAGCCTTCATTCCAGGTTCGGAAAGGGTCATGCCTCGAGTGTTGCCCTGGCCGGTCTTTGGACGGTGGCGCGTCTGAATCGGCCGTTCGTCTGCATTACGTTTGATGATATCTTTGCATCGCAGAATGCCGCACTCGCCGCGGCCGCCTCGCGGGGCATCCCCGTCTCGATTTTCGGGCCAACGTCGTGGGTGGGAAGATCGGGTCGCCTTTCGCTTGCCGATCTTCGCAGCGCGGAAGCCCAAGGCCACCTTGTATGCAATCACAGCGTCACCCATCCTTACCCGTGGTCCACGGTCGACCTGACGCAACGCATTTCTGAAGTGACCATGGCCATGAGCACACTGAACGGGTGGGGCTTCACAAGAGGGTCCCGTATTTTTGCCTCGCCGGGTGGAGAGGTCGGCTTGGATGACGAGTCGGTAATTCTAGGGTCTTGCTGCGACTTGTTTCGTTCGACAATCAACCTCTCCATGGTGGTCAATCCGGCGTATCCCCCTGCCTCAGCGATTTACGTTCCGACCTTCCGCAGTCGGCCGATTCCGGTCGCCTTTTGGGATGCAGCCGCCACCAATAACGCCTCTCTGGTGGCTGCCGCGGCGAGCTCCCTGAACGCGGCCCAGAAATACGGCGGCGGCGCGGTCGAACTGTACCATTGCTTCAATTCCGGCAACTACTTGACTGAGGCCCAGTTCGAGGCCCACCTTGATGCCATTGTTGCCGCGCGCAACGCCGGAAAGATTGTGGTTCTACGGATGGACGATCTTCTGGGACCTCTCGACTAGAGGGGCGAATCGCTCAATGCGATCTGGCGGCAGTGCCATGTTGGGTGGCGGACAAAATTCTTCTGTCAGGCGGCGTGAGCGAGAGGGTTGGCACGGGTTTGGAGACGATGGGACCAGAAGTCAGCGAGCCGGCCGCTGGCGTGGATGCAGCGTAAGGCCAGGACATGTTGAGCGCCCGGTACGCCCCAGTGCATGCCGGATTGTTTGCAGCGGCTGCCGATGACGGTTTTGCAGCCGGCTTCCACGACGCCGGAGCCGATAAAGAATCCAGCTTTGCGGAAGGTGCGGTACTGCATACGGGGGGCGTTGGAGACGAAGTAGCCCAGTTCTTGTTCCACGGCGGCGGCCCGCGATGTTCCCTGGCAATCGAGACGAGTTTTGGCCACCAGTTTGTTGACCCCATTCTTGAGCAACGTCTTGGCCCATTGGTGTAATCGCGCTTTGAAGTCGGGATGCTCCTTGGACCCGAGCCAGGCGACCAGCACGCGACTGGCATGTTCCATGGCATGATAGAAATCCACGATCTGAGTACACCCCAAGAAGTAGTCCCGGCCCATACATTCGAGGCCCTCGGCCCCATCGACGAGGAAGACGACATGGGTGGCATTGCCCATTCCACGGCGCAGGGCCTCTCGGCGCAGCATGGGCGCAAACTCGCCGATGGGACCGAGGTGTGAGACATAGGAGGTGGAGTTATAGTCGCGGACCGGGTGCCCCTTTTCGTCTCGACCGTGCTGGGTAAAGACACAACCCAGATAGACCTGGCGGGTTTTGGCCGTCCCGTCGGGCTGCTTGCCTTTGCGGCCGATGAGGTCGCCCGGGCGCATGGGGATGCCCGTCCCGTCGGCGCTGACATACATAATGGGAGCCCGCTCAGCGGGTGGCGTGAGCTTGCGCTTCTGCTGCCAGGTGTGGGCATCGGGACCGATGCGTTGTACCACGCGCTGAACTTGGCGGGCCTCCACCTCGATACCCCCGGCTTCACGCAAATGGACCTGCGCTTTGTCGTAGATCTCATCCGCCCCTTCCAGACAGAGGAGGCGCGCCAAAGCCGGCGTGTAGCCGATCTCCAGTCCCAGTCCCGTGTCAGCCGGATAGTGGCCACACTTCTTGCCGGGATGGTAATAGTAGAGGCGCCGCAAAGGGAATGTGCCGAACAGGCATTGAACCTGCAATTCGACGAGCCCTTTGCACGTTTCGCCGGGCCGGGGTTGGTAGGCCGCCTCGATCCGCTCCGCCGCGACCTGTAAGAGAAATCCCACCAAGGCGGTCGCCGGTTTGAAAATCGCCGTTCTGACCAATCCTTCCAACTGCTGGACCGCCTCGCCGGTGGGAGCCGCGGCGGTGAAACGATCCATCAAGTCTTGGATTTCTTCGCTCTGCGCCAAGAAGATGGGGGCGGCAACGTCTTTTTTTTTGACCCCTCCAGGCGTTCGCGGCGGGTTTGCTCAATCACATGCTCCGTGTATTCCTCCACCACCGCCATGAACTTCCGATGATTGGCGATATGCTCGGCAACCGCTTCCACTTGATCGCGGGGGACATAGCGACTGACGGTCTTCCCCTGTTCGCGGCCTTGCAGGTTGTAGTACGGCCCGTCCGGCCCCTGGCGCATGACGCAGAGCTTTCCGCGCTCCATCCGTTGAATCTGGGTGAGTTGTTCGAGAAGTTTCGCAGGTGTAGGGGTATTCATGACCGCATAGTATATCGTTCTGTATATACTAGCAAGCAAAAAAACGCCTTTTCGCGATCCTTCCCGAATTTTGTCCGCCACCCGGCGCCTACGGGCTGGAATTGCATTCCCGCGAGATGCTCTACGAAAGCGGCTCCTCACAGGAACACGGCGAGACGGCATTGAAGCGACGAAGGAACCGGTTCCGGTGCAAAGAGATGGCGTGCGACGGGCCCTGGCGCCTCGCAGCATCTATCACCTGAGATTTCCGCAAAAGTCATGAACAAAGCGGCCTCTATCTTACTGCTTCTCGGCCTGTCCGCCTGCGTGACCGTCCCGCCGCGGGCCGCTCCCGAGGCCGGCGGGGCGCCCTCGGAGGCGACAAACCAGCCCTCCATGGGGCTGACGGCTGAACAGTTCAAGACGCTGGAGATCGGTGCCGGCGACTACCTGCTGGGCGCCGGCGACGTGGTGCAACTTTATGCCATGGACGTGGCGGAACTGAACCGCAATTACGTCATCGGCCCCGACGGCAAGATCACGGTGCCGGGCGTGGGGGTGGTGAGCCTGGACGGCTTGACCCGGGAGCAGGCGCAGGCGAAGATCGAGGCCTTGCTGAAGCCCGCCTACCTGAACCCGACGGTCAACATCATCGTTCAGGAGTACAACAACAACCGCATTTTCGTGCTCGGCGAGGTGCGCAAGCCGGGTCAGTACAACTTCCCGGGCCGGCCGTTGCTGCTCAGTGCCCTGGCGCGGGCGGAAGGACTGACGGACAAGGCGGATATGCGCGGTTGCACGGTGGTGCGCGGGCGCGGCACGGTGATCGAGATCAATCTCTATGACCTGCTGCGCAAAGGCGATCGTACGTTGAACATCCCCCTGTTGCCGGAGGATGCCGTCTACGTCAAGGCCGACGAGGAACACACCTTCTACGTGCTCGGTGAAGTGGCTCGGCCCGGCGT
>Ga0118677_10009647_pt1 | contig 15004 bp, 13 predicted proteins | sample AliMusrvi5mmetaG_FD_86154 | JGI IMG/M metagenome (GOLD analysis project Ga0118677, IMG submission 86154)
AGCGGAGAGGTGCCTGACGTCCTCGCCAGTCTTCTGCGGCGATTGCTGAAAGATACCGATCCCCGGGACATTGGTGTAGTAGTTGTGGATCAAAACGCGCGGAATACCCGATGTGCGCTTGAGGAGAGACAATTCTCTATCACTTCCGACCCCGTTGGTAATGCGATAGTAGTAGCCACCCCCTCGTTGATTCGTGGCCATGAACGCCAGGTAATAATCGTAGTAACAACAAAGGTTGACAGTCTTGTTCGGAATTATGGAGTCGCAATTGATGCCTATATAGCCATGTCGAGAGCTATAAAAAGGCTCTTTGTCATAGAGGAATCTAAGTAGTGGAGGATTTTCGGAACAGAGTGGTGCGACGCCCGCCTGAGCGCTCGGAGGTGGTGGATCTTCTCGGGCAGGGGCAACTGGCAAAAGCTTTACGCAAGGCTCGAGCCGCGGGTATTGTCATTTCGCAGGAAGAGATTGACGATACTGCAAGGGCAATGTCCCGTGCCGGGTGTGTCGGCTCGCTGCTTGCTCTGATTGGCACGGTGGAAGTTAAACTTCCTTTCGATGCGACGGAACTCCTTATTCGAACGTTCGAGGTGAAAGACTACCATGCCTTCCTCAAGCAAGCTAACCGGCTTGGCATTACAACAGGGCTTGAGTCTCGAATTCAGGAAGCGATTACAGCAATAGAGCGGCGCGCACCTAGGGAAGCAGGTGCGTGGCGTCATAAGTTTGGCGCCAAATGCTAGGGAACGTGGCTTTGTAGGGAACGTGGCTTTGCCACAAGAGTTCTTTGATGCAGAATGAGTTGTGTTGGGTTTGAATGTTATAACTAGCCTTAAAAGCACCGAAATGGCCGGTAAGAGGCACCAAGTCGGCACCAAGTCAGGCACCAAGTCAAATTACAGCAGGCACCGAGATAAATGCGCGCTGACTGCCCGCCAACGGGTCCAGCCGGTTCGCCTGTTCTCGTGCCCAGGTGAACCATTTCGCCAATTCATTGTCAGCCTCAATTTCTTGAGCGGCAACCTGCGCTTTTGCCTGGCACGCGTCGATGTACTTCCTCAACTTCTGACTTTGATCCCATTTCTCGGCATCAATTAGCAGTTTGTCTACACGCGCCTTTTCTGCCAGGCGCTCTTTCTCACGCTCTTTCTGTCTCTCTGCTTCCTCTTGGCGTAACTTCTCGGCTTCTGCAGCGTCCTTGTCTTTTTGGCGCTTGAACGCACTCAACCCTTCCATGCGTATCAACACGTTGCTAAGCGCCATCTCGATGCCGCATCCCCCCCCGTCACTCCAGCATAGCTTTACCCAAGCCCCAATACACTCGACCTGTAGCCTTAGTCGCCCGGTTGGCACCAATCTTTTCAAAGTGCCAATAGGCCTTTTTCCCGGCGGTAATTCCAGAAACTTCTTTGCATATTCTGTTTCATGTGGCCTTTTTCCCATGGACTCCGAGATCATCACCCGCATCTCGCAGTCATTGACGCGTACGATCGTGCCACCACGTGTGCGTGGTGAAAGGCTGACCGGCCAACCTCGAGTTGTGCATTCTTTGATCAGTGTGTCCATGATTCTCAACGCCCGCATTATGCAAGCTTCCGAAACAAGTATATCAAGACAACCGTTCGATGGATTGATCCTTACATCTTTAGCAGCCCGCGTTTTCAAGAGGTCGTCTCTAGTCTTTCTGATCAAGGGGTGCGGACGTAGGAGTTTGTCCGGAACTATGATGCACGGGGATTTCTCGCCGGGCAACTTCTCTTGGGTCGCATCAGGTTGATTCGGTAGGTCGGTTGTCGTGATGTTCATGAATTGATCTCATTCCTCGATTGAAGTTTAGTGTTGGAGGTCAGTGGCCGCGCACTGGTTTCTTCGTTTTTGTTCTGTTCCCTAATCACTGATACTCTCATATTGATTCTAGGCCAACCTGTTCCCGAAGTAACTTTCTCTCACAAACTGTGACCTTTTGGGTCGCTGTATTGACAGGCGTTACCATACAGAATAGTTTAACGGCTTTGTTGTATAGTAATTGGAGCACGGCTATGTCGATCAAAGGTATGCTTAGGGAGGAGTTGGATAACTCCCTGGAGATGCAGAAGAACTACGAGCGGGAACTGGCAAAACTCCCGAAGGGCAGTCTTGTCCGCCGCATGATCAAGGGACGAGCGTACTATTATCTGATTTTCCGTGAAGCCGGGCAGTTCCGATCCTTGTATCGAGGAAAGGTGTCGGCCGAGGAGATTGAGAAATACCGCCATGCCAAGGAATTCCGAGCGAAATACCGCCATCTGTTGTCACGGGTCAAAAAAGAGGTTCGTTTCATGAGGAGTGCCTTGCGAGGGAAAGAACCAGTATAGGCCCTGTCAAGTCACCAACTGCAATTTGGCTACAAGCTGTAGCCAAATTGAAAATTGAACGCTCGCCCAATTTCTGCGACACCTTGTCGCAGAAATTCTCCTGGGAAAGGATATCTATGGAAACAACGCTTTCACTTGAGGAGTCACGGGAATTTGTCGCCCTAAGCACGGCCGGGAATCTGGGGCAGGTCGAGCAATGGATCCGCCAGGGGAAGTCCACCTCAGTTCACAAAAAATGCTGGTATCCCCTCATGGCCATGATTTTTCGCAAAGGGTTCAATAACCTCCTTGAACTGTTGTTCAAGAACACTGCCACTCAGGCCGAGAAGGACGCCGTTTTGTGTTACGCGGTCCGGCACCAGCATTTCGATCAGGCCAAAATCCTCGTTGAACTCGGCGGGAACCCGCTGGCCGTGCCCTTTTCTGATGTGGTGTCCGCCTGGGATCCTGAAATGGTTCGTTACTTCATGGCAAAGGGCACTGATATATTTGCCGATGATCAAATGGCCCGGGCTCTAAAGCAGGAAATTCCAGCCGCGCTGAGTTTCTACATGGACTATAAGCGCGCTCATCCTGATCAGGCTGCCAAGCTCCAGGAACAACTCGACATGGCTTTGGCCCTCCATTGCCGGGATGGCGAGGAGAGATGGGTATCAATGCTCATGTGGGCTGGGGGAAATCCATACGCCGAGGTTCGCGACCTCGAGCGAATAAAGGATGCCGATAAATCCTGGATGCGTATTTCCGGCGTTGAATCGGCAGTGCGCATCGGAAATGTGAAGATTCTGGAGATGTTGGATATGGATCCCCATCATTCGACATCCCAAGAACTCCTGTACGACTCGTGTTTCCACATCTATGTCGGAGCCGTCAATTTCCTCCTCAATCTTGGCGTCAAACCGAACGACAAGGAGAATGGGGGATCCAGTGGCCTAGATATCATTCTCGTCATGGTTGATCATGATCGATTCAATATCTCAATGTATGAGAACTGTGCCGAGATGTGTCTGGTGATTGCCAGGGCCCTTATTCGACACGGAGCAAAATGGAAACCTGATGATCATGAACTTCGACGCGCCCGCAGAGCTATGCGCCTTGAGCCTAAGTTTGTCGGGAAATTCGTGAAAACTCTCGGACAGCCAGGCGTTACTGAGCCCGCCATCATGGAAAAACTGGTCGGCAGTCGCCTCATGAAAGAAGCTCTGAATCGTGATTTACCGGCGACGAAGCCTTCAAAGTAATTCCCCATTCCCGCCATCATCCACAGCGTCACCGTCCGATTATCCGGAGGCTGGGATGTCATCCATAAATCTGGGGACATTATGGGGACATAATTGGTCGCTCTTTTTGGCACTTTGAGCGTACTTATGGAGCTTTATGGGTTTTGATGAAATACCCAATAAAAGCCACTCAAACCCCTGATTTTATTGGGTCTTAAGTGGTAGAAGTGCAGGGACTCGAACCCTGGACCCGCTGATTAAGAGTCAGCTGCTCTACCAACTGAGCTACACTTCCACGATGAGCCCAGCCTGAAGCCGGGTCAAAGACAAAAAAATGGAGCGAGCGAAGGGATTCGAACCCTCGACAATCACCTTGGCAAGGTGACACTCTACCAACTGAGTTACGCTCGCGTAGAAAACGGGCGACACTCTACCAGTTCCCGTTTCGTATTCAATGTTTTTTTACGCGTTGATCAGGCACGGTTTTCCACCCTGCAGAGTGGCGCGTTGCTGCACCAGTTCGATGGCGGATCGGGCGATGATATCCAGGCTGACTTTCCCGGTGTTCCAGACCATGTCATAGATCAGCGGATCCTCAATGTCACGATGGAAGAACATCTTGATCAGTTTTCGGCGGTCGGCGTCCTGCTTCTGCACCGCCTCGCGGGCATCCTCTGTATTCAACTTGAAGCGCTTCATCATCCAGACGATCCGGTGAGCCTCGGGCGCCACCAGCCGGATGTGTACCCCCTGGGGAAGGTCGGCCGTGACCAGTGAGCCGGCCCGGCCCACCAGGATCACTTTTCCAATAAGCGCCAGCATGCGCACGACCTTGAAGGTGATCCGTTCAATATCCTCCCTCTCTGAGCGCCCCGTGAACAGGCTTTCAACGAAGGAGTTGAACTCGGAACGGTGTTTCTCCGAGACAAGTCCCTCAATATCGTTCTGCAGGAGCGGATCGCGCGCGACGAGTTCATACAACTCCTTGTCGAACACATGCCACCCCTCGAAAAGGCTGTTTTCCCTCAACTTGAGAAACTCGGTGAGGATGACATAGGACAGAAGATGGCCGCCCGCCCCCGCCTGGCGGGACACGGTGACAAAAGGAAAACCGTAGTCGGGAAGATCCTCAAAATTCCGTTTTTCTTTTAAAAACTGTTGGATCATTTTTAGGTGGTTCATGTTTCTTCCTCCTTCAATACAGTATTGGCCGGTGTGCGGTAATCGTCAATCCCTAACTGCGAATTCCTGAGATTGCCTTCTCTTTCCGCCCTGTGTATTCTCCCGCCATGCTTCAGTCGTTGCGAGTCCGTAATCTGGCCCTGGTTGAGGATATCACCGTCGAGTTCCAACCGGGGCTCAATGTGATTACCGGCGAAACCGGCGCCGGAAAATCCGTCATTATCGGGGCGTTAGGCCTCTTGCTGGGGGAGCGGGCCGATAAAAGCCTGATCCGGTCGGGAACGGACCAGTGTGCCGCGGAAGCGGTGTTCCAACTCAATGATTCCGAGTCCGTTGATGCCATCCTGGACGAGGCCGGCCTGCCGCCCTGCGAGGAAGGGCAGCTCCTGATCCGGCGAACCCTCCTTTCGAGCGGGGCCGGAAAGAATTTTATCAACGACAGTTCCACCACAACCCAGATTTTGAAACGGGTTGGCGAACATTTGGTGGACATGCATGGCCCCTATGACCACCAGTCCCTCCTGAACCCCGAATTCCAAATGGATATTCTGGACGCCTTTGGCCATGTGTGGGATGTCCGCGGCGCCTACGAGAAACTGTATTCAGAATTCAGGGGGCTTCAACTCCAGCGCCGGGAACTGGAAGGCGCCGATGAACAGGATGTCGCCCGGCAAATCGACCTCCTCGCCTTCCAGGTGAAGGAGATCGAGGACGTGGCTCCGGTGGAAGGCGAGGATGAATCGCTCGCACAGGAACAGGTCCAGGTGGCCAATGCGCAGCGCATCCTGGAACTCGCCGGGGGGATTCAGTCCTCCCTGGTTGAGGGCGACTCCTCGGCTTTCAACGGCTTGGCATTCGCTCAGAAGGGCTTGGGTGAACTCGCGGGCCTGATTAACGCCGCCGCTGAATGGAAGGAGCAGGCCCGCGTCATTACCGTCCAGGTTCAGGACCTCGCCGAAACCGTTGAGCGTCATGTCCGCAACATCGAAGGAGATCCCGCCCGCCTGCAATGGCTGGAAGACCGGATGGCGCATTATCATCGGCTGAAACACAAGTATGGTGCCACGGTGACTGATATCCTGTCGCATCTGGAGAAGGCGAAAGCACGGTTGCGTGACCTTGAAAGCCGCGGGGAACGGTTGGGTGATCTGGATTCGCGGATCGCCGCGGTGCTTGACAAGGTCACCCAGGCTGGCGGGAAGCTTGGGAAAGCCCGACGTCAGGCGGCCACCAAACTGGCCGGGACCATCACGGAAGAGTTGCATGATCTGGGTTTCGCGCATGGCGCCTTTGCCGTCGAACTCCAGCAGGCCGATCCCGGCCCGTCCGGGATGGATCAGATCGAATTCGCCTTCGCGCCGAATGTCGGCGAACCGGAACGTCCCCTGAGGGCCATCGCGTCAAGCGGCGAAATTTCGCGCGTGATGCTGGCGGTCAAGGCCGTGCTGGCGGACCATGACAGTATCCCGGTCCTGGTATTTGACGAAATTGACGCCAATGTCGGCGGAGCGATGGGGACGGCCATCGGAACCAAGCTGGATACGGTTGGCCGACACCATCAGGTTCTCTGCATCACCCATCTTCCCCAGGTGGCCGTTTTCGGGAAAACCCACTTTGCCGTGGCCAAAGAAGTGGTCAACGGCCGGACCCGTACCCTCATCTCCCGCCTCGAAAAAGACGAACGCGTTGAAGAAGTGGCCCGGATGCTCGGGGGTCGTGATCTCACAAGCGTGACGCTGAAACATGCCCGGGAAATGCTGAAGAAGTGAGGTCTGATGTCAGTGGTCTGTTGAAGCGTTCCGCTCCACAGTCTCCATCACAAGAGTGGCCTTGGACAGGCGGCCTTGGACGGGCGAGGCGAAAAGGGTGCATTCGACAAGCGCCCAAGGCGGCTTCGCGGCCGCCCCCGCATCGAGAAGTTTTCCAAGATCCTCCCCGGCGATATCCGTGAATTCAACCGTGATTTTTCTCCCGGACCAGCCCTGAACCGAGGGGAACGTCCCCGTGGCCAGAAGGGTCATGGCTTGGCCCGGAAGGGTGGAATGAACCAGTGTTTCAAAGGGGACGGGCTCAGCCGGTTGGCTGGCATACCCGGCCAGGATGGATTGATGGCGGGCGGCCTGTATCCTCATGATGGAGAGTTCATGTGCGGCACTGGTTCTTCTGGTCCCGATCTCGTTGAGGGAGGCGAGGTCGTTCAGAGACCGGATGCTCAGCAAGACTCCGGCCAGCAGTGCAAGCCCCGCGGCGGCCCAGGGCGTGACCATGGTTGATTTGTTATTTTCCACTGGGCTGTCCTATCGCAATGACAAATGCGGTTCGATCATCCCCCGGCGCTGATTCCTTGCGCTCAATGGTCGTCGTCCAGCCATGGTGGGCAATCTGCAGGGCCATACGGTCACCCTGGGCCAGTTTCGAGGCCAGTCCGTGGATGACGCCGTGGGTCAGGCTCAGGGTCATGGTTTCAATGGAGACGCCCTCGTCCCGTGCGGCGGACAGGATGAGGGCCAAGGTGTTTTTTGCAGGAGCCTCTGTACCGGCAAGAAAAGGTTCCATGTCCTTTGTCTGGGCGTCAAGGGCGCGTCTGGCGGTCAGGACTTCCTGGCCCGCTTGGATCCCGTATGGGGATCCCATGACCCCGGCTGCCAGAGTCCGCAGGGCCTTCTGGGATTCTGCCATACGGTGATGCCAGGCGGTCAGCCAGACGGTATTGACGAGGCAGAGCAGCAGTCCGGCGGCAAAGCAGGCAATGGCCCATTGGTAGGGGCGCCGCTGGTTTTGCCGGATCAGCAGGGGATGAAGGAACCGGCCTGTGCGCAGATTGCATCGGTCCGCACCGGCAACCAGCGCCCGGCGGGCCAGGGCACGGGCGAGAAAGGTTTCCGGTTCGGTAACAATATTCATGCCGCCCGGCCAGCGGGTGGCCAACGCGGAATGCAGGGACATCACGGTATCCGGGTTCATGGCGCCGGGACCGGCCCAGATCCATTGAGTGGTTTCCGGCTGGGAGGGGAAGGATGATTTCAGGAGCCGGTGGATGGCGTCGGGATCCGCCTGACGCATGGTATGCGCGGCCACGAATTCGCCGTCCCGACCGGACGCGAAAGTGATCCGGTCCGATCCGAGGTACACCACCACCCGTGCGCAGGAAGCCCCCTTAACCGGCGGAAACTCCGCGTTACATAGAGACCATAAGGCGACCGCCTCCTGGTCCAGAATGTGGGGATCAAGACCAGTGGAGGCAAGGCCGTCCAGGCGTTTTGCGATATCCGTGGAGCGGGCCCCGGCGACTAATCCCCGTGTGCCTGTTCGGCCGGGCAAGGCGTTGATTTCCAGGATGGCGATCTCGCAATCCTCGACCGCAAAAGGGAGCTGTATGTCCAGAAGGGAATGGAGGACAGTCCCAGCCTTCCGGGGGGAGGCGATAGGGGTCTCCAGCCAGCGGATGAAACTCTCCCTCTGGAAGAGACAGGCGGCAACCGCATCGCGCGGGTGGGGCGAGGCAAGATCCGCGAGCGTGGCCCTCGCAAACGATGCGCTTCGTCCCGTCCGGGTGGCCCGGACGATGATGGGATTGCCGGCATTTTCATCAATGCCGAATGAGGTACGGGCGCTGATTCTGGGTGTCAACGTATTCATATCAGGGATACTCCACCCAGGCGAGAACCCGGACATCGCCGGTTGGCAAGCGGCAGGCGAGCCCCCGCACCGAGCAGGCTATTGTGCCGGATTCAGCCTTGGCCAATACCGAGAACAACTGGCCGAATACGGGAAGGTCGGCGCGCTGGAGGGGGCGGGGAAGCGCCTCGCGGGGAAGTCCCTGCAGCGCCGTATGCACCTGGATGCCGGAGGGTAACGGGTCGTCAAAAGCTTGGTATTCGGATGGTGACGAGCCGGCCTTCATGCCGTTCCGAAGGGCGTTCCAGACCGAATCCAGCAGGGCTGCGCGGAGGGCGAGCCGGGTTTGCCGTTCGTCGCCCGCGCGGAGTGTCACGCGGGCGAAAACCAGGGATTGCAGGACCGCACCGGAGAGGAGCGCCAGCAACAGCAGCACCATCAGCAGGGCGAATCCGCCGCGGTTGGAAGAGGGTATTCCCATGCGGTGGGTATTTACTGGAAAAATGGGGCCAAGTCAAATTTGACAGAATGGATTCCCGCATGTAGTATGGTCGAGTTCCTGAAAGGCTGGTGTATCATGATCTTCGGTATCATTGTCGCGGCTGGAAAGAGCGAGCGGATGGGGGTTGACGTGGACAAGGCATTCCTGTCTCTGGGAACGCGGCCCGTGTTGGCCTTCTCATTGCTGGCCTTTGAGCACTGTCCGCTTATTGACGGTGTGATCCTGGTGGTGCGCAAGGATCGGGTGGATTCTGCGCGGGGATTGGTCCAGATGTTCGGATGCTCCAAGGTTCGCGCCGTCGTGGCCGGCGGGGCAACGCGGCCGGAGTCGGTGATGAACGGCCTTGCGGAACTGGGCGATGACGTGAAGATTGTGGCGGTGCATGACGGGGCCAGGCCGTGCGTGACCCCGGCGCTGATCGAGGAAACGATCAAGTCGGCGAAGCGGTGCGGATCCGGCGTGGCGGCGGTCAAGGTCACCGACACCATCAAGGAAGTGGATCGCGGAACGTTGGTGTCGCGCACCGTGGATCGTTCCAAATTGTGGGCCGTGCAGACGCCCCAGACGTTCCGTGTGGATGTATTGAGGAAGGCGTACGCCTTCACCGGGAAAAAGAAGAAGCTGGTTGTCACGGATGAAGCGTCGGCGGTTGAGGCGATCGGGGAGGATGTCCATCTTGTTCCGTCCCCGGCCCTGAATGTCAAGATTACGACTCCGCTGGATTTATCGCTGGCAGCGATGATTTTGAAGGTGTGATGACGATATGGCGAATATCAAATATGCCGTCATGGGTGATATACATGGCAACTGGGAGGCTCTTTCCGCCGTTCTGGAGGATGCCCATTCCCAGGGGGTGACGAACTTCACCTGTGTGGGGGACATGGTCGGCTACAACGCCAACCCGGCGGAATGTCTCAAGAAAATCCGCGAGTTGAATGCCATCTGCGTGCGCGGGAACCATGACCATTACTGTTCCCATGACGAGTGTATCCGGGATTTTCATCCCCTGGCGGCGAATGTGGTGGACTGGACCCGGAACCAGTTGACCGAGGATGACCTGGCGTTCCTCAAGCAGTTGAAGCTGGTCCGGGTAGTGAGCAGCTTCACACTGGTTCACAGTACGCTCGATATGCCGGAGAAATGGGGCTATGTCTTCGATGAGTTGGAGGCGGAATCCAATTTCAACTACCAGTCAACCACCGTCTGCTTCTATGGCCACACCCACCAGCCCGTGGTGTTCGAGAAATCCGGTTATGTCCGCCGGATCAACGGGGGCGGAAGCATTCCCGTGGTGCTTGGAAAGAAATATTTCATCAACGTCGGAAGTGTCGGTCAACCGCGTGACGGCGACAACCGGGCCTCGTACGGGGTATATGACACCACGAGCCGCAAGATTGAGCTGCGGAGGGTGGAATACGATATCGCCGCGGCCCAGAAGAAGATTAAACTTGCCGGCTTGCCCGAACGTCTGGCCGAAAGGCTGGCCCTGGGGGTCTAGTGTCATCGGGAATACAGGGAACACCAAAAGGGCTGCGGTTACACATCGGGATATTCGGGCGCCGGAATGTGGGGAAATCCTCGCTCCTGAACGCCCTGACTCGCCAGGCAGTCTCGATTGTATCCGACACGGCGGGAACCACGACGGATCCTGTCGAGAAAGCCATGGAACTGCAACCCATCGGTCCAGTGCTTTTTGTGGATACCGCCGGAGTGGATGATATCGGATCCCTGGGTCAGCTCCGCGTGGCCAAGACTATGAAGGTGGTGGAGCGGACCGACCTGGCCATCCTGGTCACCGATGACTGGCAGGACTATGAATCCCAACTGCTGACCCTGTTCACCGGGAAGGATACACCGGTTATTGTGGCGGCGAACAAGAGCGATGTCCGCATTCCTGGCGTTGTGGAAGAGAAGGCCCGATCCCTGGGCGCGAAGACGGTGGTGAGCGTCAGCGCGGTCACCCGGGCGGGGCTTGATGAGTTACGGGCGGGGATCATCGCCGCGGCTCCCGATGAATACCTGAATTCGCCATGCCTGATCGGTGACCTGGTGCCCGCCGGTGAACTCGCCCTGCTGGTGGTGCCTATTGATCTTGAGGCGCCGAAGGGGCGACTGATCCTGCCCCAGGTTCAGACTTTGCGCGAGATTCTCGACCAGAATGCTTATGCGATGGTGGTCAAGGAGCGTGAACTCGCGGATGCCCTGGCGCGGCTGAAACGGCCGCCCGCCATCGTGGTGACCGATAGCCAGGAATTCATGAAGGTTGTCGCGGAAGTGCCGTCCTCGATCCCGGTCACAGGGTTCTCCATTCTCTTTGCCCGTTTCAAGGGCGACCTTGCCGAATTGGTGCGTGGCGCGGCGACGATTGACCGGCTTAAGCCGGGGGATCGGGTCCTGGTGGCCGAGGCATGCGCCCATCATCCAACCGGCGAGGATATCGGCCGGGTCAAGATTCCCCGCTGGCTGGAGCAATATGTGGGCGGGAAACTGGATGTCGAAGTCAAGGCCGGTTGTGAGTATCCCGCCGATATCAGCGGGTTCAAGTTGATTGTGCATTGCGGGGCCTGCGTCTGGAACCGGCGGCAGATGCTGTCGCGCATCGAGCAGGCACGCTCGCATGGCGTGGCCATCACCAACTATGGTCTGGCCATTGCCCACAGCCTCGGGATTCTGGATCGCGCCCTGAGCCCGTTCCCGTATGCCCGGGAGGTGTATCGGGAGACGGTGTAGTCCTTTCTGTGTAACTTGTGTCGGTGTTCGGGAGGTCATCCTTGGCAATATTGGTGACATGTAGCGCGTGCGGGAAGAAATTCCGGTTGCGAGATGAATACCTCGGCAAGGAGTCTTGGTGCCCGTCGTGCAAGGCACCGTTGTCCCTGGTGGGCGAGCATCTTCCTAACCACGACGTTTTCATCAGCTATTCCAACAAGGACAAGTCTGTCGCCGATGCCATCTGTGCCATCCTCGAGGAGAAGCAGATCCGCTGTTGGATCGCTCCGCGCGACATTTCTGCAGGCCATTCGTGGGGCGGCTCGATCATCGACGCGATCGAAGATGCGAGGGTGATGATTCTGGTGTATTCAGGAAACTCGAATCTATCGCCGCAGGTTGTTCGCGAGGTGGAACGTGCGGTGTCCAAAGGGCTGATCATTGTCCCGTTCCGTATCGCGGACGTGCCGATGTCAAAGGATATGGAGTATTTCCTGAGCGCGAGCCATTGGATGGATGCGCTCACACCGCCGCTGGAGGATCATCTCGCCAGGCTTGCCGAACGGGTGCGGTTGCTTCTCTTCACGAGCGACAAGGCAAAAGCGTCGGCGCCGCGAACGCATCACGAAGCGGCCGTTAGACCACGCCCCCTCGCGGCCCTGTCATGGATCGGCGCCCTGTTGGCATGCATTGGCGTCGTTCTGGCCATCGGAGCCTTCCTCTGGGTGAGGCAATACCAGCAGGCCGGGAATCTTGGAGGCCGTGAACCCGTCATTGCTGACGGCATTACGCCGACGCGGATCCAGACGTCCCGCTCCAACATCGTCGCGATTTCCACTACAGTCATAACTCCTGCGGCCGTCGCGATTTCCTCGGCTACGGTTGCCAGCATAGCCGCTCCGACAACAGTCGGCACGACATCGGCGACAGCGACAGTTAGTATCACATCCGCGCTGGTGGCCGCGACGGCGACCCCACCCGGCAGGCCATGGACCAACAGCCTCGGCATGATATTCATGCCGGTGGCCGGTACGCAGGTGCAGTTCTCGATTTGGGACACGCGAGTTCAAGACTATCAGGTCTTTGTTACCGCCTCACGATACGCCTGGGATGCCCCTTCTTCGTTCACACAGGAGCCGACGCATCCGGCGGTGAACGTCAGTTGGTCCGACGCCAAGGCGTTCTGTGCCTGGTTAACAGAAAGGGAACGACGGGCGGGCACGCTCAATAGCGGGCAGGAATACAGGATGCCCACCGATCAGGAGTGGAGCACGGCGGTCGGGCTGAAGGACGAAATCGGTGCCACGCCGCAAGAACGCCGCGGACGCGGCGAGACCATGTTCCCGTGGGGCAGGCAATGGCCGCCGCCGCATGGGGTGGGTAACTACGCCGCATCACTGAAACTTGATGACTTTGCCAACACCAGCCCTGTCGGCAGTTTCGCCGCCAACCGGTTTGGTCTCTATGACATGGGTGGTAATGTTTGGCAGTGGTGCGAGGATCTTTATACCGCACAAGGACGCACCCATGTGATTCGGGGCTCATCGTGGAGCAGCGAACGTGCAGGCGATACTCCCAAACAGCTCATGTCGTCCGCTCGTGGATGGAGCTCGAATTGCCGCGACAGTCTTGGGTTTCGTTGTGTGCTGGCGTGTGCGGACGCGTCCTTGCCCCTCCCGGCTCCGGCTCCGCCTGCGGTTGTGCCAAGTCAACATCAACCCGCACACGTCAATCCTGAAGCCGTAACTTCGCCTCCACCCAAGGTCAGGGAATCTGTGGTAGATTATGCCCGGCGCCTGGCGTTGCCCGCGACGCAGGTGATTAAGCTTGGCAACGGGGTGGTGCTCGAGCTGACGCTTATCCCGACCGGATCATTTGTGACGGGTCAACCCGGCGATCTGCGCGAGGTGGCGATGGGCAAGCCTTATTATCTGGGACGATACAAAGTATCTCAGGCGCAATGGCAGGCTGTCATGAGGAATAACCCCAGCGAGTTCAAGGGGCCAAACCTTCCGGTCGAGTCAGTCAACTGGCAGACATGCCAGGAGTTCTTGAAGAAGCTGCAGCAGAAATACCCGAAGTGGCGGTTCTCGCTACCCACGAGCGCGCAGTGGGAATACGCCGCCCGCGCCGGGTCCACGAACCGGCTGTATCACTTTGGCGATGATGCCGCCGAACTCGGGGACTATGCCTGGTATGCGGACAACTCCGGGAACACCACCCATCCTCTGGGCGAGAAGAAGCCTAACGCATGGGGACTTTACGACATGCATGGAAATGTCTGGGAATGGTCCGCCGATCAATCCCCGACCTCGGACAGCCACCACCTGTTGAAGGGTGGCGCCTGGAACCGCCCGCCGGGAGCCCTTAAATTCTCCAGTACGGGAAACTATCGGGGGCGCATCAGCAATATCGGTTTGAGGGTGATGATGTCTGACGGTCGGCAAATGTGAACCGGACAAAGAGACCGGTTCTGAACCCGCGCTCGTCCGGCGCTGAACGCCACCTGTACCGCCGATATCGTCAGTACGCGCTACCGATCCAGATTCATTCCAGTCCGCATGCTTGCATTCCTGGCGCTCTTTTGTCACTTTTCCGCCCTGACATGAAAACAGTTATTAACAGAATCGCGGGCAAGGGGAAGGCCACCGCCGGGGAGGTGGAGGTTTTGCTCGGGTGTGGCGGGGCGGACCTGAAGGCGCTGTATGAGGCCGCTGACCGGGTTCGCCATGAGAGGGTGGGGGATGAGGTATACCTCCGGGGGATCATCGAATTCTCCAACCATTGCCGCAAGAGTTGCGATTACTGCGGGATCAGGGGGCCTAACCGGACGGTGAAACGGTACCGGATGAGTCTGGAGGAGATCGCGGAGACCGCCTGCGAGGCGGAGAGGCTGGGCAACACAACCGTGGTGTTGCAGTCCGGGGAGGATCCCTGGTTCACCGCGGACCGGATGTGTGCGGTGATCCGGGAAATCAAGAGCCGGTCCGGGGTGGCTGTCACGCTGTCCATCGGTGAACGTCCGTATGAGGAACTGGCGCAATTCAAGGCGGCAGGGTGCGACCGTTATTTATTGCGGTTTGAGACCTCCGACCGCGAACTGTTCGGGCGAATCCACCCGGACGATGATTTTGACGAACGCGTCCAATGCCTGCATGACTTGCGCCGGGCCGGCATCCAGGTGGGTAGCGGCGATCTCTCCACGCTGCTCATCGGCCCGGGCGCGCCGGCCCCGCGCATGGCCGTGCCCGCGCGCATGGACGGCGCGGTGTATGACGCCGCCTGGAAGAAGATCGAGACCACGCGGCCCGACCTGGCGCTGCTGAAAAGCTGGAATGATTTTGCCCACGGCACGGAGATCGCCCCCTCGCGCCAGTTCGGCGAAAGTTATTTTGAGAAGACGCGCATCGCCGTGGCCT
>Ga0118677_10009648_pt1 | contig 15004 bp, 17 predicted proteins | sample AliMusrvi5mmetaG_FD_86154 | JGI IMG/M metagenome (GOLD analysis project Ga0118677, IMG submission 86154)
CCTGCGGGTGGAGGTTTCCGAAAGCCTTGAGCAATTGGAAATTTCCGACGAGCGCCGCCGGGTTGCCGAGGACGCCGTCTGGCAAAACGATGCCCATGCGGCCGGTCCCTGGTTTGATCCACTTGATGCAGCGTTCGATGAAGAGGATCTCGGGGGCGACGCTGCCCTGGAGCCTGCCGGTATTGCGGAAGCCGCCTTCACCATCGCGTTCCCATGTATGGGCCAGTTCGTACTGTTCAAGAATGTGCTCGTCAGTGATGGGGATGTCTGAGCCAAAGGGCGGATTTGTGGCGAGGATATCGACCGAACCCAGAGGGATCTCCTTCTTTGCACCGGCAAGATCCGCCAGGTGTCCGAGGGGGAATTCGAGCGAGTTGATGTTGTAGATGTGGCCGCGCCCGTCGCCGGCCAGGACCATGTTCATCTGCGCGGCGCGGATGAGAAAGGGGTCGAAATCCGCCCCGAAGACACTGGCGCAGGCGAACTCCTTCAAGCGTTCGTGGACGTTGAGGAAATCCGTTGTGCTCTCCTTCCCCGGCTGGGTGTCCTGCTCTTTGCGGAACTTGGCCAGCATGTGAGCGAGCGTTGCGACGAGGAAGCCGCCGGTGCCGCAGGCCGGGTCGAGTAGTGTCTCGTTCTCCTTGGGGTCCAGCATTTGGATGACTAGTTTGACGACGCCGCGTGGGGTGAAGTACTGGCCGCGGTCGCCACGAAGGTTGACGCCGACCAGCTCCTGGTAAGCGACGCCTTTGGCGTCCACGTCGGTGCGGGTGAAATCGTACTTGGCTAGTTCCGAAACGATAAAGGCGAGGGCACGGTCGGATAGCGTGATCTCCTCGTTGCCCCGGAAGATGTTCTTGTACTGCTTCTTGACCTCGGTGAAGAGCGAGTCGATGCGCTTGCGGATCTCTTTGCGTCCCTTGTCTTCGAACTGTTCCTTGGGGCCCGCCCAGAAACGGCGCTCCCAAGCCTGGCGCTGTTTGGCTCGGAGACTCTCGTCGTGCATCTTGCAGAAGATGAGGTAGAGAAACTGCCAGAATGCGGCGTCTTTGGGCATCCCCTCGTTGCCGTGAATGAAGTTATGGCAGCGGCGGAAGGTGATCTTCAGCATCTCGTTGTCGGCAACGCGGGTATGGGCGTCGGAAAGCACGTCCTTGGTGCCGAGGGACTCCTCGGCCATGGGCCAGTCGCCGATGGGGTTGCATTTGACCTCGAAGCGTTTCTTCTCCTTTTCGACGAAGAAAAACTCGAGGCCGTTGGTCCAGAGGCCGTACTGCACGGACTCAACCTCGCGCATGATGGTCTCAATCTCGTCCAGATCCTTGGAGGCCTGCTCGAAATCGCGGATACGAATCGCATTCCTGCCCATCTTAGGTTCGGGGCGGCAGATGACGGCACGACTCAGGTTCTCGATGGTGTGATCTGCGTCATGGTGGAAGATGGCAACATCAATCTTCTTGCGGCCCTCGAGGGGGAAGTCGATCTGCATGTCCTCCGGGGAGAAGCCGTACTCGTGAATGAGGGCGCGGGCGACTCGCTGGCGGACCAGTTCCTTCGTTGTCTCCTTTAGCTGCTTGCCCGAGACGTAGTCGAGCGTGTAGCCCGCGGGGATGGTGTTTCCCTGCGCCTTGGTCTTTTTTTTGCTCATAGAGACTCTCCTGGGCTGAGGCGGCGGCTATTGCTTTGCCTCCTCATCGAAATCTTCGGTTGTGGACTTCTGTTTCTCGATCCACGCTTCAATGTCCTTCTGGGAAAATCGCCACTGTTCACGGACTTTGAAGGCGGGCAACTCTCCCTTCCGGGCCATGGAGTAGACCGTCTTCTCGCCGACCTTCAGAAGGGCGGCGACTTCCTTGATCCGCAGGATCTCCGCGTTACTCATGCTTTTTGCTCCTCCTAATAAAGAGAAGTGAAACGATAACAACGCGGCATTCTACGGCTCTCCCAGCAGAACACAACCACCATTACCAAAGGCGGGAATGTATTACCACATGATTTTAGTGTTGCGCAACACTGTACAGTCTGGCAGTCTTGAGCGATGAAAACATTTGGAGAGACCCTACGCGAGCTCAGGGTCGCACAGGACTTGGGCCTGAGGGAGACAGCCGTGAAGGCGGGAATATCCCCGACGTATCTCAGTCGAATCGAGCGCGGCAAGGAGCGTGCGCCACGGCCTGATGTGATAAAGGAGCTCGCGAAGCTGCTGGCCGCAGACCCGGATGTGCTATTTCGGCTGTCGTCCTCGACCGATCCCGATGTGACCGATTACCTGAGGGATAACCCGCGCGTAATGGATCTGGTCCGTCATCTGATCGATAACGCTTTCACGCCGCATGAAGTCGATGCCGTGGTCGATGCAGCAACAAAGATGAGACCCACACAGTCCGGACACCCGACAACCAACAGAAAGGGTGACTGATATGCACAAAGCAACCTTCTTCCCTCTTGGGCCTGCTGACACGTGCTGCCAGGACCTTGGTGTCGGCAAGACGACCTTCCTCCCTTTCGTTCTCTGGCTTGGCGCCGAAGACGGTGATGGCCTTCGAATTGCCCCGGCAAGGGATCGAAGAGACGACCTCGACAGAACGGAGCGAGATTGGAGCACGTCATGAACTCAGGCCTTGTCATCAATATGGGACGGGTCACGTTCGACAACTCGGAAGTGGAAGCAACGATCCTTCCATACCAGAGCAAAGACCAACTGAAACAGTTGCGAATTGACCATGAAGGCCGCTGGGTCTTTCGTCGACATGGAGGAACCGAGATAGTCTGTGTGCCAGTTGTGGAGGCCCCTTCCGTTCTACCCGGATCATCCAGAGTTATCAGGTTGAGCGAAGATCTGGGGTTAGCAGCATCCTTGGTGCGTCATACGTTGATCAAGTACCTGTATGACCTTGGTCGCGAGATCATTGACTACGAGCCAGTGAGTTTTGTGGCGGGGGGAGCCAGCGAGAACCTACTAGCTGCGTGCGCGTCCCAGGGCGCAACGTGCCCGGAATGGCTTTCTGTGCGACCACTCTATGAAATGGACGTGAGAGCCATATATCCCGATAGGCAAGACCCTTTCGTTGCGTTGGTGGTGAATGTTCGCACTATTCGGCTAATCAAAGGTAATTGCAGCGAACTGGTCGCTGCCGGCCTTTCGCCGGTTGGGCTCTACGTGGGCCGCCACGTACAACGCGGTGGGCCAAAGATATCACCAGCGGTGAGACTGGCCGGGCGAGTGACCTCCGTCGTCGGACAGGACCTGCAACTTACCGACTGCAGAGCGGGCGAACCAAGTAACCTGCCGATGGACAAGGCTTTTCTTGACCCCAACAGGGAGACATTTGACACGTGCGTTCGTCACGTCTTCGGCGGACAGTCTGCTGCAGTGCAAGGGGTGCTCGCTGAGAAGACGGCGTCTGTTGTAAACGGGCCAGCACGCTTGGAGAGGCTCCGAAAGGCCGTGGGGCACCTTGGTTCGCTCGCGTTTGACGTGATGCCTGGCGTTCCTTTCAAGATTCATCCATTTCTTGAGCACGGCAAGGACAGGTCGTTCCCTGCCGCACAGAAAGCTCCGAGGCCGGTTTTCGTGTTTGACCCAACGGGCACGAATACTGACGAAATCAAACCTCGCGGCCTCGACACCTATGGCCCCTACAGCTCAAAGAACTTCACGCCAACACGCCCCCGGATCTGTGTCGTCTGCCAATCAGCACACAAGGGGCGCGTCGAGGTGTTTCTTCACAAGTTCTTTCACGGCGTGCCGGGCAAGCCTGGCACAAAAGCCCCCTTTGCTAAGGGGTTGATACGACAGTACGCATTCGAAGATGTCTCCACAGAATTCTTCACCACTGCAGATGGTAGCGCAGACGCGTATTCACGTGCGGCTCGCGCCGCCATCGAGTGGCAGACTCAGAACGACACCAAATGGAATCTGGCTCTTGTTGAAGTTGAAGAAAGCACGCATTCGCTCCCCAATGCCGCGAACCCGTATCTCATTACCAAGACTGCCTTCCATTCCCATCAGATTCCTGTTCAGGAGTTCGAAAAGGAAACCATGGAGTTATCCGACTATCAACTCGGGTATGCCCTGAGCAATATGGCGTTGGCCACGTATGCAAAGCTGCAAGGGATCCCATGGCTGATGAAGGCCACCCCCACCATCGCTCATGAACTGGTCTTTGGCCTGGGCAGTGCTAATGTCGGGCAGGGCCGTCTTGGTGACAGAGAACGGGTTGTAGGGATAACAACCGTGTTCACGGGTGACGGGAACTACTGGCTGTCGAATCTCTCTCAAGCCGTTCCTATGGATGGCTACCAAGTCGCCCTGCTGAACTCGCTGCGGGCGACCGTCGAGAGAGTCAGCCGTGACCTGAATTGGCAGAAGCGGGAACACGTACGGCTGATCTTTCATGCATTCAAGCCATTCAGGGATGCGGAAGCCGATGCGGTCAAGAACGTCGTGGCAAGCATGGGTGACTACGACGTGGAGTATGCGTTTGTCCATGTCGTGGGCGATCACCCATATCTCGTGTTTGACACTGCTCAACAGGGAGTTCAGGATTGGAAGACTCACCGTTCAAAAGGTGTCTTTGCACCCCCGCGCGGAATGTTCTTCCGCCTCTCCGACAGAGAGACGTTGATCACATTGACCGGGCCAAATGAGGTGAAGCGTCCCGAGGACGGGCTGCCCAGGCCCATACTTCTACGCATCCACAAGGAGTCTACCTTTAAGGACACTACATATCTTGCCCGGCAAGTGTATGCGTTTTCTGACCACTCGTGGAGAAGCTTTCTTCCGGCGCATATGCCGGTTACTATCATGTATTCGCAGCTGATTGCGGATCTGCTTGGCCGACTCAGCATTCTGCCGCGCTGGAATCCCGATGTGATGGCCGGCAAGATCGGAAGGACGCGTTGGTTCCTATGAAACAGGCGGAGATAATCACTTTCTCTGATATTCGGACGCACCTCCTGCGGCAGATAGCGAGCGCATCGAGGAGCAATACGCTTCTGGACACTTTTGCAGTGTGGATGCTCGGAGAAGGTGTGCTGGGGCTCCAAATGCGTGAGCGGCTTACGTCTGCAGCGTGTCACGAGGGTGGCCAGCGAACCTATCAGGACGTCGCCAGTCTGGGTTATGCATCTGGCGCAGGACTGCTAGATCAATCTGGGATCGACGCGTTACGGAAGGGGCTCGAGTGGGTCGCCGGGAGGGAACCACTGATTGGAGGCACACCAGCAGGTTTCTGCGCTGACGCCGTGGCTCTTCTTGGTATTTCGATAGGCACACAAAACGAAGCAGCACTACCGTTGCGCCCAAGGCTCGCCCAGTGGATGGAACGCTTCATGTCAGAGTCAACGCGGGTCTTTAAGGCAGGGGACTGGCAGATGTGCGCCGTGGCAGTTGCTGGCGGACTTCTCGGCGTACGAGAATCGCCCGCCATGCCAGCAACAGACGACCTAGCCGACGTCCGTGAAGCGTTCTCTGCGAAGGGCTTGTGGCCGACGTCGACAACCAAGGGTGACGAGCGCGATACGACGCGTTCGCTGTCACTGTTAAAGAGCGAAGCTTTCAACCCTGTGGAGACGGTTCGAGCAGTGTTCCGAGTAGCCGCTCTTGAGTGGGCCATGAGAGCGACGCCAACTCTCGACCTACAACACCCATCCGCCCAACAAGTTGTCGATCTCCTGCGCCGTGTTCCGGCCGGTCTCAAGCGGTGGACCTGGGAGGAAAAGGCAAGAACGGCACGAAAAGGGGGAGAACCACGCCGGTGGTACATCGAGAACGAGTACCACGTGCAGAACCTTCTCTGGGCCGTATTGGCTCCTCTCTTTCCAGATCTGAACGACGAAGAGTACACCCCTCCCATAGGGCCTCTTCAGCCGCGTGCCGATATCCTGATCCCGAGTCTAAGACTCATTATCGAAATCAAGTACATGCGGGATACGTTGTCGCCCAAAGACGTGATTGAGCAGATTGCCGCGGATGCGAACCTGTATCTTGGTCACGGAGGACGCTACGACGAGATCGTAGTGTTCCTGTGGGACGCCTCGTGCCGGGTTGAGCAGCACGATTCGATCCGATCAGGGCTCTGCAAGCTGGCTGGTATCGTTGACGCCGTCATTATCTCTAGTCCGGGTCGTATGCGCTGAGCGCCCGGAGTGTGTATGTCAGGATTGTCCCATGACACCTTCCCCAGATAGCCCAGACCCCACGGTACAAGAGAAGCTGGCGCTGGTTCGCCAAGCTGCCCTTACGCGCGCAACTGCGTTAACCGATGAACTCACAGCGATCGCCAAGAGCGTTGATGCTGCAGAATTGCTCGCCGTTCTCATCCCGCTCATGTCGATGGGGCCACCATCGAAGATGACGGAGGCAAGGGCTGGTACAGTCCCAGTCCAGATAGAGCATCTCGCCTTCCATCTCTGGCCGTACGCCTACGACGGCGTATGCCGCCCGTTCCCGCAGCCGGAGCACGTTCAGAAATGCCTGAACATCCTCCCTGACCTTGTCCGCTACCAGAGCCTCGCTGACGCAGATCCTGCGGAGGAGATTCCCGACGTAAATCTGAACTTCTTGATCTCCAGCCTACGAATGCACGCGCGGACTGTTCGCGGGAGCGCCTATCCAGAACAGACTGCTGAGGAGATAGTCGGCGTCCAGGGCTATTTCGACTCCTGGTTCCACAGCAAGACAGGAATTGCTCCCTCGGTGGCCACCCGTTGCGTGGTCGAGATCATTCGTGCCGAGGAGCGTGAAGGAACGGCGGTGCTGGCCTCCTGCCGAGCGAAGGCTGCTGAAGCAACGGCGGCATGGAAGACGGCAAAGCGAAAGCCCTCTGCTAATCTGACGGATAGTGAACGCCTTCTTTTCCGTTGCTTCACCAACGCCCGCGATGCCGCTACCGCATTCGCCGTCGATGGACTGGAGAAATCGCTGAACGCGACCGTCCCTGTGGAGTTCGAGCCCATCCGCCAGAGGTTGCCTTCTGTGGCTCGAACCGAATGGGACGCCCTGAAGAGTCTGGTCGGCTTTACGGCAGAGCGGCGCCGTGGTATTTCCGATCCCTTTGAGGTCCGGAAGTGCCCCCTGTACGTGCTCCCGGATGGCCGCGTTCTTATTGCGGACATCTCAACGATCATGGATGCCATCTGGGATGCATACGAAGTAGTGGCATTCCGCGACGCACCATTCTTTAGCCATGAGTACGTACCCCGCCGCAGCACTTGGGTCGAGGGTAAAGTGGCTGAGTGCCTGTCGCGGGTCTTTCCGCCTGAGACGGTACACCGAAATGCCCGCTACCCTGACCCTTCTCGCCCAAAAGGAGAGGCAGAGACCGATTGTCTCGTTTCCTGGGGGCCTTTTATTGTCGTAGTGGAAACCAAAGCTCAGTCAATCTCGGAGCCGGCCTTGCTTGGCGAGTTGCCATCCGTTCGGCGGGACGTAAGACGACACATCGTGGATCCGATGATCCAAGCCGATCGCGTACTGAAGTACTTGGCGTCGGCGCCCAGTCCCACTTTCCGGGAGAGGTCGACGGGACAAGCATTCACAATCGCACCCACGATTCCACCGAAGACCTTCTCGCTCGCCGTATCCCAGCATCATTTGAGCGGGCTGGCAACAGATTTGAAGCAACTTGAGGCACTGCATTCCCCACCTGCGGCCAGGCTTTACCCCTTTTCCGTCTGCCTTGCTGACCTTGATGTCATTACCCGGTTCTGCGAAGGACCCGAGATCTTCCTGCACTTCCTCCAGAGACGCCTCGCCCTGCAAGGAGAGTCGTTCCTTCTGAACGGTGACGAGCAGGACATCTTCCTGGCTTACCTTAAGACCCGCCTGAGCTGGGATAGGTTTACGAAATCCCCGCGCCAGAATGGGGCTGCGGGGGTATCTTTCCTGGGTTGGGGCGACGAGATCCGTCAATACTTCCAATGGCTCAGGAAAGAAACGGTAGAGAAACCAGACATCCGATTGGAGATCCCACGAAGGATCGTCGAGATCCTCGGGAACCTGCGGAAGAGGGAGGATGACGCGGCACGCTGGATCGCCTTTGCCTTGCTCGATCTGCCGGATGTGAACCTGAACAGCATCGCGGAGTTCATGGATCGACTCGCAGAGACTGAGATACCCTCTGGCGTCTATCGCACATTCCTATCTCATTCGGAAGACACGGCCGTATATATCGTTGGATCAAGTCGAGCCAGCGCGAACGAACTGAAGGAGCGGACACCGTATCGCACGGCGCTTGAGAAGCACAAACGCCGCAAGGAGAAGGCCGTGGGGCTCAGTTTTGTTGTCCACGCCCACGAGGTCGAGTTGCACACGGCCACATGGATCGAAGGCAAATGGCAACCCGATGAGGCACTGGATAAGCTGGCGGATGAGATTCGTTCTGAGCCGATCCCTGGCACGAGGATACCAGGTAGAAACGATCCCTGTGTCTGTGGCAGCGGAAAGAAATATAAGAAGTGTCATGGAAGGTGATATGTGAAGACACCTGCAAGAGCAACTGAATTGGATGAATTGGATGTCTGAAACGAGAGCTGCCGCTAGGTTGTGAAAGAAACCCGGATCAGAAAACGATCCGGGCAGGGAAAAGAACAAAGAATCAGGCTATCTGAAGTTCAGCTTCATCTTCTTGAATAATCACTGGCTCAAGGTTCCTGGTATATTCCCTGGCTAGCACCTCAACATGGCAGATGCCGCCGTTCGCTCGCCAAACACCCCGCTCAATGCGTTCAATGATCCCGCTCGCCTGTTCAAACTCGTAGAGCGTTCCCATCGACGATGCTTGGAGCAGCCGCCGGCGGCCGCACTCCGGCTTCACGAAGCCAAAGTCATATTTCTTAAAGCACCATTCCACCATGCAGGCGGCGATAATGCTCTTTTCCAGCAGCTTGTTGTAATTGCCAATCGTTACCGTTAATTCGCAGAGCCTCTCCATCACAGTCTCCTTCCAATAAAAAGGGCGGACCCAATGTTAGTGAGCCCGCCCCGTTGTTTTCGCCATTGTTTATGCCGCAGCTTCACCCGAAGCCTGGCTTGTTGTTTCCGGTGGAGTGGCCGCCATTACTTTACGGCCTGTTCGCTCCTGTTCCTGCGTGGTCGCCGGTCTGGCCCGACCTTTGGCCCATTTGCGTAGCGCCGATATCTGGTCTCCCATCAGTTTGCTGAGGGGAACCAAATCGTTAAGCACCATGCTAATGGTGAGATCCGACGGCTCCTTGCCCTGACTGAACGCCGCATAGAGCGCGTCAATAAACGCCTGCTCAATTTCCGCGCCGGTCAGCCCTTCCGTTGTCTTTGCCAATTGGGCGACATCAAACCTTTCAGGTTTACGGCCATACTTGGCGATTTGAATCCGCCAAATGGCCACCCGTTCCTCATGAGTGGGCAGATCGACAAAGATTGTCTCGTCAAAACGGCCCTTCCTGAGGAATTCCGGCGGCAGTTGCGTTACATCATTGGCTGTGGCCACAACAAACACCGGCGCTGATCGTTCCTGCATCCAGGAAAGAAAGGTCCCGAATACCCGGCTGGCAGTTCCGCCGTCAGAACCCCCTGAGCTCTTGGATCCGCTGAAACCCTTCTCGATTTCGTCAATCCAAACGACGGCGGGCGCAATGGCCTCAGCCGTTTGAATGACGGACCGGAGATTGGATTCCGACTGGCCCACAAGTCCGCCGAACAACCGCCCGGCATCCAGCTTAAGCAACGGCCGCTGAAAAACGCTTGCCGTGGCTTTCGCCGTTAGTGACTTGCCGGTTCCAGGAATGCCGATGATGAGTAGTCCCTTAGGGGAGGGGAGTCCGTACTCCCGCGCTTTCGGACCAAAGGCGTCCTTGCGTTGCACAAGCCACGCCTTGAGCAGATCCAGCCCACCAATATCATCAAGTGACCGCGCAGTGGTGCAGACTTCCAAGAGGCCGTTCTTTTTCACCGCCTGGGCCTTTTCGCGCGACACCACCGCCGGGGAAAGCTCTCCGCTCTCAACCAGCGACAGCGCAAAGGCATTCTCCGCCTCAATCGAGGTGAGCCCCGATGCTGAATCCAGCAAAAGCTCCCGCCGGTCTTTCTTCGGCTTTGCTTTCCCGGCCGAGTCCGCGATGTTGTCCAGCACCTCACCCAATTCCTCTTTTCCGGGCAGTGCAAACTCCACCACCACAAACTCCCGTTCCAGTTCCGGCGGCAAAATGGTCCGGCACCCGACGATGATCAGTGCCTTACCCCTGGTCTTGGCAACCCGGAGCACGTCCTTTACCGTGCGGATCAACACAGGATTGCCGTTTTCCAGGAACTGGTGAAAGTCCCGGAGGAAAACAACGGTGTTTTCAGGCAATTCCAGCACATGAAGAAGCATTTCCTGGGGATCCTGCCCCCCTTGACTGCTTCCATCCGACGTATCCACCAATCCTTCCGTGATGGACCAGGCATAAAGAGCATGGCCCAATTCCTTGGCCACCGTCTTGATTTCGCCCTCAATCCGCGATTCCTCACTCGATACGATGTAAATTCCGGGGTATCCCGCCCGGATGTAGTTCATAATTGCAGTTTTCATACCTATTCCTTTCCTTGTGTTTTGATAATTACTTCATTTCCCGATCCGCATTGCGGCATGACGCCGGTGCGGACCCACTCATCCAGACGCGCGCGGAATTCCGTCGTGTCGGTTCTATCCTCGACGAAATCCAGCGCCGCATTGAAACCAGGTCCGGCTTTTTCCGGCACAAAGAGGGTTTCGATGTCCCCGTTATCCTTGAGGGCCTCAACTTGAGCCCATCCTGGATCAAACCTGCCGGACCTATATGCGCCACCAACCAATACGACCTGTATTACCTTGGGTTTCATGCAATACCTTGCCTCCCTTTCCAGCGCCTGGCGTGGCCTTTCCATCGCCTGAGGCGGCGAACCGTTTTCTCCGTCAGATCAACGCGCACCATCTTTCCCCGGTATTGAATGTCAAACACCGTCGCAATGGATTCCGGATCCCGTTGAATGGCCAGCGCCTTACGCGCCGCCTCCCTGGGTGTCCGGGCATCCACATCTATTTCCCAACAGCAGCGGATCATCGGTACACCTCCGGGGTTAGATCGTCATGCCAACCTTCAATGGTGATCAGCGGGTGGTAATCCCCGTGATTGAGATCAATATCGTCGAGTGCCACCACCTCCGCCTGTGCCGCCAAAACAGCAGCCTCGACGGAATCCGCCTCCACCTGAGCCAGGTATGTGTCGGTTCCAAAACCGTCCGCCACATAGTCGGGCCGCAGCAAAAGCACCGTATATTTCTTCATGTCTTGCCTCTCTTCATGTTGTTTGTCCCTTTATTGGATCGAACCACGGCACAATCTGCCCAATGGCTTCCGGGTCGTTGTCACTGATGGTGAAGTCTCCGTAGAGAACGTCGTCGTAGTACAGCAGATCCCCGACGAACTTCAGGAAATGCCAATCCTCATCCGCCAGCTTGACCCGGTAGGTGGAGAGATAGGTGACGTGGAATCCTCCGATTGCCAATAGTGGCCCATCGGACCCCCAGTCATTCAACTGTTCCTCCGGGCTTTTCCTCCCGTGATACAGCTTGATTGTCAGCATGACGGCGCTCCCTCCCCGGCACTAAAGTCCCTCGTTTCCCAGTGGGTGCCGCTATGCTTGCCGAATGCCCCGACATAGACTTCGGTATCGGTGATGGTGAGATGAACACAGTCGATCCGTGTCACACTGTCATCCTCGATGGCGAACAACCGTTCGGCCTCCTCATAGCCGATTCTGGTTGCTGTTCCGCCATCAAGGCCTTCCCGCAGTCCCTCGACATCATCCACCCAGTCAGGCAGATAATTGAGGAACTGCACGCGCGGACCTGGTCCGGTCCGAACCGAGTACCACCGGCCGCCAGTCTCCATCTGCTTCAACTCCCGCCGAACCGTTTCGACAACCGCCGCTTCCGCAGCCGTCCACTGGAAGACCACATACCGTGTATCCTCCATGGAATTCCCGGTGGCCGGGGCTTCGGCGATGTAGTAACCAACCTCAAGTTTCTTCTTCATGACATTCCTCCATCATTTTTCATGATTTCCTTTCCTTATATAAGGGAGCCCGGCCCACCATGAGCCAGACTCCATTTTCATTATGCAGCCCGTTGTTTGGTCAGATTGCTTAGCGCATCCGCGACCTTCTGCAGGTCATCGGCCGCTGTGTGCATAGCTTTCACTGCACTGGCGATCTGTTCCGCGTCGGAGGCATTGACATCATAGGTGTCATGGATCTCCTGGGCTATGAACTGGGCCAGGGTGTCGCCACCCAGGCGGTTCTCACGCGGTTCCGAACTTTTTGCGTCCCAATATTCGAGGACGAAACTTTCAGGATAAACCGAGGCCGCACTACAGATCAGTTGGTTCAGTGTCATTCTCACTCCTTAATAGAAAAGCCCGCTTAACCCAGAGAGGCAGAGCGGGCTCATTTGTTTTGATGTTTGTTAACTATGCCGCGAAACCGGGTAGCTCCTGTTGCCCGTTAGGGATAACGACATCAGGAATCACGTCCGGGACTACATCGGGAATGGTTTCCTGGCTTGTCACGGGAATTGGCCCCGCCAACAGCCCGGCCATCCTGCCGAAGGAATCCAGACCGTTCATTCTGAGTTGTATCCGGCACATATTCACGCACCGGACATCAATGTCGGTTCCGTAGAGCCTGAGCTTACCGGTTCCCCAGCGGCCAAGGGCCTCGTGGACAACCTTCCCGAAAGCAAGAAGCATGACACCCGATCCGACCGCCGGATCGCAGACCGTCACGGCACCCTTTTCCTCGACCAGACGCCTGAATGACTCCTCGTCGAACTGCATACGCGCCATCATTTCTGCGATTGGCTCAGGAGTGAAGTACTGTCCTGCTTTTACCGAGTTCACGTCTAGCCGCATGAAGAGTTCACCCAGGATGTCCCGGAATGGATCTTTTTCAACGGCGTCAACGTATAACCCCAGCAACCGTCCGAATTCCTCACCCTCGGCCCGTTTGTACCGGTCAAGGCATTGCCTGAATCCCTCCTGGTTAATCACGGCATTGAGAAATGCCCACATGGCTTCGAGCCAGTTCCGGTAAAGGTCATACGAATGCATATGGCCGAATACCGGGTTGTTCTCAAAGCCACGGGCAAGAGCCTCGAACGCCGATCGCGTTAATGTGCCACCCATTCTTTGTCCTCCTCTCCTGCTTTACGCGACGGCACCAAGACCATGATGTCGTGCATGCTTCATGTCCTCCTTCCGTTCCAGATACCGGCGTTCCCAATCCAGACATTCCTGACGGGAAGGTGCACTGAAGAGGGGTTGCCCCTTCATCTCCTTGACCCGCCATGACTGCTTGACGTTGTCGAACTCGATCCTGGTCGCCCGGCTGATCTTGAGTCGGCCCAGGCAGGCGAGATCAATGACCTCGCTGTAGGTGCCCCGGATCATGCCTTTGGGTGTGAATATGAGTGATGCCACCACATTCATTGCCCCACCTTTTGTTCCTGGCGTTGTGTGTTGCGGATAAAGTAGTCCGCCTTTTTGGTCTTCCGGCCTGTCACCCCCAGGGCTTTCTCCAGAAAGGCTGTTGCCCGCTCGCAGTCGGAGCCTTGGAAACCCATGGCTTCAATGCGAATGGAGCCATCCGGCGCAACCACCACTTCAATGGTTTTCTGCGTCATTGGCGTGGCCCTCCCGAGAGAAACACCTTGATGCTGCCGTTCTTCAGCGGCTGGCGTGTCACCATGTAACCCTTGCGGGTGGCCTCCAGTGCCGTTTTCCAGACACCGTAAAGCTGGAGCAGTTTCCCGTAGTTGACGCCCACCTCCTTTTCCACATGGCCGTCCCACCAGTCGGTGGTAAGACCATAGGTGCCGTCGGGCTGCCGGTTGACGGCAATGTCATAGGGGCCTTTGAGCACAATGACATGCTCGCCGGTGTGGCGGTTGGCGCCATAACCCCTGGCCTCGATTCCCTGACTGAGTGAAAGCCCCATCTCCTCGCAGGCCTTGCGCAGGGCCTCGATATCCTTGATCTGTGTCGTTATCGTTGTGAAATGACTCACTTTGGTTCTCCTTTTCTTAATGAAAAAGCCCACACCCTGGTAAAGGCAGTGGGCCTGTGTGTTGCTGTATGTTTTGGATCAACCGGCTTTCATCATGGGCGCGTCATCCTGGTGTTCACCCAAACCGGGTTCTGCCAGAGTGGCGGAGCCAATGTGGAGCTTTCTATGGCCCAATTGGCCAAACTGCTCGACCAGTTGACGATTATCCTGCCGGGTCATCTCCCGCGCGGTATCCGCCAGTGACTGCAACCCCGCCTGGAGTTTGCCCCGGTAGAACGCGCTGTCCCGGTACTGTTCAGCCGGCCGGGTCAGGAATTCCTGCCTCACCCGGTTCAACTGTGCCTCAAGCTCAACGTCGCCGACAAAGTTCAAGGATTTGAATTCATCAATGAACTTCACCAGCCGGTTGAGCGTTTTCTGGTGAACGCCGGTTTTGCCCGATTTCATGCTATCGAGCATTTCCTCGCAGAGTTTGGCCGTCTGCTCCCGCAGGGATGCCACGCAATCTGAGACAAAGCCCTCCACACCCTTGTGGATTTGTTCGGCTGCCTCCTGGATCGCCTGTTCCCGCGCGCGAATGACGTCCTGCTGTTCGCCAAGGCTGATCTGATCCATGGTGAATCCGTCCGGCACACTGATCTGGAAGAGCTGGGTCGTGAACCCAAAGGATCTCTCCATCCGTTCAGGGGTGGGGAAGGCTTCCTCGATCTTTTCGACCAATCTTTCCGGGTTGCCGCCGAGTCGCCCAGCGGCTTCCCGCCATTCGGCGAGTCCCAGTGCGCGCATTTCGGCGTACCGGCCCAGAAACACATCCTTTTCGGACATGAATTCCTGTTCCAGTTTTTCCAGCTTGGACATGGTTTCCTCCAGACGGGTGTTCGGCAGAAAATGCCCGAGCCCGTTAAGGAAGGGAAACGTACAGGCATCCACGAGCGCATGAGTA
>Ga0118677_10009650_pt1 | contig 15003 bp, 10 predicted proteins | sample AliMusrvi5mmetaG_FD_86154 | JGI IMG/M metagenome (GOLD analysis project Ga0118677, IMG submission 86154)
GTGTAATCCAGTTCACTGGTGCATCCGGCGTCCTTCCAGAGAACGTCGTCGATGTTTTTGAAGGCTTGTTGGAACATGCGGGGGTGGGAAGAAGCGGGTTGCGGGCGCTGGCTCAGCAGCGGCCTGCGGGGGCGGAAAACGGAGGATTGGACAGAAGACAGGGCGAGTCCACCTCGGGCCGGATGACCGCCAGGAGGTGATGCGGGGTGAACCAGAGCGATGGGCTCCCGGTGACGAGGAACCCGCCGGTGCCGACACTGGGTTCATGTTGCACGGCGTCAGGCGGAGATTTGGCGGAATTGACTGCGGGGTCCATGATTCTGGGCGTGGGGTCGATTGAAGGAAATCGGGGATCTGCCTGCTGAGAGTATGGCAGCAGCGGATTTGCGGCGGGCGGGCATGGTGAAAGTGGGTTGGCGCAGCACCGTGGGATCACCGCCCCACCAACGCTGTGAGCGGAGTCCAACAAATCCGCCGCAGGTGCGCAAGGGAAACCCGCCCCCCCGGCCGGAAAACCCGCCTCGGCACCACCCAACCAGACGCTCTCAGTGGAATGGTCCTTGGATTCCAGCAAATTCCCGGCGGGCTCGCAAGGGCTCCGCGCTGATTCATTCCAAGCCGCAACTGGCGATTTGGATTTTTGGGAGGCCTGACCTATTCGACAGAATTGTCGGAAAGTTCCGGGGATTGCTCGTGAGGCTCCTCGTCCGCGTAAGGCCGCCCATTCGAGGACCGCTGAATCTGCTCTCTCCCCGCTTTGATCTGAGCTTGCGCCCTTCTCCTGGATTCCTCCGGAGCTCTCTCGAAACGCGGAGACTTGGGCTGCGGGTGCTCTGGCGTGCTCATACCTGCAACACTCCGCTTCTCTGGCCGGGTAGGCAAGCGCCATCAATCCCTCCTATATCGGCACGCGGTGCTGCCATCTCGACAAGAACGGAATCCGTGTGCATATTGACGCCGTCGCGAGTCGTTCCTTCTTTGGGCAATTGGAGCCCTCTAGATCGGAACCACTCGCGATTCCTCGTTTTTGGAGTCACCGCCGCCCGTACCGAAAGGCAGGAACGCGCCCAGGCTGACACCACGGGCCGCGCCTGCCCCTGAACGGGTGCCGGAGCCATAGGCGGAAGGTGAGCTCGTCTTTGCCCTGCTCACGCGCCGCAGCGACCGCTTGGGCGAAGTCGGGGCAGATTCCGCACCTCCACCAGATGCCTTGCCGGGTCATTCCTGCCGCCGTCGCCGCCTCGCCATAGGTGTGGCCCTGCGCCAGCTTGCTCAGGATCAGGTTGCCGCGCCAGTCAAAGGTCATGGGGCACAGACTACCAGAAACGCGCCTCGCCGTCCATCCCGCACCGCTGTCCGCGTGGTTGGCGTCAAGGGGGGGGCGGATTTGAAATTCGACCCTTCCGAATGCCGCTGTCCGCGTGGTTGGCGTCAAGTGAGGGCTGGCCCGTTAGGGAAATGTTGGGAAATTTTCACTTTCCGGTTACTTTCCGTTTGACGGTGCGTTTTGGTGCGTTTTTGGGCGTTTTACGTCAGCCTTCTAACTTCCTGAAATCGCCGCAATCTATTGTGTTTCAAGGCTTTTATGACCGTGCCCCCGGCAGGAATCGAACCTGCATTTAAGGTTTAGGAAACTTCCGTTCTATCCATTGAACTACGGGGGCGACGTGGGCGTTAATGGGGATGCTTGTCAGGCGAACCCCGGCACACAGGGGGCAGCATATCGGGAGAAGAGGAGGAGGGCAAGCTCAAGAAATGAAGCGGGCGAGTCCTCGCCAGGGCGGATTTTCACACGGAGACAGCCAATCGGGCTTTCCTTGCGGCGGCAGAGGGACGACCGTGGTTTGAAAGCTACATCCATGGGGTGCGGGCAGGTTGCACGCATCGCCCATGGGGAGCGAATGGGCCCCATGGCTGTAGCGCATCTTTCTCCGCTGGCAGAATCGGCTGGCTTGCTAAAAAAATGGGTTGCCAGTGGAGCGCTGAATTGGCAGCCTCCGCCCGTGATCTCTCTAGCAAAACTCTTTGGCAAACCTGACCGTTTTTTTGAAATGCTCGCTACCAGCGCAAAATCGGCACACCTGAGTATCGAGGCGCTAGCCCGACTGCTCAACGAGAGCAACGGTGGCAACGTTTCGCTGGCGGAATTGGCGGTGGCTCGCCGCAACGAGAAAAAGAACGCCGAGGCCATCGCGGAGGAGCTCGTCCGGGTGTTTGTGACGACCCTCGACCGTGAAGACATTGAGGCGCTGTCCAAGGCGCTCTACCGGATTCCCAAAACCGTTGAAAAATTTGGTGAGCGCTACGCGATTATGCATCACTTGGTGGAGGCGGACAATTTTGCGCCACAGATGGCCATTGCGCAGGAGGCGGCGCTGGTGGTGGTGCGGATGGTGAACATGCTGGCCAAGAGCCCGAGGCTGGAGGACGTGAAAGGGGAGAATGACAAGATGCAAGAGTTGGAGGGACGTGCGGACCAGTTGGTATTGGGGCACTTGAAGGAAATTTATTCCGGCGCGATTGAGCCGTTGCGGGGGATGGCCATGAGGGACCTGTACGATTTGCTGGAAAAAGTCATCGACCGCTGTCGCGATGCCGGCAACATCGTCTCGCAAATCGTATTGAAAAACTCCTGAAGCCCACCACTGCATGAGTTTCACGATCATTTTCCTGGTGATTTTTATCGCCCTTGCCTTTGAGTACATCAACGGCTTTCACGATACCGCCAACTCGATTGCGACGGTGGTAGGCACCAAGGTACTCACCCCGCGCCAGGCGATCCTGATGGCGGCAAGCACCAACCTGATCGGAGCACTCGTCGGCCATGCGGTGGCCAAAACCGTGTCCTCCGGCTTGGTCGATTCACAATTCATTTCTCCGCAGGTGATCATTTGCGCCTTGCTGGGCGCCATCGTCTGGAACCTCCTGACCTGGCTGCTCGGGCTGCCATCCAGCTCAACCCACGCCTTGGTCGGCGGCTTGTGCGGCGCGGCGCTGGCCAGTTCCCATGGGAAATGGAGCGCTATCATTTGGTCGGTGGAAAAGATCAAGGATGGCAAAGTGGTGATGGAAGGGGTGCTGCACAAGGTGCTCATTCCGATGATCGGTTCGCCGATCATCGGGTTTATTGGCGGCTGGCTCATCATGGGATTGCTCTACGCGTTGCTGCGCAGTGCCAAGCCGCGCTTTGTGAACCGGTTTTTCGGCAAGGCACAAATTTTCAGCGCCAGTTACATGGGATTTGCCCACGGGCTGGCGGACGCCCAGAAGACGATGGGCGTGATCACCCTGGCACTGGTCACAGCGACCGCCACCGGGACGTTTGCCACCCTGCCGAATTGGCTCGGGTTTCTGCGCATGGACAAGTCTGAAATCGCCGAGTCCAGCATCAAACAGCTGCAAAACCCGCAGTGCACCGCAGCTGAACGGTTGGCAGCGGCGAAAATCTTGGAAAGCGAGGGCACGCGCCTGGCACCCGGTGAGTTCAAGGAGGCGTTTCTCACGCTGGCGGCCAAGGCCTATGCCTCGGCCGAGTCAACGGACGGGGCGAGGCTCAGCGCGTCGCTGGCCGCCGGGGCCCACAGGGCGATTTTGGAGGTTGAGGAGTCGCGGTGGTTTCCGAAGTTGCCGCTGGTTGGACCGCTGACGGCTGGCAAGCACACCGACTGGCAGAAAACCCTCACCAAGGAGATGCAGACAGCCGCTGCCGCCGGCAAAAACCCCCTGGTGGTCGCCGCTGGCAAGGTCCACGACCTCTCGCCCGACGTGCCCATTTGGATCAAAGTCCTCTGCTCGCTGACCTTGGCTGCCGGCACCGCCGCCGGTGGCTGGCGCATCATCAAAACCCTCGGCCACAAACTCGTCAAACTCCAACCGGTTCACGGGTTCGCAGCAGAAACCACCGCTGCCACCTTGCTGGCAGTCACCGGTTACTTCGGCATGACGGTTTCCACCACCCACAGCATTACCACCTCGATCATGGGCGTGGGCTGCGCCAGACGCTTCAACGCCCTCAAGTTCTCGCTGGTCGAACGCATCCTCTGGGCCTGGGTCCTCACCCTGCCGGCGGCCGGAGGCGTGGGCTATCTGCTGGTAAAGGGCAGCCAAGTCTGCGGCTGGATCCCATAGCAAGGCAACGTTGCCTCTCTGTCGGCATTTTTTGCGATGAGGTGCCAATCGGGAGAAATGGCGGTTGATATTCTGCGGCAATTGCCCAGCATCCGCCTCGCCGTGAGCTAAAAACCAAAGTTGACGATCCTCCAACACCCATCCCCCATGTCACGCCGCAGTACCGCCATCGACACCGAGCACATGCCGCCGGGCATCCCCTGGATCATTGGCAACGAAGCCGCCGAACGCTTTTCGTTCTACGGGATGCGCACGATCTTGGGGTTCTTCATGGTCAAGTACCTCTACCTCATGGATGGGGCCGGTGGCACCCCGATGCCGGAGGCCGAGGCCGTCGAGCTCTTCCACAAGTTTGCCGCTTGGGTGTATTTCACGCCCTTGTTTGGTGCCCTCCTCAGTGACATTTTTCTAGGGAAATACCGGACCATTTTGGCGCTCAGCCTGGTATATTGCAGCGGCCACGCGGCGCTGGCGCTGATGGGCACACACGGCCACTCATCGAACTGGCTGTTTGCGGGTCTGCTGCTCATTTGCATTGGTTCGGGCGGCATCAAGCCCTGCGTCTCATCCAACGTCGGCGACCAATTCGGCCCGTCTAACCAGCACCTGCTCACCAAGGTGTACAATTGGTTCTACTTTTCCATCAACTTCGGCTCGGTCTTTTCCACCCTGCTCACGCCCTGGCTGCTCGAGTGGTACGGCCCGCACTGGGCATTCGGCGTACCCGGTGTGTTGATGGCCATCGCGACACTCCTATTCTGGATGGGCCGCCACAAGTTCGCTCACATCCCACCCGCCGGTCACAAAAAGTTTTTCGCGGAACTGGGGTCCCGCGAGGGCATGGTGGCCTTGGCCAAATTAATCCCACTGTTTTTGTTTTTTGCGGTCTTCTGGTCGCTCTATGACCAAACGTCCTCGTCCTGGGTATTCCAAGCCGGACAGATGAATTGCAGGTTCCTCGGCGTCACTTGGCTGGCCAGCCAGATCCAAGCGATCAACCCGTTCCTCATTCTCATTTTCATCCCCCTGTTCACGTTTGTCATCTATCCATTCATGAAGCGCTTTTTCCGGGTCACGCCGCTGCGCAAAATTGGCATCGGCTTGTTTCTTGTCACTCTGTCGTATGCCCTCACCGCGCTGGTGCAATCGTGGATCGATCGCGGCCTGTCACCTTCCATCGGCTGGCAACTGCTGGGCTTCATCATCGTCACCGCCGCAGAAATCATGGTCTCCATCGTCGGCTTGGAATTCGCCTACACCCAGGCCCCCAAGAACATGAAGTCGATGATCATGTCCCTTTTCCTCCTCTCGGTCTGGCTCGGCAATATGTTCACATCCACCACCGCCAACCTCATCCAAATCCCCAGCGCCGCCCTCCAACAGGCAGATCTCGCCAACACCGCTCTGCCAGCCAATTCACGCGAGGCCCCTCACACACTCGTGCTGCCCGGCTACGACGGCAAATCCGACACGCCGGATGATTTCGTCATCGAATACAAAAATGACGCGAGCCCCAAACTCACCATTCCGGGGCAACCCGCGTATGAGGCCGCCGCCACCCGGATCGAGGCAATGATCAGCGGCCAAAATGGCAAACTGCCACCGGAGGCCGATCTATCAACCGGGCTCGGCAACGACCCATGGGGCAACCCGATCCGCTATGAGATTCTCGATTCCAAGCATTTCCGCCTCATCAGCAACGGCCCGGACAAAACTCCGGATACTCAGTGGGATCAGGGCCTAACCATCGAACTGGAGCTGCCGGAACCCGCCGCGCAACCCTCATGGCTCGATGCCCTTCACCCCAAAGACCCATGGCTCACACGGCGTTCCCGCGAGATCGGCATGCCACTACCCAGCGCCGGTCCGGCCACCGGCATCGTCTTCTCACACCATGCGTTTTCCGGTGGCCAGACCCGCCTTCACGGAGCCGCTTACTTCCGGTTTTTCATGTGGCTGATGCTCGCCGCCTCCATTATCTTCGTGCCTTTCGCCATCCTCTACCGGCCCAAAACATATCTGCTTGCGACGGACCAAGAACCTTCCGGACACTGAAAGAAATCCATATTCCAGTAGCGTAACCGCTCGATGAATGTAAAAACCTACGCCAATGCAGCAACCGCTCCCTACTGAACCCACCCTTGACACCAATCAACCCGCACGCTGGGACCGCTGGATGCGGCCGCTCTACTGGATGGCCGGAGCCCGATGGGAAACGCTGCGTCATTGCCCGCCAAGTGAGCGTGAACGCATAGCTGTGTTAGGCAGTACGGTGATGATTCCGACCGTGATGTCGTTCCTCGGCATGATCTTTTATGCCAAGAGCCGCTTCGCAAATCCGCCCTGGGTGTCGGTGTTTGCCATCGCCTTGGCGTGGTCGTTCGTTATCATGAATACCGACCGTATTCTGCTGGCGACCTACCGTCCGTTCCAGCCGTTGTGGCGGCGTTTCATGCAAGTTCTCTTCCGCTTCGCTCTCTCGGCGGTGGTCAGCGTGGCGATCAGCTTCCCCTTTTGCCTGGACCAATATCGCCCGGCCATCACCTACCGCATGCAAACCGAGTTGCAAGGAAAACTCAACACCTTCCGCCAGGAAGAGGCCACCAAACGCACCGAGCTCGCTGCGGAGTTGCAAAAAATCCGTGACGATGATGCTGAGGCCCGCAAACAGCTGGTGGCCGCCTACACCACTCAGCACGATGCGCTCCTCGCCCAATTGCCCGCCTTGGAAACCGCCATCCTCAACCCAGAGGACTACGCCGAAAAGCGGATGGAGGACGAGCGACGCCGGGCCGGGGAGCCCGACTTTGTCCCGCCGGCAAGCGGCGAAACCCGCAATGTGCTCGCTAACATCGAAGCCCAAAAAGAAACTCTCGCCAAAACCAAAGCTAAACTCGAAGAAAAGCAGGATTTGCATAACCGCCTCGTCGAGGCTATCGCTCGCGAAAGCAACGGCCAGCCGAATGAATTTTATCCGGAACCCAAAAAGTCAGGCTCGGGACCGCGCACCAAGGACATGACGGCGCGCGACAAGCTCGTCAATGCCGAGTTGAAGCGACTGGATTCGGCGCTCACTCTCCAACAAGAAGCCTTGCTCGCGAGCGACAAACAAATTGCCGCGGCCCGCCTCGAGGATCGCAACGCATATCTCGACGCACTCGTCGGCAAGCGCGACGCGTTCATCGAGGAGGCCCAGGAGAAAGAACGCGTCCGCAAAGAGCGCTTGGCCAAACTCAATGCCGATATCGCGGCCTTGGAAACCGAGCATCCGCTGCAAGTTACCCGCCTCGACGAGCAGACCGCCGCGCTCGTTGCCACCCATGCCAGCAATACCAAACGCCATGAGGAACGGTATCTGCCGCCCATCCAGCGCATCGAACGCAAGATGACTGGCGTGCTCGATCCGATGGAGGAAACCATCGGCCTCTACCGGGTTATCTTTGTGCCAGCTCCTGATGCAGACCCTGCGGAGTTAGCCGAACAAGGACAAAAATGGATCGCCGGCCTGTTCCAGTTCCTCGTGATCTTCGGCACCCTTTTCGTCCTCGATCTGGTGCCCATTATGACCAAAATCTTCAGCCGCGCCGGCCCCTATGATGTGCTCGTCGAACATCCCGAGTTCATCGCCAATGCGAATCTGCGCACCTTCCACACCGAGTATGGCAAACACTCTGAGGATTGGGGCGTCACCGGTATGGTCGGCCAACCCAGTGGCCCCGACCTCGTCAAAGGCAACCCTCGCAACAACGAGCCCGGTCCTTCGTCCAGGAGTTGAAATACCGGCGACTTCCGCCGCGTATTCTGCCCCGCACGGCCACCGGCTCGGGCACCTGAGCCGTCCGTCCCTGTTGCCCAAAATCATCGCCTATGAAACCGTCAGTCGCAGAATCACGCCTAACAGCCACGTCCTATCCGGTCCTCCGTCACAAGCCCTTGCCGCTGGGTCTATTTTCCCTTGCCGCAGTCCTGGCCTTGATGAGCAGCGTGCCACTCAACGCGGCAGCACCACCTGCACCGCCGGACCTCACCAAAGGCGAAACCACAGGCGTGGATCCAAAGGGCACCTACAACCTCGGTGCCACCGGATTGCGAGGTTGGATCTATCTAAAACCGGCGACCCACTTCGATGGCCTCCAAGGCCGTACCACCGCTCCTAGCAGGCAGATATTGGTCACCCATGTCGGTGCCAAATCCCCGGCCGACGGCGTGATGCAAGTCAACGATGTGATTCTGGGCATCGGCGGCAAGTTATTCACTGATGATGCCCGCAGAAGTATCTCCGCGGCGATCCAGGAAGCTGAGAAAGCTAACAACCAAGGGGTCCTCAAGCTCACCCGCTGGCGGGCTGGAAAAACGGATGTGGCGCAACTCAAGTTACAGGTGATGGGGACGTACAGTGCCACAGCTCCCTACAACTGCCCGAAATCTCAGAAGATCTTTGATGATGCCTGCAAGGTGTTGGAAAAGGAACCGCTCAACGAAGATTGGAGCGGCGCTATCACCGGCTTGGCATTGTTAGCCACCGGCAACCCCGCCTACCTGCCCAAACTCCAGGCGTTCGCTCACAAGATGGGGCCGCCTAACATGAAACTCAAAGAAGGCGGCCTGGGGGCTTGGGAAAGCGGCTACCGCAACCTCTTCCTTGGCGAGTATTTCCTGCGCACCGGCGACAAGGAGGTTCTCCCGGCCATCCGCGAAATCACCCTCTCCACCGCCAAGGGCCAAGGCATGTATGGCACCTTCGGCCATGGCTTCGCAGACCGCACCCCCGATGGCCAACTCCACGGGTCCATCCCTCCTTATGGTCCGGTCAATCAGGCAGGCCTAGGTGCCAATCTCGCCATTGTCATGGGCAAAAAATGCGGCATAAACGACCCCGAAGTGGATCAGGCGATCGAGCGAGCCTCCAAGTTTTTCGGCTATTTTGTTGATAAGGGAGCCATTCCCTATGGCGAACACGAACCCTGGCCATTTCATGACAACAATGGCAAAGACGCCATGACCGCCATGTTGTTCGGCTTGCAGGGAGACCACCCCAAGCAAGCTCAGTTCTTCGCTAAAATGGCCACCGCCGGCTACAAAAACCGCGAGTGCGGCCACACCGGCCAAGGATTCAGCTACCTCTGGGGCGCTCTCGGTGCCAACGTCGGTGGCCCCGCCGCAGGCGCCGCCTTCTTCAAAGAGGCCTCTGCCCACTTCGATCTGGAACGCCGCTGCGATGGCTCGTTTGTCTATGACGGCGGCGAACAATACGGCCCCGGCTCCACCGATGACAATACCTACTACGGAAAAAGTAGTTACAGCGGCCTCAGCCCCACCGCCAGTTATGTGCTAACCTATTCGCTGGCCTTGAAAAAACTTTGCATCACCGGCAAAGACGCCAGCCCCGCCAACGCACTATCCAAGCAGGAAGTGGCCGCAGCCATCAACTCGGGACGCTTCGATTTGGATCGCCTGAAAATGACCCCCAAGGAGTTGGTGGCGGCCTTCAGCGATTGGTCACCCATCGTGCGCGGCTGGGCTGCCGAGGAATTGGCCAAACGCCCCGAAGCCAAGTCCATGGTCCCCGACCTGATCAAAATGGCGGAGGGCAGTGATGCCCACATCCGCCAAGGTGCCACCGAAACCCTCGGCTACCTCAAGTGCACCGAGGCCCTGCCAGTATTTGTCCGGCTCCTCTCGCACGAAGACCGCTGGCTGCGCTTCAAGGCTGCCCAGGCCCTCAAGGGAATCAATGCCGGGGCCAAACCCATGCTGCCTGACATTCTCAAGGCCACCGCCCAAACCGCCGAGCCCCTCCTGCCTATCAACTGGGCAGATCCCGTCCAGCTCACTCAAGGGCAACTCGCCTCCGCTCTCTTCGCCGGCCCCTTGGCCAACACCGTCAAAACCAGCGACACCACCTTGCTCTATCCGGCAATCCGCGCCATCGCCTGCAACGCCGATGGCATGGCCCGCGCCACCCTCCGCGGCTACTTTGAAAATAACCTAACCGTCGATGACGTTCAGGCACTGGCCCCGGACATTTTCGCGGCTGTCAAAACTCCGAGCCCCGCCGATAAGATGTTTTCTAACGAAATTCGCATGGGTGGCTTCAAGGCCCTGACAAAATATCATTTCAAGGAAGGCATCGAGGCCGGGGTGGACTTTGCCAAAACCCAGGGTGGGCACGGCAGTGAAAGCCGCACCGGTGAGATCATGAAGGCCATCGAGAGCTACGGCACGGCCGCCCGTGAGTGCATTCCTCAACTCAAGGAGCTGCTCGACCAGTTCAACACGGAGTTCAAGAACGGCCAGTTCCCTGAAGACTGCAACAAACAGCGGGTCACCTCCATCGAACAAGCCATCAAGAACATCAAGGCCGCCACCACCCAACCGGAATTGCGTAGCATCAAGAAATGAGGCACGGAAAATCAAGGATGATTCGTTAGGTCAAATTTCTCGTCTTGTGTCTTCAAATCTTGTGTCTTGCGTCTGAGGCGCAGCCTCCCTGGCAGCAAGCTGATAGAGGAAGCCATATTTCATCGCCCCCATGACCACCAACGAACTCATCCAACACGCCGACCAGCATTCCCTGCTCCTTGCGGCAGCCTTTGTCGCACTGCCGCTTGGGGCCTGGCTCGTGGGCCAGATGCATCCGGATGGGCGTGGTGGATCCCCACCGTGGAAATTCCTCTACGGTGGGCTCATCTACCTCTCGTGTGTGCCGGGGATGTTTGCTGCGGTGATCACGGCGTATAGGCTCTTTTTCGTCCGCGAAAACCTGCTAGAAGTCAATCCGCTAGTCTGTTTCCTGCCAATCCTCGCGATGGTCGTCACCCTCGTGTTCATCCGTAAACGCGTGACCTTCGATGAGGTTCCGGGCTTTGATCGCATCTCGGGCCTGATGACGATGGTTGGTTGCACGTTCGGCGTCGCGCTCGCCATCGAGAAGACCCATATCTTTCTCTTCTTCGGTGGCTCTATCGAGCGGCTCATTGCCCTCGCCGTCGGGGTGTTTGCTCTGATCAAGTGGGGCTCGCACAGGCTCTTCCTCAGTCGGAACGAAGCCAAGCCCAAGAGGCCGAGGTTCCCGGGTGAAATGCGACAATGAATCCCTCCAAGGCACTGAAGAAATCAGATAAGCCCGGTGCCAAATCACCTTGGGACTTGGCCTCTCTCATCGACTTGGAGGTCGCCCTGACGCAGGAGAGAGGCCTTGATGACGCAGACCTCAAGCGCCGCGACCGGGCATTCTACAAACGCTATCGTGAAGCCGGCGGCCCCGCAGGTTCACGCTCGCGGGCCTTCCGTGCCTGGGTGGAGGAAAGACGCCGGGAGTCAACCAAGAACCAGGCATCCCCCGGCCAGGAGGCACAAGCATGGCTGCGATGGATCAGATCGCTGGGTTTCATCGCAACATTCTTGCTAGGTTCGACATGGGCATTGGCGACACTCACCGCGCATGGCGCGCCGGTGAATGTCCTGACATTCTGGTTCCTGACCATTGGGATTCCTCTGCTGCTTACCGGGCTGGGCTTCTATCTCATGTTAGGGCGGAAATTTCCGCACCTGCCCGAGTCGCCGCTGATTCTCAAGCGCTTGCTTGCGAGGATTCTGATCAGTGGCGTGCGGCAGACAGAGCATCTGTTTACGGATCGGATCGGATCCGCTAGAAAATTGGCACTGCGTGCCGGTGCCGGGGAATTGAGGTTGCGATTTTCCGATAGGCATGGATTGATTTCGGCACTGCTGGCCAACACACTGCATTTCCTTGGGCTTGGCATGGTGCTGGGGATCTTTGCCGCACTTTTCTCGTTCAAGTGTCTATCAAACCAAGACTACGGTTGGCAGAGTGATGCGGCCTACGTCAAGGCTGAGCGGGTGGAAGGATTTGTCCGTCTCATCTCGTTGCCGTGGACCTGTCTGTTTGGGAGAGACGTCGGGCACCCCACGACACGGGAAATATGCAACACACGATTTTTCCGCAATGAGGGTGTCAAAGGGATGGACCACACCGCGAGTATCAATTGGTCGTCGTTTCTGGTGTTCTCGAGTCTCATTTGGGGGGTGCTGCCGCGTGGGGTTCTACTCATGGCAGGCCGCATGGGGTCCCGAAGGCAATTGCATGCCGAGGATTTTGGCCAACACCGCTTTGATGCCCTGTGGCGCCGTCTGGCAACACCGGATATATCAATTGAAGCGCCTGATTGGGAAGAGCCCCATGAGGTACACGCTGCGGTTATGGAATCAGACAACTCGCAAGCCCAAGGGCCCATGTATCTGCTGATCCCGCAGGAGATATCGAGTGACAAACTGAGGCGGAACGTCATCAAGCGCTTGGAATTCCAGTATGGCAGTTCACCTAGCGAATTCAGGAACCTGCCCTCGCTACCGAAGTCAAGAGCGGCGCTCTTGGATGAGCTGGTGGCACTTGCAGATGGGGGCCGGATGGATCTTCACATCTTGCAAGAGTCATTTATGCCATACGTCAGGGAATTCCGGACTCTGCTGATGGATTCCAGGGCAAAACTGGGTGCTGGTGCATCGCTGCGGGTTGTCTTGATCGGCGTCCGCACCGGGGATGGCACATGGGCTGTTGCTTCCGCTCTGGACCGATCGGTTTGGAACGACAAGCTGGCAGCCATTGGCGACCCACGCATATCCCTCCTCTCGCTCAGCCCTCCCGAAAATATCTGACATGGCCGACACCACCCCAATTCCAGCATTCGCTATCGTCGGTCAACCTAACGAGGGAAAAACCTCGGTCATCGCCACGCTGGCCGAGAATGACCGCATTCTCATCGGCCCCATCCCGGGGATGACCCGCCGACTGACCCGCCACCCAGTTAGAGTTGATGACGATGAGATCATGGTGCTCTATGACACACCTGGATTTGAAAGTCCCGGTGCCTGTCTTGAATGGCTGCGAGGATACAAAGGCCTGGAAAATCCGGCCAGTGCATTTGTGAATTTTCGAGGCCACCGTGAGAGGTATCCCGAGGAGTGTGAGATTCTGCAACCGCTGGCGAATGGAGCGGCTGTGATCTATGTGGTGGACGGCGACCGTGAGCCGAGGGAACCGGACCGGCAGGAGGCTGAGATCTTGCGTCTCTGCGGAGTTGCGAGAATCGGCGTTATCAATTCGAAAGGCGGCGTGGGAAGATATGTTCCGGAATGGAAGAAGCTGATGCTCAAGGACTTCAACACACTGCGCGAGTTCAATGCCTGCAATGCCGTCTTTGCCGACCGCATCGAACTTCTCCAAGCGGCGGAAAGCGTCGTGCCCGATTGGAGAGACTCCATGCAGACGACGGTTGCCGCGCTGTGCCGAGCCTGGGAAGAGCGATTGGAGAATGCTGCGGAAATCATGCTCGACGGCATGGAGCGGGTCATCAAGTTCCGCGCCAAGACACATTTCGATTCGGATGCGGGTCATATCATAGCCAAGAAGAAAGCCAAGCTAGCGGTTGAAGTGGAGGTTCGATCCACCGAAACTGCCTTCCGTGAGAGGATCCTCAAACTTTTCCGTCACCACGATGACCACTGGGACTTGCCGCCAAACCTGGAAGCCGACATATTTTCGGACGAGGTCTGGCGCTGCCTCGGCATGGATAAAAGAAAGTTGATACTAACTGCAGCAGTGACGGGTGCCAGTTCGACGGTCTTGATCGACTATTTGTTGGGTGGGGCATCATTGGGGATTTTTGCGTTGGCTGGCGGAGTGACGTTTGGTGCCGGTGCATGGATGACGGCCGACAACGTCGTTCGCTACAAACTGCCCTCAGTAAGGCTTGGGCCAATTCGAATCCCCGGTGTGCATTTGGGCGGAACTTATGTGGAGGCGGGCATTGAGAGACGCTCCAAGCTTCCTGGCATTCTGCTAGAACGAATGCTGCTCTTCATTCTCAGCGCCGCATCCTGGGCACACGCACGGCGTGAGGATGGCATCAGCAAGGAGGCCGAGCCATCTGACCAGATCGACGAAGGGATTCTCAATTCCTGGAGCAAGGATGACCGGGTTAAAGTCATGACCGTCATCGAAGTGCTGCATCGCCTCGCAGAAGGCAAGTCGCTATCTTCGACGGATGTGGACACCGCAGAAAATGAGTTTCGCAATACGATAGCACGCATCCTGAAACAACAGACCATGGGAAAAGCAGTTCAACGGCTTGCCGCAGTTGCGCCGCCCGAGCCACTTCCGCCATAAGAGGAGAGAAGATTTGTCGGTTGTCGGAGAGGAAGAGGTTTGAACCGCTGATAAGACGGATAAGACGGATGACGCGCGATATTTTGAATTTTGGATTGGAGATAAAGAGATTGATTGATGATTGCCAAATTCCGATTGCTGATGTGCGCTTGATTGGCGCAGGGCTCACTTTCAAGCTCACTTTCTCTAAAAAAAACTACAGAGGGAGAATTCTTCATCCATCGGTGATCATCACCCCTCATTAGCCGGAATAACCCGAAAGTCAGATGCCCCGAAAAGCTCCACATTTCATTAGGCAGCCCAAGTCATCAACCATCGGTTACAGATCGATAGTTCATTGGTTTCCAGTCTATTAGACAGAACCCCAACTATTAAACTCGACAACACCCTGATTTTGGGCGCCTTTCTAGCCCGTACTAATTACACTGTTCTGCGAGAAAATATGAGATCCATTGTAGCGACTATTTTAACAACTCTAGGGTGCATCGGGTTGGCGAATGCGCATATGGTTCCGTATCTATCAAATCCAAGACTCACCCAAATGGTGTAACGCGTCGCAATAAAAACGGGGAAAATGGCACCTAAACGGCGAATTAAAATCGGGGGCGGCGAGCGGGTCTCGTGAAGAAAGCGAAAAAGCTTTTTGCTCGCAAAAAGCCATACAGGCTCTTCAGGTAGGGGCCAAG
>Ga0118677_10009651_pt1 | contig 15001 bp, 13 predicted proteins | sample AliMusrvi5mmetaG_FD_86154 | JGI IMG/M metagenome (GOLD analysis project Ga0118677, IMG submission 86154)
GATCTTGTCCATTTTTTAGCGCCTTTTACTTATCGCCCCAAAACTATAAACCCCCTGTCGCGCCGAACTCCTGTGAGGGGCTTATGTCAAGTTCTAAGACTTGAAGGTACGGGAGAAAGACCGACACGGGTCGGCAAAGGAGGGGGTTGGCTGCCGTCCACATTTCAGGTTCCAGTAAGCTTTGCCAGCGATGCCTTGCAACACTTTCAAGTCTTAAGGTGCCCCATAAGTCATAACATGCGCAAGAAAATGCACAGGATCCGCAAGTTCTTTCTCTGGCGTCTTGAACCAGACGACACGGCGAGCACCATTCAAAATTTCGGGAGTAACAGGTAAAGGTTTCATGGAGTGATGCTTCAGGATGAAAAGATAACGGCAATAAACTCACCAGTACGGTGCAGCACTACCCTGCGCTGATTCATCAGGCATTATAGCGTCGAAGCGATCAAGGTTCATCACCTTGTTCCATGCAGCCACAAAATCACGCACGAAAGCGTGCTGAGAATCGCTGCATGCATAGACTTCCGCGAGCGCCCGGAGCTGGGAGTTCGAACCAAAAACGAGATCGACGATGGTTCCTGTCCACATCAGCTCTCCCGTAGCCCGATTGTATCCCTCCAACACACCTTCGGATTTGACGGACTTCTGCCACTTCGTCTTCATGTCGAGGAGATTCACAAAGAAATCATTCGTCAATGTTTCAGGCCGGTTGGTGAAAACACCGTGTCTGATCTGGCCAAAGTTCGAATTCAGTGAACGCATACCGCCGATCAGAACGGTCATCTCAGGTGCGGTCAGCGTCAATAACTGCGCTTTGTCAATCAGCAGCTCTGCCTGCGATCCCTCGAGCCCAATACGGACGTAGTTGCGGAATCCATCAGCGAACGGTTCCAATACAGCGAACGAGTCCACATCGGTCTGCTCCTGAAAAGCATCCATGCGCCCCGGCAAAAAGGGAACCTCCACATGGCAACCGGCCTTCTCCGCAGCTGCCTCGACCGCTGCGCAGCCGCCCAGAACAATAAGGTCGGCAAGCGAAACTTTCCTGCCGCCAGACTGGGCACTGTTGAACGCGCTCTGGATGCTCTCCAGAGTCTTGAGTACCTTAGCCAGCTGTTCAGGCTGGTTGACTTCCCAATCCTTCTGCGGAGCCAGCCGAATGCGTGCACCGTTCGCGCCGCCCCGCATGTCGGAGCCACGGAACGTGGAAGCTGAAGCCCAGGCGGTCGAAACCAGTTCCGAGACAGACAGACCGGAAGCCAGGATGCTGCCCTTGAGGGAAGCAATGTCCTCGGCTTCAATCAATGCATGATTGACTGCAGGGATGGGATCCTGCCAGATAAGCTGTTCACAAGGAACCTCGGGGCCAAGGTAGCGCGCACGAGGACCCATGTCGCGATGCGTGAGCTTGAACCATGCCCGAGAGAACGCGTCCCTGAACTGATCCGGATTCTCGTAGAAGCGCCTCGATATTTTTTCATACACAGGATCGAACCTCAACGCGAGGTCGGTGGTAAGCATGGCTGGCGAATGATGCTTAGAAGGGTCGTGGGCATCCGGCACCGTACCGGCACCGACACCACCCTTCGGTGTCCACTGGTGCGCACCAGCGGGGCTTTTTGTCAACTCCCATTCGTAGCCGAACAGGTTCCAGAAATAGTTACTGCTCCATTTCGTCGGCGTGGTGCTCCAAGTGACTTCAAGGCCGCTGGATATGGTGTCGCCACCTTTGCCTGCTCCAAAGCGGTTCTTCCAGCCAAGGCCCTGCTCCTCGATGCCGGCTGCTTCCGGCACAGGACCAAGCATTGACGCATCGCCTGCACCGTGGGTTTTGCCGAAGGTGTGACCGCCAGCAATGAGCGCAACAGTTTCTTCGTCGTTCATTGCCATGCGAGCGAAGGTCTCGCGGATATCCCGCGCAGCGGCCAATGGATCCGGGTTGCCGTCAGGACCTTCCGGGTTCACGTAAATCAGGCCCATTTGAACAGCGGCTAAAGGATTATCAAGAAGTCGGTCACCTCTGTGACGCTCGTCTGCCAGCCACTTGGTCTCTGATCCCCAGTAGATGTTTTCTTCCGGTTCCCATATATCCTGACGTCCGCCGGCGAACCCGAAGGTCTTTAATCCCATCGATTCCAGAGCGACGTTTCCAGTGAGGATCATAAGGTCGGCCCAGGAGATTTTCTGCCCATACTTTTGCTTGATTGGCCAAATCAACCTGCGGGCTTTGTCCAGATTGACGTTGTCTGGCCAACTGTTGAGGGGAGCAAATCGCTGATTGCCTCTCCCAGCGCCGCCGCGACCGTCGCTGGTGCGGTACGTTCCAGCGCTGTGCCATGCCATGCGAACGAACAACGGTCCGTAGTGGCCGAAATCAGCCGGCCACCACTCCTGTGAGTTGGTCATCAGCGTCAAGAGATCCTTTTTCACAGCATTCAGGTCGAGGGTCTTAAACTCCTCAGCGTAGTTGAACTCTTTGCCCATTGGGTTGGAGAGTGGGGACTGCTGGTGCAAAATGTTCAGCTTCAGTTGATTGGGCCACCAGTCCGCGTTAGATTGGGATCCAGTGATTGTATTTGTTCGGACGTTGACCGAGAATGGGCACTTTGATTCGGTTGACATGGTTATCTCCATTGGTTGTTTAAAATAAACGTCCCGGGAAACATAGAGTTTGAGTACAAATCGATCAAATTAGGTCTATGCAGTTCAGTAGTGGAACCTGAGCACTATAGGCGGTCAGTTTGTGCTGTTGACTTGAGCATCTATAAGAAGGTTCATCTGTTTCTTCATCTGTCTCAGACGTTCGGCTGCATTTGGGTATCCTAATGCTTCCTGCAGTCTCAATACGGCACTTTTCGCATAAAAACCGCCATTCGGTTCCAAATGCCTGCGCTTTTCGGTCACACCAATTTCAATGCTGGCAATTTCTGCTACTTCCACGATCTCGTCTGAAAACGTCTGGTCTTTTCTTAATACATTAAGGGCATTATAAGCATCTTTAAATTGTCCTGCTTCGATCTGGTCAATAATGCTTTGTCCTTGCGTGTTCATGGTTTCTTAATTCTTGTTTCAACTTTCGATATGTATCTCTTTATGGAAGTTTAGGCTTTTTTACACTTGGTTTCTATTAAATTTTCATCTGCAATAAAGCACATAGGAACACAGCTTTGTAAAAAAAACATTTCCTTCCTGTAACAAAAATTTCAGCTAAATTTGATGGTATACGTCTGTTATAAATGAAATGAATTCAACAGTTTAAGTTTAAGTACTTTTAGACAGGAATTTAAGAATATACGTACCCTGAAATCTCTTCTATCAAAATCGTTGGCTCTTCGCATAATTTAATGGAAACGGTGTAGTAAAATTTTTAGCTGGCGTAATATTGGTACACAGGATAAGTTGGAACAGCAACCTTTGATGAACGTGAAATGCATGCAGATAAGCCCTAGTACAAACATCTTTAACGATTGACGTACACAGCAGCCAAGACCTGTAACAGAAGACTATACAGCAGGATTCAGCTTTGTAAGACCTTGGAGAGTGGCTTGAAATGCTTCGATAGGTACCGGAACAAATACAATACCCAACCATAAACAACCTAATCTTTCTTCTCTATGATGAAGTATTCTGATTTCACGTCAACCCATTAAATTCCGCGAAATGCCAAATCGTTTAACATGTTGCCATATGAGTTTTATTAAAATTCTAATTCTAGCAATCGTACAAGGTGTCTGCGAGCTTCTTCCTATATCAAGTTCTGCGCATGTCATAATGGCAGAAAAACTTATGGGGCTGGATCCGACATTACCAGAAATGACACTTCTTCTTGTGATGCTCCATACAGGGACAATGTTAGCGGTTATCGTATACTTCTGGCAATCATGGAAGACACGTTATTTTGTTTCTGCAAAAAAATTCTGGCAATTTGTCAAGTTGCTGACTATTGCAACAATAATTACGAGCTTCGTCGGGATTGTGCTGATGTTGATCATCGAGCGAGTAATATTGCGCGGAACAAAGCATGCTGAAATCGAGGCTCTCTTTGGAAATCCGTATGTGATTGCAGCAGGACTGGCAACGGTTGGCATGATGATCATCCTTTCGTCAAGAAAGCAGGCGACAGATAAAATTCGAGAGATCGGAGTGTCTGATTCAATATGGATCGGATTTGTACAAGGGATATGTCTTCCCTTTCGGGGGTTTTCACGTTCAGGCTCTACTATATCTACAGGACTATTCTGCGGTTTGGAAAAAGTCAGAGTGGAAGAATTCAGCTTTGCTTTGGCTATTGTCTTAACACCGGCAGTAATAGTAAAAGAAAGTTATCGGTTACTAACCGCGCATGAGGTGACACTATTGGCTACTGCCAGCCTTTCAAATATCATTGGGCCAAGTCTGGTTGGGATGTTTTGCAGTTTTTTTGCCGGTTTGATCGCTTTGAAATGGCTTTCTCGTTGGCTGGAACAAGGTCGTTGGAGCTTTTTCGGTTATTATTGCTTACTGGCTTCAGGCACCGTATTGATCATTAATCACTTTCTATCTTAAGTCAGTGTTTGTTGACCCAAGGATGACCAATATTTCAACCTGCTCTGTGCTGTAGAATCACCATCGTGTGAGATAGCTGCTTAGATGGACGGGGACCGGTAACAAAGCGAGAGTCCATCAGTAGTAACGATGAACTCTCTGAATCGTGCCGATAACGAGAGAGTAATCAACACCAATCACAACAAATAAACGTAAGCAAATTATGATTGATATAAAACTTTTTAGGTATGTAGTCTAAGTATTCTTACTTTTTAAACAAAAAGCAAGGCTGTGGCTTATATTATTTATTCGTTGGAAAACAGGTGCCAATATCATTTCCCTTGTCTTGAGGGGGTGGAACAGCAGCGATTTAGTTAAGCTTTTCCATATACTTGATAGTGTAGTGCCGATTATGCATTGAATGGAAACACTCTTACTCACTGAAAATTCAGCTTGTTTAAAAGGGGTCACCTTGTTTTTCTTTTTTGTATAGATGAGGACGATCGTCGCTTGATTGAAAAGAACTCAAACTGTTGAAGGAAACAGATATGATTCGTAAAATAGCAATAATAACTGGCGGTAGCCGTGGTCTTGGAGCAAATGCTGCACAGAAACTGGCCGCTCGTAACACTGATCTGATTATCACGTACAAACAGAATAAGGTAGCTGCCGACGAGATCGTTTCCAGTATAACCAGGCTTGGTGTGCGAGCAACCGCATTGCATCTCGATGCAGTATCTGTTTCAGGAATTCCTACTTTCACCGCTCAGGTGCAGGAAACAATGAAACAATGGGGCGCTGAGCACTTTGATATCCTTATCAACAATGCGGGAATGGGCATCCATGCGGCTTTTACTGATGTAACTGAAGCTCAGTTTGATGCTCTTATGAATGTTCACTTGAAAAGCGTTTTCTTTCTGACTCAGGCGCTCGTGCCGTTGATGGCCGATGGTGGACGCATACTCAATGTTTCTTCGGGACTTGCCCGTTTTGCATTGCCGGGATATTCTGTGTATGCGTCTATGAAAGGCGCTATTGAGGTACTGACAAGATATCTTGCCAAAGAGCTCGGACATCGGGGCATCTCGGTAAATGTTCTTGCACCGGGAGCTATTGAAACTGACTTTGGAGGAGGTAATGTTCGTGACAACAAACAGGTTAACTCATTTATTGCTTCTCAAACGGCATTGGGGCGTGTTGGTCTTCCGGACGACATTGGCGATCTCATTGCAGCCCTTGTGTCTGACGACTGCCGATGGGTAAATGCCCAGCGTATTGAAGCCTCTGGAGGTATGTTTGTCTGATATTATCTTAGCTCAGGCAATAGAACAATGTTGGATCGGAATAAATATACCAATTTTCTGGTTGTTCTTAATTTTTGGAGTGGACGATCAGCATGGTTATCGGTTGCTGTAGTCCTACGGACAGTAATCCACAATAGGCTGCAAAGCACCAGTGGCCCCACCTGCACTCTCAGAGCTGCAGCTATCGGGGCCATTAGCATCGGCAGCAACCAGGCCGCAACCAGCACTTCGCGCTCACCACTCAGCCAACCGTTACGTTGCCCGGCCAATGCCAACCATGCGATGGGGAAGGCTAACCATGCCAAGTCGTAATCAAATACGTATGGGCTGACCAGAAACGTTGCAGTCATTAGTGCTGCGCTGCGCAATTTCCAGTCTTGGCAACGGCGCCACACACGCCATACAATGATTACAACCCCCAGAGCAATGACTCCATGGACAACGTACGCCCCAGCGACAGGAATTCCGAGTAGACGCATGAAAGCAAACATAGAGGGCATTTTCGCCCAAGGAAGCAATCCGTTTTCCAGAAATAGTCGCGCATAGCCAAGACTCGCGAGGGATCCCTTTAGCACAGCGATCCCCAAGATTGCTGTACCAAAGCCCGTAAAAGTGATTGCAGTCACGGCGGCAGTTATAAATGTACGCCACGCTCCTATAGCGATTAAAGCTACTGGAAATAGAAGAGCAAGATGAGGTTTGATAGCAAGCAGGCCGATGAATAGCCCAGCCAGGACAGGCCTTCGCTCAACGCAAAGTAATGCTGCGCTAGCGAGAGCTGCGGTCAGGAATGCGTTCTGGCCGTGAAAAAAGTTCATCCACAATCCGGAGAAAGCCGCTAGACACCACATCGCAGTGTTGTCGCGGACAATGCGGCGGAACACCAAAAGATATGCGCCCATAGTTGACAACATGAAGGCCCAGTATGCTGCTATGTAAGGCAGTAACGCCAAAGGAAGAACAACAAGGTAGAACGAAGGCAGGTAGTACCATACGAAAATGTATTTCGATGCTGGCACTGCAATTTGCTCAGCCTTGAATAGTAAGGGAATGTTGTAGGCTTCTTGAGGATGACCTGCTAAGGCAATATGTGATGCAGCCCAGAATGTAATAAAGTCGTAACCAAGAGGTTTGCCTTTTAGGTCAACCATATTTTTCGACATCGAAACCCAGACTAAGCCAATTACCAGGAAGAGAGCCAGAATGATGCGGGGATAATTTGTGAGGCGCTCCCGATTAAGCCAATGCTCGTGTTCATTAATGGTATCTCCCCTATATATCATAGATTTGCTTTATTAAAGAAGAAGTTAGGTAAATGAATAATCAACATCATGATATACCTCCAAAACCAAGGAGTATAAAGTACATCGTTCCTTTTCTCTATTGCCTTGACTATGTCTATCGCAATCTGTTCAGGTTTCGCGACTAAAATGGCAGGCATAGCCATTTCTGCAGTCATCGGAGTATCGACCATACCTGGCTTGATGATTAAAACATGCACACCTGACTTGTACAGTCGAGCACTGAGTCCCTGACAAAAAGTAGTTACCGCTGCTTTAGCTGTGCCGTAGACATAGTTGGATGGCCTGCCACGATCGCCGGCAACGGAGCTGATAACAGCAAGTGTTCCTTTTTTTTGTTTTTCCATCACATTGGCAAGTATTGTCAGGATTGAAATAACGCTGAGCGCATTAGTCTGAAATTCCTGTGTTGCAATTTCAGCACTTGCTTCAGATGCTTTCTGGTTGCCAAGTGTCCCATAAGCAATAAGAACAATATCTATTGTGCCTAAAATATGTATAGCGTTTTCAATCACCTCACGATGCTTTTCAATATTGTTGCCTTCAAATCCAGCAAAGGTTACCGATGATGCACCACGTATTTTCAGATCTGCAGCTATTCTTTCCAGCTGACCCAAGTTTCTGGCCAGGAGATGGAGCTTTGCACCTTGTTTAGCATATTGTCTTGCTGTGGCTTCAGCAATTGCCGATGTTGCACCGATTATGAAAATATTCCGCATTAATTCAATCCTAATCGCTTTGATTGATGTGAGGAAAATCTGTCTTTTACTTTATAGGAATCCCTGACTGACTGAAATTGCTCCCAGTTTGGATAACTCTGCTTGAAAGTGTCTTCACTCATGCGAGCATCCTTGGTTAGATAGACTTTGCCTCCATAATGAAGAACCATAGCATCCAATTTGTCTAACAGAGGAAACAGATCCTGCTCAATCTTGAAATCAAGAGCCAATGTATAGCCGATCATAGGGAAGCTGAGAAGATTATAATTTCGTTTACCAAATACTTTCAGAACAGCAAGAAAGGAGCCTTTGCCTGAATCAACAATTGTTTTCAAGATTGTGCTCATCGCCTCATATCCAGCTTCCTTTGGAATAACGAACTGGTATTGTGTAAATCCGTTTTTTCCATACATCCGATTCCAGTCGCCAATGCTATCTAAGGGATAGAAAAATGGTTCGTAATGGATATGATGGTTAACAACTCGCCCTCGAATCCTGTGATAATAGAAAGTATTGAATGCCGTAATGGAGTAACGATTCAATAAAGCAGATGGCATATCCACTGGAAGCCCAACTCTACTTTTCTTATTGATCTTCAGTTCACCTTCTTGTGCATGATCTCCTGTCATAAGAAGGGATCGCCCAAGTGAATTACCTCCTGAAATGCAGTCTATCCATGCAACTGAATATGGCTGGTCTTCGTGGATAGCAAAGAGGTCCAGACTCTCTTTAAGATTCGAGGCCTTGAACGTTGTTTGATCGATAAAAGCACTTTGAATAGGTTTCAGACGGATGGCTGCGGAGTAAATAATGCCTGTAAGTCCCATTCCACCACAAGTAGCATGAAAAAGATCCGGATTCTCTTTCTGAGAACAACGTATCGTTCTTTCACCGTCAAGAATCATATCGATATACTCAACATGGTCACAGAAGCAGCCAGCCACATGATGGTTTTTGCCATGTACATCGCTGGCTATGGCACCACCGAGCGTCACAAATTGTGTCCCTGGAGTAACAGGCAGGAACCAACCCTTTGGAACAAAAACCTCCAGAATTTCACTGAGAGATACTCCAGACTCGCAATGAAGCACCCCTGTGCTCTGGTCAAAAGACAGCATATGGTTCAGCCAACGAGAGCTGAGGATTTTTTCCCCAAGAGAACTATCCCCATAACTTCGACCCAAACCTCGTGGAGTTATCGATCCGCTGTGCAATAATAACCGGCGTTGAAGGTCAGCTGATGACGTTGGGGTATAAACTTCAGCATCGATTACAGGGTATCGCCCCCATCCACGCATTTTCATGACTCAACTCCTTGACGAAATACAAACTTTTTGTCGAGATGGAACTTTGACAAATAGCCAATGCCGAGACCGATAACCCCGCCCAAGTATCGCAGCTCTTTTGTCTGAAAGAGGTAATTAAACCCGAATTCAAAGCCCCAGAAAATAACTGTAGTCACCAAACCCATCGATGCATAAAGGAGGAAGGTCTGGCTATCATGGCTGACATTTTTTGTCTGAAATTTAAAGATGTAGCGCTTGTCAAGAACATACTTGATCACAAGACCTGCCAGAGTTCCTGCACCCACTGAAAACAGAAGCTGATTCGGTCCTGTAAGGATTCTTATGGCAAAGTCCTGAACTCCGATGTTCAAAACTGTAGCTAACAAGGCAAAAATCGTATATGCTATCGAAATTCTCATATCGTACAACTCCACATCTTATATCATAATTTCCAGCATGAAAACAATTACAAACAACTCTGGACTCCTATATAAAATTCAAAACCGCCCCTGTTGGTAGCGTCTTCCCAAACTGATGAAGCAGATCTAATACCTTTGCCTGATTGGCTGTTGGTGTGATATAAAAACTTACCTGATCACTCCACGCACTAACCTTAGATGTATTAAGAATTGCAACTTTTTGCCATCCGATGGGAATTTTCAATTTAAACCAATCGTCATAAATCATAATAAGCGAGACGTGCCTACGTTCAACCAACGAAAAAAGTGTTTTAGCATCATACCCACCTCCAGTCATTCTCAGTCGGCGAACTTCTTCCGAACCAAGCCCCACTAGGTCGAGAACGAATCCCGGATTGTTGTAACTAACCCAGCCCAGGTCATTGACAGCAACTGGTTGTTTCCAATACTCAACAACGAAGCGATGCATTTGGTACTGTTGCTGGTAAATATTTTGTGAGGCCTTGGGTGTTAAAAACGTTGTCATGATGTATGACGCAGTCACGAGAAAAGAAACAATAAAACCAGTATGCTTTCCGTTAGCCTGAACAAGCCAGAATCGTCCAAGAACAAGAGTAGAAATCATGACCATTGTGTTGACGTAAATCACATAGCGCGGAAACATTAATCCAACGGTCCCCCCAAAAATATGAGCCAGCCCTGTTAAAATGGTTAATCCACCTACTACAATTGTAATTTTATTTCGCTCTTTTTGCCAGGCCTTATAACTCAGGATAAAAACTACGACAAGTGATAGAAGTAATAATACCCCTAGTCCATTACTTATCGACTCTCGAAAGTTGCTTAAAATCGCTCTTGAAATTTGTGCCAAACCACCATGTTCGGTCGCACTGGCCGCAATATCTGATTTGAGAAGAACGGAACTTGGTAACACTGGCAAACCGAGTGATCGTGTGAATAAGAACCAGTAAAACAATCCTGCCCCGATGAGTGATGAGGCAATGAATGCGCTACCGCGATACCCGAGATAGATTAGCGCGGTCACGGAAAACAGTGACATAGCTAATCCTTCAAACCTGATGAAAGGTAAAACAACAATTGCGGCGATTAACCATGCAGGGAATTTAGAGCCAGCATCAAGAATTTTCAATAATCCCCAGATAACAAGTACGACTGCAAGTACATGCAGTGAATGCTCCATACCGGTCATTACCAGTCCCCAGCTGTTCATGGCAACACATACAAGAAGCCCCAAGCCAAGAGGAAAAAGTTTGGATCCCGCGAATCTTGTGTCCTGAATGTCGTAAGTAAACACATAGTCCTGAATGATGTGGCTGACAGCATAAACTGCCAATGCCATAGCAAGTAAATTCAATACCAATGGCCCCCAAATGCCAAAGCCTGCCCATTCCGTGAGCGCAAGGAGATATGGATACATAATGGAAGAACAGGGGGAAGAATATTCGCCAATATTAATACCGTAGCCGCCATGCAAAATGTTCTGAGCAACCCGCAAGTGAATATATGGATCATCAAGTGTGTAAATCAGATGACCATCACACAAGAGAATTGACCGCAAAATTAAGACGATAGCGCCTGTAAACCAAAGTCCAAGCAAAGCAATAGGGTATTGTTTTAAGAAAAAATTGGGGGATGTAGACATAATTTCTTGGGTTGAGGATGGGGGCGTTTTAAGAAAGACCAGCCAGCGTCCTTACTCCAATAGAAAACGGCAGTTGTCTTGATCTCGCATACAGTAATTCATCATAACGCTTAACCATAGCTAAACAGAAGCGATGCAGAAACAATGACAGCAAAGTGTTTACTGGCGCCAGGCGGTGTCTGGCATAATGGCAGCGTGATCCTGATTTTGGCTGTTGCATTGAAACTGTCCTAATAGATATATGGAATAACCCGCCTCGTTTGCAGCGCATAGTCTTCATATTCGGGAAAAGATTCCTTCAAGACTTGTTCTTCATAATGTATACGCACAAACTGCATCGCAGTCTGCGCAATAAAAAGAAGCACCGCCTGCCATGAAAGAAAATTGATTACAGTTCCCAAAATTCCAACCATTTCGATCAAATACAATGGATGACGCACAATAGCATAAGGACCACGCGTCACAAGCTTTCGTCCTTCTGGCAGAATCGAAAAAGAACGTCCAAGCCAGAACAATATCCACACTGCAAGTATATTGCTCACGATAATAAGAATACACGATAAAATTCGCGCCCATAAAGGCAAATCTTTACATGGCCCTATTAATATCAAAGGCCACAGCATATAGGCTCCTAGAAATGAAGCTATTGCAGGGAAGGTGCCCGCAAATTTACTGACTGCACGCAACCGCACAGCGTAAAGCCCTGCAATTGTCAACGAAAATAGACCCATTGAAAAACCAGAGAGCGCGTTACTTATAAAGTAAATTTGCGGAAGTTCAGGATCAAAACCATTCAGGTGTTTTATGCCATATCGCAGACAAACCCCTGCTGATAAGGCGAAATAACACCCGACCATACATCGGATTATAAAATCACGCCAGAAACCACGACTTTGTTTTTTATTTTTAACATTCAAAACAGACATCAAACACGCCTCCCGAATATATTTTTTGAACAAAACCAAGACCCCGTTATATCATGATTGCCAACATGAGCACCGTTGCAAACAAAAGGCCTGTAATTAAGCTGCCTTTATCCTTGATGGCAAACAGTACGGGATCATCGTGCATTTCACCTCTATATGCGATCATCCAGACTCGACTGATCCAGAAAAGCAAAATGGGGCACGCAAGCCAGATAAGTTCGGGGGTATGGTACATTTTGACGGTTTTGAAGTCCTGAATATAGAGAGCAAGAACCAGAACAGATAAATATCCTGAGGAAGAGCCAAGATTGGCAATAATTTCAAGATCATCAGGAAAATAACCTCGCCCCTTAGTTTGTTGAGTTTCCCCTTTTGATCTCGCCTCCAGTAATTCAGCATAACGCTTAACCATAGCTAAACTAAGAAAGAGAAACATGGAAAAAGCGAGAATCCAGAATGTGGGAACAAGTCCACAGGCATAAGATCCTGCAATGACTCGGACTGTATACAATCCAGCGAGAACGATAGTATCGACTACCATAATCCGCTTTAAGAACTGGGAGTATGCGATGGTCAGAGCATAGTATATGACAAGAGTAATACTGAAAGCCTTAGGCATAAGCAGGAGAGATGTTGCAAAACCCACAAGAAACACCAGCGGTGCAGAAACAATGCCCACTTGAATCGGTAGATCACCGCTGGCGAGTGGACGAAACCTTTTTCTTGGATGATACCGATCACTTTCAAGGTCAAGAAGATCGTTGACCAGATATCCACTCGATGCCGTCAGTGAAAATAGAATAAAAGCCAAGATAGCATGAAAAATCAAGGAAGCATTGACAAACTTATGTGAGGCCAGCAGGGGAATGAATATCAAGAAATTCTTCAGCCACTGATGTGGGCGAAGAGCTTTAATCAACGAATTCAGGATGGACCCCCTTGAGATAAAGAGCTTTTCAACATTGCCCATTTCGCAAACTTTTCATTTAACAACAGGGTCAGGGTCTGACAGATAAACCATTTTAATTGACAGTACCGAATAAGCCACCTACAAACCCCATACCAGTGCTGCCACCACAATTGCGGGACCAAATGGCCATTCGGCTTCGCGGCTAAGGCCTTTGAATCGGCGCCACACTAAATACCAGACCACGGTAACCACACTGGCCCACAAGACCACATAAAGCACACCGACAACGCCCCACCAAGTGGCCAGTACGGCCAGAAGTTTGAGGTCGCCACCACCGATACCACTTTCGCCTTTGATGCGCTGGAATCCCAAAGCAAGACCGCCCAGCAGGCCCAGCACCATGGCGGCAGATGCTGCACTAGCGAAAAGGCTGTGCGGGGTAAACCCGGCATAGCTGCTGGCCAAGCCCGCCACCCCAAGAGGCAAGACAACCAAGTCTGGCAAAAGGGTGGTGTCCCAGTCAATGAGGGCAAGCAACAGCAGAGTGCTGGCCAAACTGGCCCCTAATAGTGCGGCCCAGAATGCAGGGTGGCTTACGGTGTCGGCCGCATAGGTACACAAAATGGCGTTGACCACCGGTACCCAAATTCGTCGGGCGAGCGGAATTGGCTGCTCCATCCCTCCACCCGGGCCCCGCCATGCATTATAGGGAGCTTTGGCGCAGTGCAACACCTTGCGCGGAATGATGCGAGCCAATGGCACCAGCCACAGGCCCACCCACGCACCGGCCAACAACCATGGCCAGTGTACCCATAATAGGAAATGCGACATGTAGCTGAGGCTCATGGTTATGGTCTATTAGAGAGGACTTGCATCAACTGAATGATTGCTGGCCCCAGCATCACCATCAAGAGCGTCGGGAAAATAAACAAAATGAGCGGCAACAGCATTTTGACGGGGATTTTGGCGGCAAGCTCTTCGGCGCGTTGGGTGCGGCGTGAGCGCATCATGTCTGACTGCACGCGCAACGATTCGGCCAGGCTGGTGCCAAATTGATCGGCCTGAACAAGCATGGAAACAAGGTCTTTCAGGTCTTCGAGGCCTGAGCGCAGTGCCAGGTTGCGGAAAGCTTCTATGCGGGTGGCACCGGCGCGCATTTCGAGGGCCGAAAGGTAAAACTCCTGGGCAAGGTCGGGGTAGGTGCTGGTCATTTCACGCGATATACGGGAAATGGCGGCATCGACGCTCATGCCCGATTCGGTGCAGATGACCATGAGGTCGATCATGTCGGGCAGGTTGTTGCGCATGCGTTCGAGACGTTTATTTGTGATGAAGCGTAGCAACATTTCAGGCAGGTAATAGCCTGCTGCGGCTGTGAGCAGCACCAAGCTCATGGCACGAATGACTGGGATTTGGGGTTGGGCGAAAACCAGAAACAAAGCCAGTACCACAGGCAGCACCAGCGTGAGCAGGGTTTTAACGGCGAAATAGTACTGAGGTGCGTTTTTGTTGTGAATGCCGGCTTGCAAAAACTTGATCGAAACGCTGGAGCTTTGCCACCCTTCTTCCGGGAGCGAGAGTTTAGAGAGTATGTTGATGACGGCTGCTACTTTGTGGGTGTTGGGCGTCTTCGACAAATCTGTTTCGCCTGGGGCCGAGCCTTTTCGAATGATTTGGGTGATGCGTTTTTTAAGGGCGTTGTCGACCTTCCAATTGTACAACGCGAGCACAACCGAAGCGATAGCGGCCCCAGAGAGCACGATGGTCAGTATTTGCAGGATCGCTTGCATAGTGGACATGGCTAAGGTTAAACCTTGATCTGGCTGATGCGGTTGAGCAGAAAGGAGCCAATGGCCATGAGCCCAGCACCGATGAGGATGAGGTTATGGCCTTGGGGAGTGGTCCAGAGCGGCGTCATGTAGTGGGGGTTGATGAGCGTGATGATACCG
>Ga0118677_10009653_pt1 | contig 15000 bp, 14 predicted proteins | sample AliMusrvi5mmetaG_FD_86154 | JGI IMG/M metagenome (GOLD analysis project Ga0118677, IMG submission 86154)
AAACAATAATATCTAAGCCTTTGTTAGCACGAGCAACTCTTCTTTTCCCTCAAAATCACAAAAAAAATTGGATTATTAATTATCAATTCACATTATTGACTTAAAAAATAAATAATTATATAATATCACCTAAAAACAAGGAAACGAACCATGGCTTCACTAACGAATATACACCTTACTGCAGCAGGATCTTTAGGAACACCACACCCAGTGCCGAGCATAGATATATCACGCCTTGATGCCAAAACTCATGAACTCTTTCATAGGACACTTGATGTCGCAAAAGAGCTAGATTCAACAGAAGTAACATCAATACATGATATTATTCCCTGCACAGAGCTTTTCAATCTATATCCAGCAAGATATGAGGAGCTTTACAAGAAATATGGAGAGCGTTTTTTAGAATATATTGAATGCATCGTTAAACTTGAATGTGTACGAAAAGTTTATGTGGCAACAACTGATCATGACCCTGAAATGAAATCTTTGCAATACCCAATGTCAAGTGGGAACTTAGCCATGACCAATGAAAAAATCGCTGGTTGTGGTGAGCTTTCTTCGCTAGCAATTCATATCGCTTCGAAAAAAGGCATATTTGGCTACAACATAGTTTGTTCGGATAAGAGTCTTCCCTATCCCTATTATCATTCATTTACTGTGATGGTTTCTGATAAAGCAGAGACTGACCCTTTAATCGATAGCGCTCTGGAACGATCGTTAAGTTTTTTTGAAACTCTTAAACACATAAAGGGTGTTATATACGATCCCTATCTAAAGGCTGTAGTCCCTTCCGAACTTGCTGAACATGATCCTCGATTTACAAAAGGCCTTGAGGCCATGAGAATAAAAGATGTTTATAGCTTCCATCCAGGGCCCCTTCCGCACCAAATTCCTATATTAACAGAGCAATCTGCAAAATTAACTGCTTATATAAGAGCTAAAAAACTTTTAAAAGAATCTGTTCTACCCGAAGAAGCCCACTGGCCAAAGACTAGAGATTTTGCGTTACATGCCAGAAAAGATCTGATTATAGCAGAACTTATCAAGCTATTTCCTAAGACTACATGGAGATACAGCGCCAAAACACGCTGTATCCATGCAACGTTTAGTCAGGATCAAGGAACTGAAGTCAAGACAAACTTAGTCGGTAAAGGTATTACTTCTATAGCTTTTGGTAAATTGGCAAAACAAACAACTCCTGAAGCGCTATATAGCATACAGATAACGATCCCTGATTTTGGTGCCAAAGAACTTCTGGAAAAACTTAGAGTTGTTAGAGCTCCATAAATAGCTGCAGGCCTATGACCAGTGCATTCCCTATCATTCCAAATCCCTTGGGATTGATGACATATTGGATATCTGGAGTGATGGCAACCCATTTTGTAGCCTGGAGCCAGTAGTTAAGTTCTATCACAGTCTCTGCAGTCTGAGGATTACGGCCATAGGGACTAAATAGCCCTGATTTTTTTGCCATATTCTGCGCTTTGCGAAGGTCAGAGCTGTAAGCTCCATAGGCCACACCTAGAGATAAGGAATCATCTTTTCTAGAGGGAATAATCCCTTTATTCACAATACCTGCTGCTAAGAAAAAGGGAAATTGATTCCGATCTTTGGGTGCGAATAACAAAGCCGCAAAGGGGCTGATGCTCCTTTGCGATTTTGTATCACCCATCCTATACACCATTTGATCAACAGCTAAGTAATACCCGTAATTGCCTCTTTGTGAACCAGAAGTATATTTATCTACCAGGCCAGTAACGTAGTAATATCCTATCTTATAATTACCAGGCATTCCATGGCTCTGTTTTGATTGATTTACAAGGTAGCCCCACTCGGTAATTAGCATTACACCTTGGGTACTGTCAAAGGTGAAATTCACTCCGTGGTATTTGTTAGCAAAGATCTCCGAATTGTTATTGTATACCGCAAATTTAAAAACGAGCCCCTCATAGGGAACAAATTTTAAAAATGAGCCCCATGTTGCAAAGGGATCTTCTGAAAAAGTCGTGTTTATTGCAATCGCTACGGGATTACTTTGAAAAGCATTACTTACAAAAACGGAATATAAGGGAGAGGCGATAAAGTCATTACCAGTGTTTAGCCTCCCTGCTTTGAAGACAAAGCGCTCATCAAAAAGCGATTCTCTAAAATAGAGTTCATTGAGCCTATAAGACTGTCCCCCATATACCTCTGCCACATTAAATTCATTCCCAATGCTCGTTTTGGAAAGGTTGGTACCAAAGCGATAGACAAATGAACTGAAAAATCCGAGGCCTGGAACCTTTGCGATCTTATAGAGATCGAGAAAGAGGTCTACCTCAAATGTGGCTGCATTTGCAAACCCCCTTTTATCCCCTCCTAGAGGATTTCCCTGGCAATCATCTGCATAATACGCTGTTAGGTTCACTCCGTCATCTAAAAGCTTAGTGCGCGCCCCATTCCAATCCCCAGTAAGAGTTGTGCGATCACCTGGCTTTACACCATTTAGTGACTCAATCTGGACTTCTCTATTGATAGTATGGGCAGGTGATCTCTTGGGCCCACTGGGCTTTTCCAAAGAACATAAAATAACAGGTACTGCGGCCGCTGTTATAAGAACACTTAGAATCGATCTATTCATAAATTTTCCCAAACAAAAAATCTAAATATTAGAATACACTCTTGGGATTCTTTCGTTAAAGAAACAAAGTACTTCATAAGGAATTGTATCACAGAGACCCGCCATTTCCATTAAGGTGATCTCTTCTTTACCTTGGCTTCCTATGATTACTACTTCATCTCCAACATAAGCCTCACTATCTCCAATATCAACCATACAGCTATCCATACAAACGGTTCCTACAATAGGAAATTTTTTTTCTCGTAGCAGAACTGAGGCTTTGCCAGAAAGCCCCCTTTTTAGCCCATCTCCATAGCCAATAGGTAATGTGATAATGCGTGTTTGCTTTTCTGTAATATATTTTCTATTGTAGCTAATCCCCTGTCCCTTACCGACCACCTTAAAGTAAGAAATCTTTGTTTTGAGGGAAAAACAAGGCTTTATCTCTTGTAAAGCGCTAGGAGCATTTTCCGGCTTATATCCGAAGGAAAGAAGAGAGGGTCTTACCATGTCCATATGGGACTTAGGATAAAAAAGGACTCCGCCAGAATTTGCTAAATGCTTAAGTAGTGGATATCCCTTAAAGGGATCCCCACTGACTAAAGAAGTAAAATCCTCGATTTGTTTCTCCGCATAAGGATCATTTGGCATATCCCCTGTTGCTAAATGGGAATAAATTCCCTTAATGTTAAAACAAGATAAAAGACGTAGGTGGAAAAAAAGATCTACAGCCGTTGACGGCCTAACCCCTGTTCGTTGCATACCAGTATCTACTTCTATGTGGACCTTGCTCTGCTTCCCTTTTTGTTTGCAGACAGTCGCTACTAGGTCTGCTTTAAATTTGGAGCTAATGGTAAACTCTAGGTCATACTGGATAAGGTCATCGATCTGCTCCTCATGGATAGCTCCGAGGACCAGTATGGGGAGTGTTAATCCAGCATTTCTAAGGTCTATCCCCTCTTTAAGATGAGCCACTGCAAGGTAATCAACACCCACTTCTTCAGCAGCTTTGGCCATCGGGTAGAGCCCATGTCCATAGGCGTTTGCCTTCACCGGCAAACAGAATTTCGCAGGAAATACAAATTGCTTTATCAAGGAAATATTTTTCTTAAACTGATTAAGATCTATCTCAATCCATGTAGGATGGGATGCTATTTGCATGTAGTCTCCTGTAAACAACTGATCTCCAATTATCTTTATTTTTCATCTATTTTGTTAACAAGTAATTACATTTTAAAATAATATTTACCCAATTGTAAAGATTGCGTTAAAGAACGCACATCTGTTATGTTGGAAGGCACATGGGGCTCATACTATACCCACCTTCAAAAGGAGAAATGTACTATGTCAGATATTGCAAATTTCGGATACAACCTAGGTAGCATTAATGTAGAGCTTTACCTATCGGTTGAAAACCTCAATAACGTAAGAAAAGAAGATCTTCTACTTCAGCTGCAAACACAGAATGGCCGTCTTAAAGACATCTCCAAGCTCATTAGCGCTATGACCGAGAGAAAAGCCGCTGGCAAAGCGAATTTCAACGGAGAGCCAGAGTACATGGACCTTATCGACCGCATACGCGAAGACAACAAAGATCCACAAACAGGACAGAGCATACTCCCCTCTCACCAATACGACTGGAATGATGAGAGAACTATCGATATTGCACTCCAGGGACTCAATGACCAAGTAAAAATCATCGGTCAAGAAGTCAACCAGATTACTATGTATATTCAGCAACAATACCAAGATATGCATTCTATAGCAGAAATTGCGCGTAAATCTTGTGAAGATATCATTGCAGGTATCCAGTCTATCCAAAGAAGAACAGGGAACTAATTTCATGACGATGAAAGATGCTGTCCTAGAAATGATTGCAGAAGCCAAAGAAGCGACATCTCATCTAAACACCTATTCTCAAGATGAGCTAGAAAGCATCTATGCGTCTGCTTATCACCTGTATACCCAAGGGAATTACCCAAAGGCGACAGATCTTTTTATGCAGCTAACTCTTTCAAACCCTTATGAAATCATGTACTGGAAAGGACTTGCAGGCAGCTATCAGATGCAAAGCATGTGGGAACCATCGCTTCATGCATGGGCTCTTTGCTCTCTTCTTAATGAAGCAGATCCAGACTCTCACTTTCATGCAGCCGAGTGCCTATTTTCCGATAACCAAAGGGAAGAAGCACTAAAAGCGCTAGCTCTTGCCAAAGGGCTCTGCAAAGAGGAAGACCCTCTTTTAGCAAAAATCAATCTTTTACAAGAGCTCTGCTTAAAGGAAGTGCACTAATGGTAAGTTCTGAATCTTTAAGAATAGCACCTTCGCTACTAGATAGTCCCTCACATACAGAACCTCTATCTGATGGTCTTGCGATCTATAAAAGACCTTCAATAAGCACCCCTTCTATTGATGAGGTAACAAGAGCCCGTGATCTGGCCCCTAAGCAAAAAACTACTTCCTCAGGTGCTTTACCAAGCAGTAAAGTGCAAACCCTCGAGACTCCTTTATTTTCACCTCCAAAGCTCACCCACCCTTCCCGAGTCACGTATATTGAATATGGTCTGATAAGCGTACTTAATGAGCTCCATACTTGCGGTGAAAGCCTTATAACTTCCTTTACGACAAGTCTATCGCATGGGAGTGAAAAGCTTAAAAAGCTCTCTTTAGAAAACATAGAAAAGCTCAAAGAGGCGGCAAAAAATACCCAATCTAGCGAATTTTGGAGTTTCCTCCAAAAGATCGGAGAATGCATCTTAGCGGCCATCACCACAGTACTCGGTATAACTTTAGTAGCCACTGGCGCGGGAGCTATTATCGGCGGAGTCATGATCGCTGCAGGACTACTCACTATTGCAAATTTTGCAATGCGTGAATCTGGATCTTGGGTTGCTGTCTCAAAACTACTATCCAATGATAAAGAGACCCAAAAAAATATCGCTTTTTACATCCCTCTTGGCGTGGGACTACTTGCAGCTGTACTTGGTATTGCTGGCTCTGTAGCTACAGCTCTTTATACAACCCTTAATATCGCCGGGCAAGCCGTTAGCGTACTTCAAGCAGCCGCCGGCATTTACAATGGCGTAACAACAGTCGGTAAGGGAGTATCTGAGGGGCAAGTCCTCTGGACAGAGGCCGACCTTACAAAAATCGCGACAGAAACAACGCTTACGAGAGTGAAGTTTGAAAGTAACTCCTCCCTTCTGCGTCAAACGATTAAAATTTTAGAAAACATACAGCAATCAGCGGAACAGGTTATATCCCTTTCCACTCAAGCTATAAAAAAATCTCGCATACAAGCCTAAAGGGAGGTTGATGCATGTCAATGAACGCATTATTTAAAGTAATGAGCGAGTTCACTAATTTGCTCAATGATGTAAACAACTCAGGAAGAGAACTTACTCAGCAACAAATACAAAAAGTTCAAGACCTGACAAATGACGAAGTATGGTGGACATACGCGCAAGCAGTCATCACAGGATCTGCGGGTGTACTTGGAGGCGCTGCTGGTATTGCAGGAGCCGCTATAAACACTCCAATACGTGGAATGACTGCAGAAAACATCAAGGCTATAGCTAAAGCCTTTGCAACAGGAATTGAACTGATTGGTAATGTAGGAAACACTGTTGCCAAAGGTAAAACTATTTCAGACCAATCAGAGAGATCTCTTGCCGACAGATGTGGTATTGCCCGTCTTCAACAAGAAGATGGAAATAGAAACTCTACCCAGTCCCAAATGGTCCAAGCGATCAATGGGATCCAAAGCGCTAAGGCTCGTCTTACGAGCTAATCCATTTTTTTTACAGCGAGCAGATCTTATTTGCTCGCTTGTCTAAAGTTTCTAGTATAAAAATCCAAAGAGCCACAAAGGGATTTTATTCCCCATCCCCATTTCTATCTCATCGCAGGCCAGATATCCCTTTTCACTCTCTTTAATCTGCTTAAAGGTCTTATTCCTTCCACCGACTTCAAATAGGTATTCATCACCTACTAAAAAATCTCCATCAAGAGGAAGTGTTACGGCATGATTTTGAGATAACATTGAAAGGAAAAAGGTTTCTCTAACAGTTCCTATTTCAGGCTTTAAGGATATTGCAAAAAGCTGATTTGAATTATTAAGAAACACCTTATCAGGGGATTCAATCCGGCTAAATTTCTTTGAAGCTTTCGTAATACTTTTAATAAGGCCCGCATCCTCTAGGTGCTTAAAATACGTTTTTAATGTACGTACATCTCCAATTTCCAGAGCGCTCTTGATCTTTTCCCAATTGGGAATAAATGGAACAGAATTAGCTATGAAAATCAAAAGCTGCTTGATTTTCTTAATCGTTAGTCCTGTGAGATGAGGATAGATTGCGGCCAAATCTGCTTCAATGGTCATATGAAGATTCTGCTCTAACGTCATTTTAAAAATGTGTTCGTTTCCTAGCTCAAAAAAATAAGGGTAGTAGCCGACTTTTAAATAAGAATGAAATAAAGGAAGGATCTTTTTTGCATGTCCCTCTATAACCTCAATGATAGAAGCCGCTATTCTTTCATGATTTTTACACAGCTCTTCAATTTTCCACGATTTCAACTCTACGCCTAAAGAGAGCTCTAAATATTCCCGAAAGGACATCCCTGCCATGTAATAGCATACAGAGCGTCTGACAAGATCATGAGTCCCTTTATAAATCTCAAGAGCGGAACTGCCTGATACTATTAAAGTCAGGCCTGGGAACGTATCGTAAATACTTTTAAGTTCCTGTGCCCAGTTCGAATATTTATGCACTTCATCGATTGCGAGCCACTTTCCCCCGCATAATTGAAACTTATCTGCTATCTCATAAAGGGATGTATCACCCATTAAAAAATGGTCTGCTTGAACATAAAGAATCCTATCATCAAATCTATCTCCTTTCACCTTATCCAAGAGGTATTGAACAATCATGGTTGTTTTTCCAACACCACGTTGCCCGACTACCACAGACACTCTATGACTAAACTCAGTGGTTCGAATTAGGTACCTTTTATAATGGGAATTTTTGTTCTTTAAAAATTCACGGCTGATCTCTACCAACTTCTCAAACATACGGCACCCGGCTTAGCTTATGGATTATACTCCATATATATCACAGAAAAACATGGAACGCAATCCATACTTTTGACAGAAAAACATGGATCTTATTCCATATACAACACAAGCAGCTTATTATGAATGACATAGAAGTCTATGAAATTCAATCCTATCTGAAATCTCTATCTTTTCTCATATGTAATAATCTCTGGCATTAAGGTTATCCCTTATTCTTGTTTGACCCTAAACAATTAATTATCTACAATCCGGTCTTAGAGTCTAAAAATATTAAGCCGGTACGATGCAAGTTATAGAGAATAAGAAACCTACACTTTTGACCCTGCTTTCTAAAAAGCTCCAATTCATCGTAGCAACCGGTGAATATACCCGTCTTATCATCGATACAGTGAAGGCTGCGTGCTCTCGGCCACCTTCAATTACACTTATTTTTCAACAATTGTATGACGTAGGCGTTGCTTCACTTCCGGTTGTGGCAATCACCGGATTTTCAACAGGCATGGTTCTTGCTGCGCAATCCTTCTACCAGTTATCAGATAAGGGGCTTGCAAGCGTTACAGGCCTTATGGTTGCAAAAGCTATGATGACAGAGCTCGGTCCCGTTCTAACTGCATTTATGCTTACAGGCAGAGTCGGAGCGTCTATGTGTGCCGAACTTGGCACCATGAATGTTACAGAACAGATCGATGCCCTAAAGACTATGGCGATTAATCCTAATAGATACCTACTAGCGCCGAGATTTTTTGCCGGTACTATTATGATGCCCCTACTTACTATATTTAGTATTGTCATGGGGATCTTTGGAGGGTATCTCATGGCGGTGTATTTTTTTGGTATGTCGCCGAACTCCTATTTTGATCCGATGCCTACACATATCCAACCCTTCGATCTTTTCACCGGAGTGATCAAGGGCTTTATTTTTGGAATGCTTATCATGACGATCTGTTGCTATAGAGGTATGGTAACAACGGGAGGAGCGGCAGGTGTTGGGCGGGCAACCACCAATAGCGTGGTTATCGCCTATTGTTGCATTCTTCTCTCTAACTTCCTCATTACTATGGCGCTTAATATCCTCAAAGAGCAAATCACGAGGATCTTTGCATGATTAAAATTCAGAATCTATGGAAAAGATATGACAAGCTCCAGGTGCTTGCAGGAATGGATCTAGAGGTGAAAACAGGAGAAACCCTCGTTATCCTAGGTCCCTCAGGAATCGGTAAAAGCGTTCTATTAAAACATATCATCGGCATATCAAAACCCGACGCAGGATCGATCGACATCGATAACGTAAGAATCTCTGATATCCAGGGAGCCGATCTCTATAAAGAAGTTAAACACATGGGAATGCTCTTTCAGGGAGGCGCCCTTTTTGATTCGATGAATGTAGAAGACAATGCTGCCTTTTATCTCCATCAGCATGGAGACCCAAGAACTGGCAAACACTACAGCAAGAAAGAGATCGCAGATAAAGTGACAGAAGCTCTTGAAATGGTAGGCCTTGGCGGCACGCACAAAAAAATGCCCTCAGAACTATCCGGTGGTATGAGAAAGAGAGCAGCTCTAGCAAGACTTATCGTATATAGGCCCTCTCTTATTCTCTACGATGAACCGACAACAGGTTTAGATCCCATCATCGCTATGCAGATCAATGAGCTCATAGTAAAGACACAAAAAGAGCTAAAAGCGACCAGTATCGTTGTAACTCATGACATGTTTTCAGCGCTGTATGTAGGCGATCGCCTTGCATTAATCCGCGATGGGAAGATAGCTCATATCGGAGAGCCGGATGAGTTTTTAAAAATTGACGATCCATTAATTCGGTTTTTACATAATACCATTTCGAAAGACCCCCGTTCTTTCAAGGAGACTCCCAATGGGCGAACAAACTAAGAACATGCTAGTCGGCTTTTTTATTCTGGCAGCATGTGCTTTAACTGTTTCTCTAATCCTCTTTCTCAAACCCTCTGTTGGAGATGGAAAGAAGACTTACCTCGTTCGCTTTTCCAATATCAATAAAGTAGGAGTTGGAACACAAGTGATGTTTGCAGGTAAGCCTGTTGGAGAGGTCGTGGCTGTTGATGAACTCTTAGATCCCAGAAAGCAACCCCACGACAGCCTAGATAGGGTCTACGTATACCAGCTCATTATTAAGGTAGATTCTTCTGTTAACATCTATAACACCGATGAGATAGCTATTCAGACATCAGGACTTCTTGGAGAAAAATCTATCGCAATCATTCCCAAAGCCCCTCCGAAGGGAGTTACTCCGAAACTGATCACCAACCAACCGATTTACGCCCAATCTGTCGACCCCATTGAAAATGCCTTTACGGAACTATCAAATCTCGCCAATGAGATGGAAGGAACGTTTAAGTATTTGAATGAGTGGCTTGATAAAAATGGGGATACCGTCGCTCAAGCTGTAGGCTCATTTAGAGATGCTATGCACGAGGCAAGTGTTGCCATCGGAGACTTTAACCACTTAGGAATCATCCACGACGTCCAAAAGGGGATCCAAGGCTTCACCTCTGTCATGGACCAGGTCCATGGAGTCATCGATGACATGAAAAAAGATGGAGTCTTCACCAACTTAAGCGATATTATGAAGAACGTGAAAGTAGCAAGTGCCAATCTCGATATTATCACAGACGACCTAGCTACTGGCAAGGGCACTCTTGGCAAACTGATCAAAAATGATGATATGTACCTGCGTGTAACGGCAATACTTAGCAAAGCTGACACACTCATGAATGATGTTAACCACTACGGAATCCTATTCCACCTCAACAAAAGCTGGCAAAGAGAAAGACTCCAAAGAGTCAATCTCATGAATTCCTTGGATACTCCGGTAGCCTTTAGGGACTACTTTGAAAAAGAAGTAGACGATGTCAACATGGCTATGTCAAGACTATCTATGCTTATAGAAAAAGCAGAAACTAGCCCTGAAAGAGAAGACATCCTCGGTAATGAAAATTTCCGCGATGACTTTGCAAAGCTTCTACGTGATGTAGACGAGCTAGCCGATAACCTCCGCCTATATAACGAGCAGCTAAACTACGCTACAGAAACCGTAAAAGGAAAATAGATGGATCCTCTGCCCTATTCCACGTTAAGTAAAGGAACCCTTCTTGTCGCAAGCCCCGATCTAGATGGGATCTATTTTCGCAGTGTAGTGCTCCTCTGTGAGCACTCACCTGCCGGATCCTTTGGCCTGCTCATCAATAAAACTCTTGATGTCGATCTCCCTGAAGAGATCATAAATATCAAGAGCCTAGAAAATCCGAATGTCGAGGTACGTGCCGGCGGCACCATACAACCCAACCAGATGATGCTCCTTCACTCCTCAGATAAGCTCGATGAGCAAACTTTGAAAGTATGTAGTGGTGTATATCTTGGTGGTGATATCGAATTCCTGCAACAAGCAGTATCTGATGCATCAGGGCCCTTCATCAGGCTCTGCTTTGGGTACACAGGCTGGGGACCCGGGCAGCTCGAAAAAGAGTTCTTCTCCGGCTCCTGGTTTCTTCACCCCGGCTCCTCTAAATACATCTTTGAAACGCCGCCTGAGAAAATCTGGCAGACAGTTCTTAGAGATATGGGCGGCAAGTATGCCACCCTCTCTATGATACCTGAAGATCTAAGTGTAAACTAATTTCCCCGCCAAATTCCACTTATAACATGTTATTTGTTAGGTAATTAGAAAATATCACAGATTTTACTCAATGCATTGAGTAAAATTCCTCAACAGACTGAGTAAAAAAAACTGTTCCCTCTAAAAAACCTCCTTTTTTTTACTTTAACCTCTTAAATCATTAAGCTTAAACCTCTGTATTTTAAATACTTAAAAAATAGCATTGATTTTACTCAATGCATTGAGTAAAATCACTCAATATACTGAGTAAAAAAAATATGCACACACGTCCTATCTTTAAACAGCTCGTTCAAAGGCTTCAAGAACCTCGGAAATTTATCCAAGTACTCTTAGGTCCTCGACAAGTCGGAAAAACAACGCTCGCTTTGCAATCCGCTAAAGCCGTGGAAAAGCCCTGCCATTATATTTCCGCAGATCTTGCTAGCTTGCAAGATCTTGCCTGGCTGAAGCAGCAGTGGGAAGTAGCAAGACTGCAAGCGGGTCTTGAAAAAGGAGCTCTTCTTATAATAGATGAGGTTCAAAAAATCCCTCACTGGTCTGATATGATTAAATCCCTTTGGGATGAAGATACACGAAATGGACTGAACCTCTCTGTAATGATTTTGGGATCCTCTCCCTGGCTTATGCAGAAGGGAATGACTGAAAGCCTTGCTGGTCGTTTTGAAATGATACCTATCACCCACTGGTCGTATTCTGAAATGCAAGAGTCCTTTGGATGGTCAATGGACGAATACCTCTATTTTGGTGGATACCCCGGTGCGGCTCCCCTTGCCAATAAAGAAGATTCCACACGATGGACAAACTATATTAATGACTCTCTTATTGAAATGACCATTTCTCGTGATATTCTCCTGATGACCCAAATCAATAAACCGGTGCTTCTCAGAAGGCTCTTCCAACTAGGATCGATGTATTCAGGACAAATCCTTTCCTATTCTAAAATACTTGGAGAACTACAGGATGCCGGTAATACAACAACTCTTGCCCACTACCTAGAGCTGCTTTCCGGGGCAGGACTTCTGATTGGCCTGCAAAAATTTGCTATGCAACCTGCGCGCCAAAAAGGCTCAAGCCCTAAATTCATGACGTATAACACAGCGCTCATGACTGCTCAGTCAGGAAAAAGTTTTATGCAGGCACAAGATGACCCCATTTTCTGGGGACATCTTGTGGAGTCTGCTGTCGGAGCTCATCTTCTTAATAGCATAAGGGGAACCCAAGTAGAATTATTCTACTGGCGGGAAAGGGACAAAGAAGTGGACTTTGTTGTTAGAAAAGGACAGTCCATCCTCGCTATTGAAGTGAAATCCAATAGAGAGACCCTAAAAAATACAGGGATGGACCTTTTCTTGACTACCTACAAAACAGCAAGATGCCTACTTGTTGGGAAGGGAGGCCTCCCTCTGGAAGAGTTTTTAAAAACACCCATCGACAAGTTTTTCTAAAGGCAATGTTTAATCAACAAGCTGCTTAATCTTGTAGTATCCATGCTCATCTGTAAGCTTTTTAAAAAGATCTCTTCTTTCTGAAAGCCCCTTCTGGATACAGTCAAGCGCAGAAAGGGTTCTCTCAAGCCTTGGAAGCTCTATCGCCCTTTCTCTAAGGGTTAGAGCTGGCGCATATAGCATATACAAAAACATTCCCTTATCATCATCAGACAACGGAGTCTCGGAAAGAAGCTTACATAGCCCAAATAACTCGGCAGAGGCGGCAGCGCTGGCATCGACTGTATCTTTATCCCCAAAGCAGAGAAAATCAGCTTCTGAGGCGTCTAATGCAATGAGAGTTAAGAATAGATAGGTAATCTCAATGAAATCCATCCTTTGCTCTCGAGAGAGCGTTTTAGACGCTCTAAAAAACACTTCGTGGACCAGGGAGATGATATTGGGAAGTCCTACAGCTACTTGGAAGGCTATCGCTTGGGAAAAGAAAAAGCCACATTGCGCGCCACCAAGAACCTGATCTTTTAGCTGCTGAAAAAACAGCTCAGATTCATTTTGGTCCAGATAATCATTACTCTGATTATAAAAGTCTGTGCTTTTAGCAAGTCCCATGAGGATGAGCTGAGAGGCAAACTCCTCTTTTTGCGCCATTTCTTCCAAAATAGTGCAGCGGGCATAGTCCTGCCAAGATGTTCTATCTTGTAAATTGACAAAAAGGAGTTTTTGATTTTTAGAATTGGCTGATAAAGACCGGATTAGTCCTTCAAATTCCTGCGCGAGCTCGGCCTTTTGAATAAATTCTTGCCGTACAGGCGATGGCATTTTTAGACAGGCTATGTCTTTATCTGCCATAGTAAATGCAAAGAGTTGCTCTGGGATATTATCCTGGGATAAAGGATCAAAGCCCCGAGTATTATCTCCCCTTTCAAATACCTCAGCAAGCTTATGAATCGCTCCTGCTGGATATTTTTCTAAAGATCTTCGAAGGGCAGCATCTTCTTCAAGTATTGCCATAAAGCCGGATAGATAGGATTCCTTGGAAGAGGTTTCTTGTGAGCCCTCTGAAATTTGCCGACGGATGATGGCAGTCATCTCTCTATGCTCAATGCTTGAGCTAAAATACGCCGAGCATAGCTTGTGCGTAAGCAAGAATAGACATGACTGAAAGGGGCGTCTTTCATGGGATGTCATAATGAGCTTCTGGTATTCATCAGAACTGAGCGATTGGCGTAGGTAATGATGAAAATCCAGAAAGTATTTATAAGCCGTTTTTTCAGAAGATGAGGTCTGTTTTAGATTTCTAGGGTTAGCCGCTAGCATAAGTCCCATAATACCCATGCTCAGATTCGATATACACTGGCTATCTTTATGCTTTAGAGCTTCCCTGAAAAACTCATCGATCAGGTAGCCACAGTTTTTTAAGATATACTCGGCCCTAAGATGGCACTCCTTATCTTGGACAATATCCACTTTGAAAAATAAGTTTTCCGTTTCTTCAGAAGCTTCGCTCTTATCGAAGTCATACAGAAGTCTCATATGCCTAAGCATTTCGTAGTCATAGAACGGGCGACCGTTCTCTTTAAGTAAATAAAGAAGCTCATACTGCTTATCAGAGCGCATCTCCTCCACTGTACGAAGGCCCATTCTCTTAGTATCGGTAAGCTCAACTCCCCTAATACCCCACTGATCTTCCCACTCTTCATCAGACTCACCAGCCGCTGGCATATAAGGGGCAATAGCTGAGGTAAAATACTCACTTAGATCTCTATATTCAGGAAGGTCTGAGATAGACTCTAGTGCTGGCGTTTTTTTAAATAAGGGGGTGAATTTATCGATCTTTTCTGCAGCTTCAAGAACAAAGGTCATTAGGGATTGTATCCCTTTTTTCATATAGGGCTCTTTGAGCTGATCTGGATCTTTTTCGAGTATTTGCTGCAGATAGTTTTGCACTCCCTTAAAGAGCATCCTAACTAGGTCCTGATTTTCCATAATACGGGCCAGGCTTACCCATTTAGAACAAAGAGCCGGGTCTTTTATAGAGTCTTGCTTTTCTAATGAAAGCGTAATATCAATTTCGGACAGCTCTGACAGCATATCAATGATATCGACAATCGAGAGATCCTCTAGAACCTTCACCTTTCTCATAAATACACCTATCTTGAAATCTATATATTATTATTAATATTAAAATAATTAATTATCAATTTAATTATAATTTATCGCAGTAATTTA
>Ga0118677_10009655_pt1 | contig 14999 bp, 14 predicted proteins | sample AliMusrvi5mmetaG_FD_86154 | JGI IMG/M metagenome (GOLD analysis project Ga0118677, IMG submission 86154)
CCGAAGGCCGGCGGAAGCCGTCCCAAACCCGCTTTGCCGCCGCTGCGCAGCAGCGGCGGTTGCGCGCGAGCTTCGCTCGTGCGCCCCGTTACGTCATTTAGGGCTTATCTGAGGATTTGGGGGCTGTCGGCGGCCGGACCGATTCCCTTACGGCCGGGAGCAGGCGTCGGGCCCGCGGCCCTGTTCGAGTCGGTCCCGATAGAAGCGCGCCAGAGCCAGATAGAAGCCCGGGATGCGGTCGTCCGGGAGGCGCTCCGCCGAAGCGACGGCCTGCCGGTACTGGTCCAGGGCTTCCCGACAGCGGCCTTGGGATTCCAAGAGGGCCCCCAGATTGACGCGGGCCGCGATGTCCCCGGGGTCGAGGGCCACGGCCCGCGAGAGGTCCTCCCAGGCGGGTTGCGCCTTACCGGCCAAGGCGCGCTGCGCCCCGCGCACGGTCAGGGCGTCGGCGCTGCGCGTCTTGAGCGCCACGAGGGCGTCCATGAGCAGGGCGGCCTCCGGGAACTTCCTCCGCGCTTGGAGGCTGATGGCTTGCTGGCGGACGGTCGCAGACGAGACGGCCGCGGCTTGATCCAAGAGCGCGCGGACTTGCGGCAACGGCGCGTGGTCCCTCTGCAGGAGGGCTCGATCGATGGAGATCCGGGCGCGGATGTCGGCGTCCGTGCCGGGCTCCGAAAGGCTCTGGGCGCGCGCGAGGCAGGTCCCGGCCGCGGCCGTGTCACCAACGGCGAGACGGGTCTCGGCGCAGCGCAGGAGGGCGAGCGGGCTCTCGGGCATGCGGCAGGGCCGGCTCCGCCAGGCGGCCTCGGCGCAGAGATAGCCGGCGCAGAGCAGGTGCAGTGCGCCCAGGAAGACGGCCAAGGCCGGCGTCAGCCAGCCCGGCGGCGCCGCAGGCGCCGCCGCCGGCCGCCTCGCCGCCCGGCGCAGGGCCTCGGCCACGGCGCCGCCGGCCAAGACGTAGAGACAGGGCAGGACCGGCTCGAAATAGCGGGCCTCCCAGGACATCGGGCTGTGGACGGCGAAGAAGTAGAATGCGACCGCGGCCAGCAACTGCGGCCGGGGGTCCCGGCGCCTCCAGAACAGGAGCAGGGCGGCCAGGCCCCATAAGATCCAGTGGAGCCCGAAGGCCAGGACGAAACGCCTCAACGTCGATTCCAGATAGGTGAGCGGGTGAGCGCGGATCCTGGCCAGCGCCATGTCGTGCATGCGCGCCACCGGGTCCGAGGAGGCCAGGGGGGCGGTGTCGAGCTTCCCGGCCAGCACGTCCTGGTAGCCGTAGCCCGCGGTGTTCTCAACGTAGCCCAAGGTGGCGGCGTAGAGGTTCCGATCGGCCGCTCCCTGCTCGAAGGGGAGGAAGGACCTGAAATCGCGGTAGTTGCGGACCGCCCAAGGGGCCAGCAGAAGGTAGGACGCGGCCAGCAGGACCGCCGCGCCGCGCCGCAAGCTCTGCAACTGCGTGGACCAGCAGAAGACGGCCAGCAGGAACGGCGGCAGGAGGAACAGGGTCGAGCGGCACAGCAGGCTCAGCGCGACCGCGGCTCCGACGAGAGCCGCCCGCCGCCGGGGCCGGTCCTCCCAGCCGAGCGCGCCCAGGCATACGGCCAGGACCAGAAGGCAGAAGAAGGGCTCGATGTTGTAGCTGGGCACCGCGCCGATGAGAGCGGGGTCCAGAGCCACCAGCAAGGCCGCCAGCAGGCCGCCCAAGGGAGAGTGGATCAGCAGGCCCAGGAGCCCGGCGGCGGGGATGGCGGCGGCCGAGAGCAGGGCTTGCCAGCGCGGGAAGGGGATGCGTATGGGGAACCAGCTTTCCCGGGTGAGCGCGATAAGGGAGGGGAAGAGCGGGCTGCGGAAGGCGCCGGGCTGGTCGTTCTCGCCCAGGAGGCGGTGCGAGACGAGGTTGTCGGCCAGCAGGGTGTAGTCGGGACGGGCGAAGAGCAGCGGGCCTTGGCTCTTCTGCCAGCGCAGGGCCAGGCCGCAGAGACAGATCAGGCCGAGCCAGGACAGCCAGACGCCGCGCTTCATGGCCATGGGTTCTGGATATTCTAGTGTTTGGACCGCGCCGGGGCAATCCCGGCGGCGGGCCGGGGCAAAATTGGTATCATCCGGACATGCGGACTCTGCGCCGGCTCTTCTTGCCGCTCGGGCTGTTTTGGGCGGCCGCGGGCTGCGCCTCGACCCCGGAGCATCCGGCGGCGGTCCCGACCGGCAAGGTCCTGTCCGGCATCGACGTGCTGGAGGCCGACGGCTTCCAGGAGCTCCAGGGCCGCAAGATCGGCCTCATCACCAACCACACGGGCCGAGACTCCAAGGGCCGGACCACGGCCGAGGTCCTGGCCGGCGCCCCGGGCGTCGCACTCGTGGCCCTCTTCTCCCCGGAGCACGGCTTCAACGGCGTGGTCGAGGACGCCAAGGTGAGCTCGACCAGCGTGAGCCTGGCCGGACGCGACATCTCGGTCCACAGCCTCTACGCCGGCGGCATCGCCGGGATGCGGCCCAAGCCCGAGGACCTGCGCGGCATCGACACGTTGGTCTTCGACATCCAGGACATCGGCACGCGCTTCTATACGTATCTGGCGACCATGGGCATGGCCATGGAGGAGGCGGCCAAGGCCCGCATCTCCTTCATCGTCCTGGACCGGCCCGACCCCATCAACGGGACCACCGTGGAGGGGCCCATGCTCACCGACCTGGAGTTGCCCCAGCTCTCGCCCACTTCCTATCTCCCGGTGCCGGTCCGGCACGGCCTGACCGCAGGCGAGATGGCGCTGCTCCACAATGAGAAGGCCGGAGTCCCCCATCTGCGCGTCGTGCGCATGCAGGGCTGGAAGCGCGGGATGTGGTACGACCAGACCGGACTGCCCTGGGTCGCGACCTCGCCCAACATGCCCGACCTGGGGGCCGCGACGCTCTACCCCGGCATCGGCCTCTTCGAGGCCAGCAACCTCTCCGTGGGCCGCGGCACCCCCCACCCGTTCGGCTGGGTGGGGGCGCCTTGGCTCGACTCCCAGCGCGCGGTGCGCCGGCTCAACGACGCTCTCTTGGACGGCGTCGCCTTCACCACTCAGGACTACACCCCGACCAAGTCGGTCTACGAGGGGGAGCTCTGCCATGGGATCCTCATCACCATCACGGACCGTGACACGCTGCGGCCTTTGGCGGTGTTCCGGCACATCGACCAGGTCCTCTACGAGCTCCACCGGCAGGAGTTCCAGTGGCGGTGGGAGGAGGTCCGCAAGATGACGGGCTCCACCGAGTTCCAGCGCATCTACGAGAACGACCATGACCTCATCAAGATCATGGAGCTTTTCAATCGGAGCGCGGAGCGCTTCGAGAAGTCGCGCCGGAGCTATCTGCTCTACTGAGCCGCCGGCCTCTTACAATCCCGCCACGGGCATGCGCCCCGTGACCGGGATGCGTCCCAAGAGCGCCTTGGCCGCGGCGCGCTGTGCGGCCGCGATATGGGAGAAGGCGCAGAGCCCCGGCTGATCGGGGAAATCAGCCAGGACGAAGGGGCTGCCGAAGGACATCACGACCGCCTCAGCCGCGGCGCGCGCGAGCCGCCGCGCCGCCGAGGCCTCGGCCGGCCCCAGCGTGATGCGGCCGCAATAGGCCCGCGGCCGCAGGAAGGTCCCCAGCACCAGGACTTCTCCCGGCCGCGCGGCGCCGGAGGCGGGCCGCACCGACGCGCCCAGGCGGCGCAGCTCGGAGAGGAAGTCCCGGCCCCGCCACGCTTCGGCCCGGGTGCCGGGCTCCTCGTAAGCGATGCGCCGGCCTTGGAGCGAGACCGGCCGGCCGCGCCAAGCTAGACAAGAATCGGCCATGGTTTGCGCCAGAACTTCGTGCCTGGGGCCTCCCACCGCGGACAAAAGCCGTCTGGCCGGCATGGGATCCGCGAACAATCCGGCGCGCCGCTTGGCGCGGCGCAGGCGCGCCAGGGACCGCGCCGCCAGAGCGGCGAGGCCGCGGCCGGCGAGCGCCTCGGGCAGATCGGCCAGGAGCCGCTCCGGGTCTTTGGGGACCAGAAGCACGTCGGCCCCGGCGCGCAGGGCGCGGATCGCCGCTTCGGCCTCGTCGTAGCGCTTGGAGATGGCGCGCATGTCGAGCGCGTCGGTCGAGACCAGGCCTCGGAATCCGAGCTCGCCGCGCAGCAGGCGCACGGCGGCGGCCGAAAGCGAGAAAGGTTCGTGGTCGTGGCTCAAAGCCGGAACCGCGAGATGTCCCAGCATGACGGAGTCCGCGGTCTTGGCCAGACCGCGGTAGGGCGCCAGGTCGCTGCGCCCCAGCACGCTCCGGCCGGCCTCCACCACGGGCAGTTCCAGATGCGAGTCGCGCAAGGTGCGGCCGTGGCCTGGGAAATGCTTGAGACAGCCCAAGACGCGATGCGCGCGCAGGCCCGCGAGATACGCCCGGGCCAGGCGCGTCACCAGAGCCGGGTCCGCCCCGAAGGATCGGACGTTGACGATCGGGTTGTCCGGCTCCACGGCCAGGTCCACGACCGGGGCCAGCACCCAGCGCACGCCTAAAGCCAAAGCCTCCTCAGCGGTGACCTCGGCCTTGAGGCGCGCCAGCCCCGCGCGGCCGGAGGCGGCGATCCCCATGTTGGTCGGCAAGGCGGTGGCCCCGGCGCAGTGCGAGGCGGCCCCATCCTCGTAGTCGGCGCAGAACAGGAGCGGGACCTCGGCCAGCGCCTGGAGCCGCGCCGTGAAGGCCGCGATCTGTCGGGCCTCCCCCTTGTAAAGGCAGAATCCGCCGACCCCGGCCTTGACCAGGGAGACGGCGCGCTGCGGGTCGTCTTGGCCGAACTGGAAGCTCGGGAACACGAGCTGGGCGGCCGCGCCCTTTTTGCCGTCGGGCATGAGGGGGATTATGCCTTATGACCTGGGGTTTTGCAATATTTGTATAATCGCGCCAATGCACACTGGGGGCATGATGTCCCGAAGGTTCCTGCCTCTGGCGGGGCTCATCCTGGCCCTCTCGGCCGGCGCCCTGCAAGGGCAGGCGCCGGGAGCGGACGCTCCCTACAATGTCAAGGCCGAGCCTCTGAGCGACGCGCAGACCCAACTGCTCCTGCAGAACAAGTATCAGATCCGGGAGGACGGGACGGTCCTGGCCGCGGACGGCTCCCAGCCCATGGCGCGCGGCGACATGCCCTATGTCATCCAGAGGCTGGAGAGCGGGCAGCGGCTCAAGGCGTTGCTCCAGATCGACCTCATCCTCAGCCGTAGCGAGGGCGAGAAGAGCCTCACTGCGGAGGAGCGCGAGTCCATCCGCAAGATCGTCCGGGAGAGCTGGCGTCTTTTCTCGCTCAAGACGCGCAGGAGTTTCCGGAGCTACTTCTCCCTGCAGGAGTTGGAGCGCATGGACCTGGTGCCGCTTCCTAAGGCGGACCTGGATGAGCCGGAGTTGAAGGACCAGGAGGGGATCGTGGGGCCGGCCTCGGCGGCTTCGTCCGCACCGGCAGCGGTCGCTGTCCCGGTCGTGGTCGCCCCCCCGGTTGCAGCAACGCCGGCGGCGGCGCCTCCGTCCGCACCGGCAGCGGTCGCCGTCCCGACCGTCGTCGCCCCCCCGGCCTTGGCAACTCCAGCCGCGTCTGCGCCCGCGCCAGCTCTCGCTGCGCCGACCGTGGTCGCTCCCCCGGTCGCGGCAGTCCCCGCGGTCCTTCCGCCTCCAGCCGCGGCCCCGGCTGCGGCGACTCCGGCCGTGGCTGCGCCGGCTCCTGCTGCCCCGGCCGCGGTGGTTGCCCCGGTGGTGGCGGCCCCGGCGGCGGTGACGCCTCCGGCTGCGTCAGCACCAGTTGCGGCAGCGCCGGCGCCCGCCGCTCCTGGCTCGGAGCCGGTTTTGGTCGAGGTGACGGCCGCGGCCTTCGAGAAGTTCCTGGCGGAGGCGCCCTACGGCCGGGAGGCCAAGGCTCTGCTGCGGCTCATCTCGGAGAACACTTCGTTCGCGCGCAACCGCGTCCTCAACGACGTCATGGCGGCCCTGCCCCAGATCCTCATCGACCCCGATCGGGCGGGGGAGCGGACCTACAGCCGGCTTATCAGCGGCTCGGACGGAACCTTCACCATCGCGCTCAACAACGGCGTGGTGTTGATGGAAAAATCCAAGTTGTTCTTCGGAACGACGACCACGCTGCTGCCTAGGTCCGCCAAGACCTACGCCGAAGCGGGCTTGCCCGCGCCCGCCTTGCAGGCCCTGCAGGGCGAGGCCGTGCCGCAGAAGCAGGAGAGCGGCCCCTGGGGAGACACCGCTGTCTACGCGGACGGCAGCCGGCGCGCCGCGCTCACTCCCGAAGCCCAGGCCGGAGCGCTGTTGGCTGAACTGGTGCGCTTGGACTCCCGTCTGCGCGCCTGGGACGCCTCGCCCTACGCGACCGAGGTCGCGGCGCGCACCGCCCAATGGCTCTTCTATGACGCGCTGGCCTCGTCGCGCCGCAGCGACGCTTTCCTGGACCCGTTGACGCGGCGGTCCTATCGCCAGTGGCTCCAAGAGCCCGCTGCCTACCACGATGAACTCCTGCTGAGCCTGAGTGCCGGCCGCAACGGGACCGTGGATCCGCGCAAGGTCGACCTGGCTGCGGTCTCGGAATTTGACCGTCGCGCCCTGGCCGACTGCGTGAGAGCCTCCGCGGAGGAGTCGGCCTACCGCGACGTCTCGGCGCGGCAGGCTCGGACCTGGGACCTGGCCGCCTACCAGGCCTCCGGCCTTTTCAGCTCGGAGAGCCTGTCCGCCGCCCGCGCCGCGGCCGCGAAGGCCCTGGCGGAGCCGGCGCTGAAGAACCTTTGTCGGCCGGAATGGGCGTCCGAGATGGCCGCGTTGTCCAAGTCCGGGGTCATGCTGGGCGAGGCGGTGGAGGCGGAGAAGCGTTCGCGCCAGGGGAGGGAGTCCCGTGCGGAGAAGGATTAGCCTCTTCTTCTGGGCGGCGCTTCTGGGCGCGGCGCCGTTGCTGGCGCAGGAGAGTCAGCCCGGCGAAGCCAAGGCCGGGTCGGTGCTCTACCTGGCGCCTTCGCACCTGTTCGCCTGCGAAGTGCCCAGCGGGTGGCGGGCCTTCGAGACGGAGGATGCCTTGGGGCCCGTGGTGCGCTTCTTGGGTCCGGACAATCCGGCCGGGACTTACCGCACCGGGCTTTCCGTGCGCTGGTTCGAGAAGGGGAACCCCGGCTATGTCGAAGCCCAGAAGGCCGTAGACGACTTGCGCCGTTCGGACAAGGACACCAAGCGTAGCTCCACCGCGGTCATCCACATGCGCGTGGGAGGGCTGTTGGCGCGCCTCTTCGAGGTGGTGGAGCCACGGGCCCTGCCCCTGGAGCGACTGCCCGCGGATGAGGAGCCGATCCACCACTACGTGGCGGTCATCCCGAGCGGACTCAACTATTATCTGGTGAGGCTCTCCTCGGCGCGGGAGGTCTACCTGGACTTCCGCGAAGACTACATGCGCTGTCTGAAGACCTTCAAGCCCCTGGGCCGCTGAGGCGCTCCTGGGCCTTGACAAGCCGACGCTGACCTGTTATAAAGTAGCCTTCGCGCCGAGGACTGCTCGCTCCAGGAGGACCGCCCCATGGCGGCGCTCAGAGCCCGTCTCGGCGTGTTTTTTTTGCTGTCCGTCTCGCCGGCCCAGGCCTTCGGTCGGACGACCCAGCTGCCCCGCGCCTCGACTCCGGCGGACGCGGCGGTCCGGCCGTGGGAAGCCCCCGCGCCCCGGGTCCCCCAGCCTCAACTGCGGCCCATCGTCATCGACGCCGGTCACGGCGGCAAGGATTGGGGCGCCATGATCACCGGTCGATATGAGAAGGACATCACGCTCGCGGTCGCGCTCAAGCTGAGGGACCATCTGCAGGCTCTGGGGCTGGGGCCGGTGCGCATGACCAGGGATTCGGACGAGTTCATCCCCTTGAACGGCCGGGTCGACGACACCTCCGCCTGGGGCGGCGGGCTCTTCATCTCTTTGCACGCCAATAAGGTGTTCCGGCACGGCCCGCACGGCATCGTGGTCTACTCCTTCGGCCGCGGGCATGGCCGCAGCGACCGGCATCACCGTCGTCACCGCAAGGTCCCGCCTTTGCCGGCGCCGCCGAGCGAGCAGGTGCGCGCCGGAGCCGTCCTGGGAGCCGAGCTGGCGCGCGGCCTGCGTCGGGAGGGTCTGCGCGTCGAGGCGTTGGAGCGCGCGGAGTACTATGTCCTCAAGAATCCCCGCACGCCCAGTGTCCTCGTAGAATTGGGCTACCTGAGCAATCCGGCCGAGGCCAAGCTCCTGGCCGACCCTGAGTACCAGGACCGTCTGGCCGCCGCCTTGGCGGACGGCTTGGCCGAGCACGTGGCGCGCCACGCTCCGCCTGCACCGGCGGGCGCCCTACAGGCCAGGGCCGGCTCAGGCGGCCGCTGAGCCCCGGCGCGGCGAACACGATTCCCGGCAGGGCGCCGTGCCGACCGGCCTTTAGCAGGGCGTTGCCGGTCGGCGCACGGACCGGAACCAGAGGTAGGCGCAGAGCCCCGCAAAGAAGAGCAGCGACAGGGTCTGGGACCAGGAGTCCAGGGCGTAGAACGGGGTGGCATGCGTCTGGGCCCAGTCTTTGAAGCTCGGCACCATGGACAAGGCCGCTCCCAGGACCCCGCCCAAGGCTCCGCCCGCCATCAGGCCTGAGGCGATGACCACGCCGCGCTCGCGCACCGCCTTGCCCGCCTCGTCTTTGGTCCGGGCTGCACGTTCGGTCACGAAGTGATTGATGATCCCTCCCACCAAGGCGGGAGTGTTGAGCTCGAGCGGCAGGTACATGCCTAGAGCGAAGGTCAGGGCCGGGACCTGGAGCATCTCGAGCAGGACCGCCACGGCCGCTCCCGCGCCGAAGAGCAGGTAGACCACGGGCTGGCGGTTCATGAAGCCCTCGACCAAGGCCTTCATGATGGAGGCCTGCGGGGCGGCCAGGACCATCTTCTCTGGCGTTCCCGCCGGCGCGTCGCCGAAGAAGTAGCCCGCTCGGGCGAGGATCACGATGGTCAGGCCCGCGGCCGCCGCGGCCGCGATGATGCCCAGGAACTTCACCCGCTGCTGCACGGCCGGAGTCGAGCCCAGCCAGTAGCCGGTCTTGAGGTCGGTGATGGCCTGCCCGGAGACGGAGAGGGCGGTGCAGACCATGCCCGCGATGGCCATGACGAAGAACATGCCCGTGGTCCCGGAGAGCCCGAAGCGCAGAAGGACCACGCTGGAGACGATGATGGTGAGCATGGTCATGCCCGAGACGGGGTTGCGGGCCGTGGTCGCGATGGCGTTGGCCGCGACCGAGGTGAAGAAGAAGGAGAACAGCAGGGTCAGGCCTAGGCCCGCGGCCGCGACGCCCCAGGAGGTCTTCAGCGAGCCGAAGAAGGCGGCCGTGCACAGGGTGGCCAGGCACACCCCGGCGAGCAGGCTGATCAGCGACATGTCCTGGTCCGTGCGTTCGGGCCGGGACTGCTGGCCGCCCTGACGGAACGCCTTGGCCGCCACGGACACGGAGCCCAGGACGATGCGCAGGGATTTGATGATGCCGAAGATTCCGGCCGTGGCGATGGCGCCCACGCCGATGTAGCGCACGTAGTGGCGGAAGATCTCCCCTGCGGCCATCAGCGCGATGGGTTTGGGCGCGGGATAGATGACGGCCTCCGGGAAGTGGCGGCCGATGAACCAGATGAGGGGCACCAGCACGAAGTTGGCCAGGAACCCGCCCGCGCAGAGGATCATGGAGGAGCGCAGGCCCATCACGTAGCCCAACCCCAGGATGAAGGAAATGGCGTCGAAGCGGGCCAAGACCTTGGCCCGTTCGGCCAGGGCGCGCATGGAGGGGAGGAACTGGAAATCCAAAGTCTCCTTCCAGAGCTGGAAGGTGGTGACGGCGAAGTCGTAGATCCCGGAGATGGCCGTGGCCTCAAGCAGGAGGCGCGCCTGGGCGCCGCCCTTCTCGCCGGTCACCAGCACCTCGGTGATGGCGGTGGCCTCGGGGTAGGGGAACTCCCCGTGCATCTCGCGCACGAAATAGCGGCGCAGGGGGATGAGGAAGAGCATGCCCAGACATCCCCCGGAGAGGCAGATGAAGATGGTTTGCAGGGGATGCGGGTTGAGGTGCAGGGAGTAGAGGGCCGGCAGGGTGAAGATGGCGCCGGCCACCACCGAGCCGGAGACCCCGCCGATGCCGGTGATGATGACGTTCTCAAGGATGCTCGACTGGCGGGAGTAGAGCCGGGCCATGCCGATGGCCAGAATGGAGATGGGGATGGCCGCCTCCATGACCTGGCCGACCTTGAGCCCCGAGTAGACCGAGGCCACGGTGAAGAGGACGCAGAACAGCAGCCCCCAGCCCACGGAGCGCGCGCTGGCCTCGGGGAGCTTCGCGGAGGGCGGGACCATCGGCTGGTAGGTCTCTCCGGGCTTGAGGGGCTCGTAGGCGTTGTCAGGCAGGGATTTGGTCTGCGGGGAGTCCATGGATTCTCCTAAGCGATGATGTCGATGGGCTATTGGATCTGCCAGAGCTTGAGGCCCAGCTCCGGGACCAGGCGCCGCTCGATCGTCCCTTTCAGGACGCGCAGGGTGATCTCGCAGGTGGGCTCGATCACGGCCCGGAACAGGTGGCCGGCGCGTACGCTCATGTCCTTGAGGCCCAGGGCCACGTGCGCGTGCACGAAGGCCTGGCCGTCCTCCACGCGCGAGACGTTGCCGTTCAAGGAGATGATCTCGATGGGCCCGGGGACGGTCTCCTTATGGTACTCCTTGGCGTGGGGGTCGAAGTGGCCGATCTCGGCCTCGCTCGCCGCGCCGATGCCCGTGAAGTAGCCTGAGCCGATCTTCATCTCGTTGAGGAAGGCGGTCAATCCCCCGACCAATTCCTCTCCCGGCAGCGCCTTCAACGCCCAATATCCGTCGCCCATGCCGCGATACTTCATGGTTTCGGCCCCCTTGCGGCTTCCATTATGCCAATTTGGTATGGCGCAGCAAACCATGGCCCAGCGCGGACCGGAGCGCGCCGGCCGGCCTTCTAGGCCGGCCGCTGGCCGCCTCTGGGGAAGTGCAGGGGCACGGGCAGGGAGATCTGGCGCATGCACTCCAAAGCGAAGCTGTCGGTCATCCCCGCGATGTAGTCGGTGACGATGGCCCGGGGCGGGAAGCCTTCCTGCTCATATACGGTGCGCAACTGCTCGATGTAGTGGCCGAAGTTTCGGTCCACCTCGAAGTCCATGGCCGCATAGGCCGCAAAGTCGGTCCTGTTCTGGGCGAAGAGTTCCATGAAGTAGTCGAAGAGGCTGAAGATGACGGCGCGGATATGGCGGCGGAACTTGACCAGCCGGGGGTGGTAGTAGATGCGCTCGTAATTGAACTGACCCAGCTCCAGGACCAGAGCGTGCGCTTCCGGGGAGAAGCCCACGGCCTCGGCGCGGGCGGAGGCCGCGACCACGTCGGCGATGAGGGTGCTGATGATGTCCGTGTTGGACTCGCCCAGGGCCTTGGCCGCGCGCGGGGGCAGGTCGGCCTTGGTGATGAAGCCGGCCGTGATGGCGTCCTCCACGTCGCGGCCCAGGTAGGCGATGCGGTCGGAGAGGCGCACGATGCAGCCCTCGTAGGTGCAGGGCATGTAGGAGCGCTCGTGGATGTTCTCGAGGTCGTTGGGCGTAGGCGAGGGCTGGAGGGCGTTCTGGGCGAAGTCCTCGCCGTTGTGGCAGATGATGCCGTCCTTGACCGCGTAGGTGAGGTTGAGGCCCTGGCCGTGGTTGGCGAGGTGCTCCACCACGCGGTAGGAGTTCATCTCGTGCATGAAGGCCTTGGGCGCGCCGAGTTTGGCGGCCAGCTCCTTCTCGCCCTCGTGGCCGAAGGGAGCGTGGCCGAGGTCGTGGCCGAGGCCGATGGCGTAAGCCAGCTCGGTGTCCAGGGCCCAGTCCTGGCCCGAGTGATTCAGGCCCCGGCAGATGGTGGCCGCGATGGTGGCCACGTGCAGGACGTGCTCCATGCGCGTGCAGATGTGGTCGTTGTCCGGGGCGTAGAAGACCTGGGCCTTGTGCTTGAGGCGGCGGAAGGGATAGGAGTGGATGATCTTGGTCTGGTCGCGGAAGTATTCGGCGCGGATGTCGGGTTGGACCGGCTTGGTGCGGCGCAGGTAGATGTCGTCCGGGAGGGGGTTGCGCATCCGCCGTTATTTTAGCTTTTTGGAGGCGGCCGCCGCCCTAAGCCTTTTGCCGGCCGCGGTGCTCGCGTAGCATGCAGTCGTCGGAGACCACCAGTAGTCCGGCCGCGCGCGCCTTGGCCTCGCCCTCGGGATGGGTGATACCGTCCTGCAGCCAGAGGGCCTTGGCTTTGATGCGGATGGCGTCCTCGATGACGGGCGGAACATCTTCGGAGCGCCGGAACACGTCCACCACGTCCACCGGGAAGGGGATGGAGGAGAGGCTCGGATAGCAGGTCTCGTCCAGGATCTCGCGATGGCCGGGGTTGACCGGAACGATGCGGTAGCCTTGCCGCTTGAGGTACCCGGCCACAGAGTGGCTGGGACGGTCGGGCTTGGGGGAGCAGCCGACCACCGCTATGGTCTTCATGGCGAGTATGCGCGCAATGACGTCCCGGGTTCCGGTCTTCATTGTGATATGATGACTTTAGGGAGGGGCCGATGACAATCCGAACCATCATGAAGCTCAAGGCGCAGGACGGGTCAGTGGCCGCCCGCAAGGGACTTCGCGGCAGCCGCTGGCGGGAACGGATTGGCTTCCTCGCGGGCGGCCTGCTCGGCCTGCTCGCCGCGGAGCTCGTGGCCCGCGGCCTCGCGTCCTCGGCGGGACCGGGCCTCTGGCTGCTGGGCTTCGGCCTCGGCGCCGGCATCGGCAGGAGCCTAGCCGCGCCGCGCTCCCAGCCCTGACGGCTAGGGCGTCTCGCCGAGGGCCTGGCGGACGCGCTTGAGGCCTACCTGCGCATCCTCGTTTTCGGGGTCTGCGGCCAGGGCCGCCTCCCACTCGCGCTTGGCCTGGTCGTATCCGCCGTGGTTGTAGAAAGTCAGGCCGGAGAAATAGTGCTGCCGCGCCAGCAGCTGCTCATCGGCGCTGGGTCGCGGGGTCTTGGGGCGGTCGGCCACCTCCGAGAAGAGAGGCTGGCCCTGGGCGTCCACGCGCAGGGGCATCATCCTCTGCAAAGTCGGAGTCTCTGAAACGGGCAGCGCCCGGAACAGGGGAAGGGAGGCGTCGCTGGCCCTGATCCGGCGGACCTCGGAGACGTGGACCAGCTTGAGGAGCATATAGCACCCGGCGGCCAGGACCGAGGCGACCATGACGGCCTGCGACAGGCTCATCCGGCTGGGGGCGGGGAGTGCAGGATCAGCGACCGGGCTAGGCGTCGGGGCCGGGCTCGCGGCCCCCTCCGGCGAGGGGAGAACGGCCGGCGCCTGCGGGGGCCGTGGCCATGGGGCCACGGGCAGGTCGGAGAGGCAGAACCGGCATTTGATCGCCGCATCCTGAATCTCTTCGGCGCAATAGGGGCATCTCTTCATGGGAGGCCCGAGGTCATCGTGAGGTCTTAGGCAGGGCGTGTTCCTGCTTGCGGAACATGGCGGCGCGCTTGCGGGAGGTGGAGTCGTCGTAGCCCAAGAGGTGCAGGGTCCCGTGGGCGGCTAGGAAGAGGACCTCGGTCAGCACCGGATGGGCCTGCTGTGCGGCCTGCCGGCGCGCCTGGAAGGCCGAGATGAAGATGTCTCCGAAAGGCTGCGCGCCCCTGATCGGTCCCGGGTCCTCCGCGTAATCGAAGGCGATCACATCCGTGTCCCGGTCATGGCCCAGGAAGCGCTTGTTCAAAACGCGCATCCGGCGCCGGTCCAGGAACACCACGTTGAGCTCCCCGCCCGACTTGGCCTTCTCGTTCTTGAGCACCCGGCGGCAGACCTGGGCGATGTCGCGCGGCTTGCGGGCCGAAGCCGGCAGCAGCGATGTCCCGAAGACCCGGATCATCATGGGAGAGTCCAGGAGATCCACCGACCCTTCATTCGCCCCGTTCCCATTTGGCGAAGGCCTTGATGACCTTGCGCACCAGGGGGTGCCGGACCACGTCCGCCTCGGTCAGGTGGTGGAAGGCCACGCCTTCGACCCCCTTCAGGATGTCCATCACCCGCACCAGGCCCGAGGCCGTGCCTTCGGCTAGGTCCGTCTGCGTGATGTCGCCTGTCACGACCATGCGCGAGCCCTCGCCCAGGCGCGTCAGGGCCATCTTGATCTGGCCCAGGGTCGTGTTCTGCGCCTCGTCGAGAACGATGAAGGCGTCGTTGAAGGTCCGGCCGCGCATGTAGGCCAGAGGCACGATCTCGATGACGTCCGCCTCGCGCCAGGCGCGGAAACGTTCCGGCCCGATCATGCTGTAGAACGCGTCGTAGAGCGGCCGCAGATAGGGGTTCACCTTCTCCAGGAAGTCGCCAGGCAGGAATCCCAGCCTCTCTCCAGCCTCGACGACCGGGCGGCTCAAGATGATGCGTCGGACCTGGTGCGATTCTAAGGCGCGCAGGGCGCAGGCCACGGCCAGAAAGGTCTTGCCCGTGCCGGCCGGCCCGATGCCGAAGGCCAGCTCGTGGTTCTGGACGGCCTCCACATATTGCTTCTGGCTCGGCGTGCGCGGAGAGACCGCCCGGCCATCGTGATCGAAATGGTCTTCGCACCGGATGGAACAATGCGGGGGTCCGATGTCTACGCGGCGGCGGTCCGCAATCGCGCCAAGCTGGCGTATGACGCAGTGGCGGCATGGCTGGAGGGCCGTGGCCCCGCGCCGAGGCCCATCGCGGCTGTCCCCAGACTGGATGAGAACCTCCGCATCCAGGATCGGGTCGCACAACAGGTCAGGGCATTCCGGCACGTGCACGGCGCCCTGGACCTGGAAACGATTCAGGCCCGGCCGGTGTTCGACGACGGGCGGGTTCGCGACCTGGCGGTCGAACGGCAGAATCGGGCGAAGCAACTGATCGAGGACTTCATGATCGCGGCCAACGGGGCTACCGCGGCTTATCTGGAATCGAAGA
>Ga0118677_10009656_pt1 | contig 14998 bp, 5 predicted proteins | sample AliMusrvi5mmetaG_FD_86154 | JGI IMG/M metagenome (GOLD analysis project Ga0118677, IMG submission 86154)
GTGGTTCGAATGGGCTATGGATAGTGGGTTAAAACCCCTTAGAAAAGCTGCCGATACGATAGCTGATCACATCGATTATATATTAATGTACTTTAGGCATAGGATTACTAATGCTACTAGTGAAGGCTTGAACTCGAAAATTCAAAAAATTAAAGCTATGGCCTGTGGATTTAGAAATCGGGAGAACTTTAAGATAGCGATTTACTTTCATTGCGGTGGTCTTGAGCTTTACCCATAAAAAAGTCGGAAGGACCACTTTTTTTTCAAAACGTACCAGATCCGAGAAGCAAAAAAAACTGCAAGTACTCTCTTTCAGAGTTGCTCTTCCTTATGTTTTTAGCTGTATTTTCTGGAGCAGATACCATAGAAGGCATCCATGATTATACCGTCTACAAGGTGAATTTTTTAAAAGAGCTTTTGGGAGAAAAGTTCACGCCTCCTTCTTACTCCACATTTTGGTGGCAACTTACACGAATGAATCCTGAGGCTTTTGCAGAAGCTTTTGTCAGATGGACTCTAGATTGTCACGTCGGCAAATTGGAAGGAAAACAACTCAGTCTTGATGGAAAAAGCCTTAGAAGAGCATTGGATGCAAATGGGAAATGCAATACCCATATAGTGCACGCATGGGTTTGTGAGGATGGGTTGCTAATAGGACAAAAAAAGACCAGCGAGAAATCCAACGAGATTACGGCGATTCCCGCCTTGCTAAGCCAGCTCGATATTCAGGGAGCTGTGGTCAGTATTGATGCAGCTGGATGCCAAAAAAATATCGCTGAAACTATTCGCAAGCTAGGAGGCCATTACTTCTTAGCGGTTAAAAATAATCAACCCAAGCTATACAGCGAGATTGTGACTCTATTTGAAGCTGCGCGAAAGGCTGATTTCGAATATGTTTTGAACTGCGATATGTATGAACGGATAGAGAAAAAATCAGGGCGCATCGAGAAGCGAACAGTGACAATTATTAGTGACCCATCTGAGATCTCAGTAGCACATGAGTGGAAAGATCTAGAAACTCTGGTTGAGGTGATCTATGAAACAACTTCTTCTAGGGGGAAAACTACCAAAGAAACACGTTACTTTATAGCAAGTGTCATACGAAGTGCCCAGCAAATGGGAGGATATGCTAGAAAGCACTGGGGATTAGAATCAATGCATTGGACTCTGGATGTAACTTTCCGAGAAGATGAATCTCGAGCAAATGTTTTACATGGAGCTATTAACTTAGGCACCTTAAGAAGAGCTTGCATAAGCCTGGTAAAAAGCGATCCGGGATTGAAAAGGTTAGGGTTTGCAAAAGCTAGGCGTCAGGCGATGTGGGGAATGGATGATGTGCTTATAAAAAAAGTGATAGACAGCTTATTCGGTGTCAAATCTTTATGATGAAAAGGCCGTGGTATCAAAGACATCTCGTATATCATAAAAAATTTTATCACGGGCATTCATCGTTGAACAAACCGTTCCATCGGAAAAAAAACGATCGGTAATTTTTGAGATAAACATAATCGAAATACCTAAGTCTTTTATAGGAAAGGGATGGGTTAATAGGTAAGGCTTGATTCTTTCACTAGTATTTAAGATTTCTAAAAACCGCTCAAGGGCATTCACTTGAATTTCTCTCGCTTCTTCAAGCGTAGCTCTTCTATTAGTAGACAGCTTAAGAGAAATTGTTTCTATTTTCTCTCTAGATCTTCCTCCATCACCGACACAGGAGAGTCCATATTTTACATCCATTTCATTAATGAAAAGCTGAATCAGTTCTTTGAGAACTCTTTCATCTGTTCCTTTTTCATTGGGGTGATTGGTCACAGAGTAACTCCGGGAAGAGGATAGAATAACAAGGAGAATGAAAAGTTTTTTTATGTAATTAGCGTATGGAACCATTAAAAAATCCTATTTTTCCGCCGATTCCAACCTGAAGTGCAACAACGATTAAAAAAATATATTATCAATTTTATCTAATAAACTCTTAGTGGTATGGGTATATTTTATCATAGATAGCGATCTATAGCCAGGGAAAGGGGGAAGGGAGAAAGGGACAGAGTCCCTGTTCCCCTTTTTCTTTTTTCTATATATGTATGCCTTTTCCAACGGATAGGGGGAGGGCGAAGCCCTACCGCTAGAAGGCGGTAGCTGGGGGTGCGGGGGCAAGGCCCCGACAAGGAGAAAAAAGTTCTAGAAGGTTAGGCTTATAGAGCACACCTCCCAGTCATACGACTAAATGCTTCAATTGGAGTCTCAAATTCAAGGATTTTACGTGGGCGGTTATTGAGCAGTCTTTCTACTCGCTCTACATCGTCTTGTGAGATATCATCGAAATTCATGCTCTTAGGGAAGTATTGCCGTACTAGGCCGTTTGTGTGTTCATTCAAGCCTCGCTCCCATGAATGATATGGCGTTGCAAAATAGAAATCCGCTTGTAATGCTTTACTAACACTTTGGTGGTACGCAAATTCTTTCCCATTATCTGATGTCAGCGTAAGGACAAATTCTTGTATGGGACCGAGTGTCTTTATCAGTGCTTCTTTCACTTCTTGTGCTGTCTTACAAGGAACTACTTTCATAAGCTTTGTTAGTTTAGTTGCTCTTTCTACCATCGAAACTATGGCCCCTTGCTGGCCAGCGCTTATGATAGTATCTAATTCCCAATCGCCTGGGCGAGTTTTTTTCTCTACGATTGCAGGTCTTTCCTTGATATCGATCCGTCCAGGAATACATCCTCTACCAGCCGTGCCTTTGCTTCTTCTGTTGTATTTCTTTCCACTACGTCTCAAGTGTTTATATAGTGCTCCCCCTTTCTTTTTATCGGCCCAAATATGCTTGTAGATTGTTTCATATCCGACGTGGGCTTTTCCTTGTCTTTTAAGCCGTCCAGAAATCTGTACCGGGCTTAAATCCATCTTCAATTTCTCCTCTATGATCAAGATCATTGTCGGAGTCATTTTACGGCAGTGGGATTCTTTTCTACGGTTTATTGCTTTTTGATGGGCTAGCTCGTATTGATAGCCAAGAGGGTCACGATTGCGTTTTAGCTCCCGTGTAATGGTGGATCGATGAACGCATAAGCTTCGTGCTATCATGGCGAGTGAATCGCCTCTTTCTTTTAAAATATAGATTTGGCATCTTTGTTCATAGGCCAGATGCCTATAGCTTTTTGCCATAGGGAGGATCTCCTAATGTTGCTTTTGTTGTTAAAAACACACTAAGAGATTTTTTAAATCTGGCCTATTCTATTTTTTTCTTATTGTTGCACTTCGCGCTGGAAAGGGCGCCTATTAAAAAATTAAAGCGGGATACCGTAAGTAAAAAGTTAAATTGTCGTCAACGGAATATCTAAACAATTTCTTCTCTAATTGATCTTAAAAAACTGGTAGATTCATGGTTATCTAGCGATTAAGTGGTCGTTTTGTAAGTCATTCGCATTGACTTATACCGCTTTCCGAGGTAACGTTTAAACTAATTAAAAGAAGTCTTCTCTATTTTTTATTAATTTTGTTTGGATAGATGGAAAGTAAAAAGCGAATTTCGATTTTAGGAAGCACCGGATCCATTGGGAAAAGTACCCTTGATGTAGTGCGTAACCTCAAAGAGCAGTTTATTGTTACGGTGCTAGCTGCAGGCTCGAACATCGATCTTCTTGAGCAGCAGGTAAAGGAGTTTTCTCCAAGGCTCGTCGCCGTCTTTGACGAAGAGAAGGCTCTAGAGCTAAAAAAGCGATTACCTCATGTTCCAGTAGTTGCCGGTATGATAGGTCTTATTGAAGCAGCCTCTTTTCCAGATGTTGATATAGTTATGTCGGCGATTTCCGGTGCTATCGGAATTAGGCCGACTGTTGCTGCTATCAAAGCTTGCAAAACGATCGCTCTTGCTAATAAGGAAGTATTAGTTGCTGCCGGCGAGTACGTAATGAACCTTGCTAAAGAAAATAATGTTTCTATCATTCCCGTAGATAGTGAACATAGCGCTTTGTTTCAGTGTTTGCAAACGTCAAAGGCTACAGAAGTTTCACGTTTAATTATTACCGCATCCGGTGGTCCCTTTTACAAATATTCTAAAGAAGATATGGAATCAATCACGGTCGAAAAAGCTCTAAAACATCCTACATGGTCTATGGGGGCTAAGATCACAGTCGATAGCTCTACGCTCATGAATAAGGGACTTGAAGTGATAGAAGCTCATTACCTTTTTCAGATACCGCAGACCCAAATAGATGTAATCATCCACCCTCAAAGTGTTATTCATAGCATGGTAGAATTCATCGATGGCTCAATGCTTGCCCAAATGTCTGCGCCTTCGATGGTAGTTCCTATCCAATATGCGCTTACCTATCCGAATAGGAAACCAGGGATTATTCCCCCTTTTAACTTTGTAAAATATCCTGTTTTAGAATTTATTCCTCCGGAGCCGAAAAAATTTATTTGCCTGGATCTTAGCTTTGAAGCACTAAGACAGGGCGGTAGCATGCCGTGTTACCTAAACGCTGCAAATGAAGTGCTCGTCCAAAGGTTCTTGGACAAAAAGATTAGCTGGCTCGATATCTCTCGCAGGCTTGAAAAACTGTGCTTTTCTCATAAAGTCGAAAAGGATATAGATCTTGAAAAGATCTTTGTCATCGATGCAATGGCCAGAGAGCAGGCACAAACTATTTAACTCAACTAAAGGCTTTTAGATGATATACAGTATTATTTACCTTCTCCTAGCAGCTTTAGCTCTTGGATTTCTTATCTTAATCCACGAGCTTGGACATTACTTCGTAGCTCGTAGAGAGGGGATGATTGTTGAAGTTTTTGCAATAGGCTTTGGCAAGCCCATTTTTTCCTGGAAGAGAAACGGTGTTAAGTGGCAAGTATGCTGGCTTCCTTTCGGAGGCTATGTAAAAATTGCTGGCATGGAAAAAAAGGGAGATCTTGAGCCTTACCAAATTTCTGATGGCTTTTTTTCTAAGTCACCAGCAGCTCGTATTAGAGTGGCCCTTGCAGGTCCCCTTGTAAATATATTCATGGCTTTATTCTTGTTTACGATGATCTGGGTTTGTGGGGGAAGGCTTAAGCCTTTTTCAGAATATACCCATTTGATCGGCTGGGTAGACAGATCCTCTCAGGTCTATACTATGGGAGTTAGACCCGGTGATGAAATTTCCAAGATTAATGGACGTCCCTTTACTGGCTTTAACGAGCTTATTTATGCTGCTTTTTTAGATTCTCATGCGCCAGTTTTACAAGGTAGCACAATCAATTACAGAACCCATCAGAGTACGCCATTTTCTTTTACTTTAGATGCTGGGCAAAACCTTGAAGGGATGAGTAAAGCAAGAGCTACAATCGGTCTTTTAAGTCCGGCTAGCTTTTTAATTTATGATTCCTTTAATGGAACCAATCCTATTGAGGGATCTCCTTTAAGAGAGATCGGTTTGCAAAAGAATGACAGGATTGTCTGGGTTGATGGGGAAGTCATTTTCTCACAAAGACAGCTTGTTAATGTTGTCAATGAGCCAAAAGTTCTTCTTACTGTACAAAGAGGAAGTAAAACTTTTATTACAAAGGCTCCAAGAATTCCTGTCGGAGATCTAAGGCTTACCCCTAGTGAAGAGTCGGAAATTGAAGATTGGCTTGTTGAAGCTGGACTTCATGGGAAATCAGGAGAGTCTTATTTTATTCCTTATGATATTACTCTTGATGGATCGGTACAGGGCTCTTTAAGCTATATCAATGACCATTCTGAAGAAACGACCCATAAGCAAAGTCCTAGGACAATGCTCGACGAGCTTCTTTTGCCTGGTGATAAAATCATAGCAGTCGATGGAGAGCCAATATCTAATGCTTATGAGTTTGTAAAAAGACTGCAAACACGTCAGGTACAGATGATCGTTCAAAGAGGGGCCTCTTTTCCTGCAATTCCTTGGAAAACAGCAGATAGCACCTTTTTAGAAGGAGTGGATTTTCAAATCCTAGATACGCTCGCTGCAAGTATTGGAACAAGCCAAAGAATGAGCTGTGACGGGAGCCTTTGTCTTCTTGCACCGATTGTTCCTAAAACTCTTTCAGAATATCCCCTTCCTGAAATGAAACGAGCCGAGCTTGCTCAAGAATTTGCTGCGCAGAAAAAGCAAATCGAATCCTTAAAAGATCCGGAGCAGAAAGAAGAAGCGATGCGTCTTTTAGAGGATAATGAAAAGAAACTTGTGCTTGGTATACAACTACACGATAGACCAGTGATTTATAACCCCTCTCCCATAAGACTATTTTTTAGTGCTTTTGATGAGACCTGGCGTACAGTAAAAGCCCTTTTTACTGGTTATCTTAGCCCTAAATATATGTCGGGTCCTGTAGGTATAGTACAAGCGATACACCAAGGTTGGTCGACAGGAGTTACCGAAGCGCTTTTTTGGATTGCTGTGATCAGTTTAAATCTCGGTATTTTAAACCTGCTCCCACTCCCTGTATTAGATGGTGGTCATATCTGCCTTTCTATCTGGGAAGCGATAACAAAGAAAAGAATTAAAGCAAAGACCATGGAAAGGCTGATTATCCCTTTCATAGTCCTCATGCTTCTCTTCTTTTTGTATGCTACCTATAACGACATCCTTCGTTTAATCACTAAATTCTTTTAAAAAGAAAAGGGCGCCGTTCTTAAGGCGCCCTTTTCTTTCACTTGTTATCTCAAGTTACCGAATCTGTCTACTCAAGCTTTCGATTTTACTACTTAACTCTGAAATAGCCTCAGCGATAATATACGCGACGCGTGGGGATGTCTCTTTAGAAAAAAACGTTCTGCGTGCGTGCTCTGCGGATTTTTCTATTACATCTGATTGATAAATCAATTGGCAAATTTTTCTTCTTAGGGGAAGATTCATTCTATTGAATGCCGCAAGCATTAATTTTTCATCTTTTTTACTTGCTGCTCTAATAAGCGGATCAATTAACGCTAATTCTTCAGGAGAGAAAGTTTCCCCAAAAAAGGTGGATATTTGCCCATCGGTATATTTTAGTAATACACTAAAGAGGACTGAAAAGTTCTTGTCTAGTATTTGGGCTCCGTAAATTACTTCATCTTTAAATCCAGGCTGTGCCTGAATCTCTTTTACAGCTACAGGCTTTCCATATCTTAGAGCAAGAGCTGCGATTAGGGCCTCACTGAGTTCCTTAGATAACAGTTCAAAAATTTCATAACAATCGAGTGCACCTTCGCGTAAATGAATTGCTCTTTGTAAGGTTTCTAGTCTTTCTTTTTGATCTAGGAGTTGGATCATTTTTTCAAGTGCTTGACCTTCAGCGTCTACAGATGGCGCTCTGCTAGGCAATCCAGAAGTAAGAGCGGCTGTAACTGCAGGCCCTGCCGATGCTGCACTAACAGGGGGAGCGGAAGAGGCCGCAGAAGCTTGTGTTGGAACCGCCATAGCCGCGGCCTCCTCTCGTGTTGGAAGACGGAAAGCTCTAGGGTCTGCAGCCGCTAGGTTGTAGTGTTGGAAATAGCTATTTTGTAGAGCATCTTTTACTTCTAGGGCATCAGCTGGGTTCGCGAGGGAATCGTTAAAGCAATACCAATTGCCATCTATTTTCTGGTAACTGATGTAGTGACCACCGCCTAAGCCGCCGCTGTGGCAGACAAAGCTATCTACTTCATAGGTAGCCTCAGCTCCTGCATAGGCTGCGGGAAGGGTAAAACGTTCTAGTAGGGGGGCTTTAACATCGATTTTACGATTTATTCCATTGGTTGCGGTTTTCATAAAACGCTTTAGTGAAAGAATAAATTCTTGTGGAGGATCCCTAAATTGGATAGTTTCATAGGCCTGTTGATATATAGCAAGCTTGCCTGTTTCAGGATTAATACAAGATCTTAGGGGTTGATCCGGTGTAGGGGAGTCAAAATAATTCCACATAAGTTCAGTAAAAAGGCGAGTCTCGCTTTCTGCAAGCTGCGCAGGCGTTAGCCCCCTTAAGTTTTCTTCTAGGGACCCGAAGGGGAGCTGAATCATTGAATCTATAGTTGTTTCAAGCCAGGCATTTTCTGCAGTTAATGTCGGAATATGAAGTAAGATGTAGTCATCCGTTAGAGTTCTAGTATCTTCAAAGTCGGGACAGGGATTGTAATGCCTGGTTCTTCTAACAACAAAATGTAGAGGAGTTATCTCTCGAATGTGCGTAGCATAATCTCCTAAAATGAATCTAAGCGCTTCAGCGGCATCTTCAGGGCCTGTCGTGGAAATTCTCTCTGCCCCTGTTAGAGTATCTCTAATCGCTAAGCGAAACAAGTTTGAATTAGCACTGGAAATTGTTTCATGCAAAGCACGATCTGTCATGAGCTGCTGCAGCTGAGCAAATAGATCATTTCCTCGGGGAGCTCCGCCGCGAGCGATAAAGCTTCCGAGTTTATCGGCTATTTTTTGGAGTGTGGGAACTGTAGCCATCATTTGTAAAAGAGAGCTTGCCCAGCAATCGTTACCACAATTGTTCTTAAGCCCTGGAAAAGTCTCTGTGTGTCTTAGCGCAGTTGTGGCCACAGGAAGAGCTGCTCTAACCGAAGAGGAGCTTGCGCCCCCTGCGGGAGGGCCTATGTAGCGCGGATCTGAGTGACCAGATCTAGCACTTGCTAGAGGCGAAGCTTCACTGTGTAGGGCTCGAGACGTCATAAGAGGGTGATCAAATCGCTCAAGCGGTTTTATCGAGAGAGTTTTAAATAGCCTCTGTAAAATGCTCCCTTCAAAGGACACGGCTTTTTCTTTTTGCCCTTTTAAAATAGTCTTAAGGTAAAAATTCTCCATTTTTTGAACACCAGCATCTCTCAGCCAGGTAGTTAAAAAATCCAATTCTCTTTGAGTAAAAGTACTTTCCCCATTTAGAAATTTAATCTTAACTACTTGTTCAAACTCAATTGGGCTTAATATTCTAGAACGATCTTTGAATCCCAATTTTAGGTTATAGTAGTTATCACTTCCTGTAATGTCTTCTGCCTGAGAAAAAAGAGTGACCAGTCCATTCTCGATAAGTAGATGTTTAAAAGGGATTCTATGGTCACCAAGTAGTCGCATTTTGTTAATTTTTGATAGTTCATTTCCTTTCCACTCAAGGACATTTAAGGATATATAAATTTCTTTAAATAAGTCTTGGTAAGGGGCAAGGTGGGCCTCCCTGCTCATTTGGTCGGCTAGGGGGAAAAGAGGGATATGTGAGTCAACTCCAAGTGGGATAAGAGTTTCTTTATATACCCATATTTTTTTAGTGATGCAGCCGAGCTCTGGTGCTTCATCTTCGTTATCTCCTTCTGTTTCGACCTCTGTACTTACTTCAGTTTCTACCTCAGTTTCTTCTTGAACTTCGCTTGTTCCATCAACATCTGATTGAGGGGATATTACCATGGATGGAATGCTTGCTATTGCGCTTTGTGCAAGACTTGCTAGTTGGCTCATAAGAGGAGTTATTTTTTCTGTAAGGAACGGTAGAGCTGAGCTAATTCTTTGGAGTTCAAAGAGGGATTTTATGACTGTCTCAGCGATCACACTACGAGAAGGCCTTTCAAAGGCAGGCTTTCCATAAAGCTCAGAAGGACCTTGATTTGCTGGTTTAATCCAAGTAGAAGATAATAATTTAAAGGCTGTTTGCTTTTCATCTGAAGACAACTCTGGATTTGTCATAACCTCAAGCAGGAGATTTTGTGAAAGATTATCCAGCTTTTGTTTAAAAGCTTTAAAGTTATCGCTTCCTTGCTGTTTGGCTTGGTTTTGGATCACAAATTTTAGAATCTCTTTAAATCCAATACCTTGAGCCCCAATACCAAGTTGGTCTCTGATAATAAAGGCTACTTCTTCATCCATAACAAATTGTACTGTTTGTCCTTTTTCAAGGCCTCTAAGCCTCCAAACACTTTGTAAAAGATCTCGCAAGAGCATCCCCCGGGCAATTGTCACAAGTCCAAGAGCTTGTCCTTTTTGTTTGATATCAGAGCCTGTTGTATGGCTTTGGTCGTAGAAGCTTAAACGCTCATCTTCTTTAAAACAGGATGCGCTTAACGGAGTTTCACATCCCTTATAGGTAACGGTTTGTTCTCCTTTAGAATTATAGAAGACCACAGGCTTGTTGTAATACTGAGACATTTTTCTGGCTATTACAAGATTGCCCCCTTCTTTAAAATACCCTCCCGCATCGATCAGAGCGTCATGGCTGGGTAAGGAATCAAACATCGACTCTGCTGCGACCTTCGGAATAATTAAAGCGGGGGCTTGACATTTTTCCATAAGGAGATTGAGTGTTTTAGCATCAGTTCCTAGTTCAGGCCGGGGAGCGATTTTTCCGTGCATGCTCTTGGAATTCCACAGGGTTCCGGTAAACCCCGATACCTTATTAAAGAAGGCGATAAGGTTAATTGGATTGCAAGCGAGCTTATTTTCAAAAAGGTCCAGTTGAGGAAGGAAAAAATTTTCAATAATCTCCTGCTTGATTCTAGAATTAGAATTAATTCGCGCTAGTATCTGAGCTATCTGCTCTGGAGGGAAATTATCTGTTAAGGGGATCTCAAGATCCCCTTTTAAAAGAAGGAACTGCTGATATGCTCTTGTTTCATAAGGAGAAGTCCCTTCAATTTGTATTTCACTATCAGATTGTTTTTTTAGTTTCTGGAGGATCCTTATTAAAGAGTCTTCTTTGATGCCATTTTTTGCATAGATTTGGAAAGTATAATTTATTGTGATGTATGGATTCGAAAATAGGGAACCTCGGCTTGGGGTATTAGCTGCTGCATAGGGAATCGCTATAATTCCTTCATCCAAACCATACCGCTCATCACTTGTTTTCAATAGGGTATGGGGAAGAAGGGAGCAAATTTCTTCAGAGGCTAGTGCTAAAAGGTTTTGCAAACCAGGGGGTAGTTGTTGATAGAATTCAGCCGATTGTAAAGCTTTTGACGGATCGCGGCAAAGGTAAGCTAAAACTACCTCTTGATCGATTTCTGCCGCTAATTTATTTTTTTCTATTAATTTACCAATAAGCGCTTTGGCTAAAGGCTTTTTTAAACTTTCATGGTAAAGCTGTTCGGAAAGAGGGGGAGGTGTATGCTGCGTATGGGGGTGAGGATCACTTTCAAGACGAGCAATACGTTTTAACTCTTCATTGGAATACAAAAGCTCATAGAGACTTCCTATAAGGTCAATCTCTTCTTTTTTGGGTGAGACTTTGTTTCCAACACTAAAGCTTACCTCGTGAAGTACGTTTAAGACAGTATCGGCTTCATCAATGAGGGGATTACCTGATTGTTGAATTAATCCGATTATCTCAATCATGACTCTCAGCTTTTCGCTTTCAAAGACCTCTTGCTCTTTGAGGGAGTTTGCGTATTCAATAAATTTTAAGATAAGGCATTGAATACTTTTAGAGGTCATAATTAAAAACTGCTTTTCCCTTTTAATGGTTTCTAAAAAGGTTTTAATCTCATTAAGCGACCTGAGAGTAAAGGTGGAATTCCGGTCGAAGTTGAGGGTTTTGAGCGATTTTGTAAAAGCTTTTTGCATTATTGCTTGAGTGTCACTGGAAACGCTTTCAAATAGCGGCGCTGGAACAATAACCATTGATAGGGCGTCTCCATTCGCTCGTAAAAGACCAAGAAGAGGTAAGAGGACTTTCGATTTTCCCGATCCCATGATCATTTCCATGACAGGATTAGAGGCGTCCCCTTGTAAAAAGGCATCCAGCTTAGCTACCTGATCTGCGCGCATGATAATACCGGCGTAGTATTCAAAGACAAGGTACTCTGGGTGCGCTCTAATAACATAAGATCGGTTTGTATTTAGCTCCTGAGCCAGATCCTGTTTTAGCTCTTCATTATCTGGCTGTTGGGCCATTTTATTGCAAAGGGCAATAGATCTTTCAAGTTGAGCCTTTTTACTTCCAAGCTGGAGGCATCTAGCTGCAGCTTCATAAAGTCTATTGAGATTGTCTTGGGTTAAATGGGGATTTTGCAGTAGGAGACGTTGGGGATCTTTTAGGGCCAGACTTATAAAAATGTCATCTAGAGTGATTTCTTGAAGAAGTCTTCCCCTTTTTTGCAGACGGAAAAGATCTCGATCCGTTTTATTTTCAGGCTCGGTCCTAGCTATAGAAAGGATCTGTTCTTTTAAATCTGTAAAAGAACCCTCGATCAAGGCTTTCTTTTCTAGCAAAGCTACAAAGATCTCAGGGATCTGCCTTGAAATTGTATAACGAGATTTGGAAGGCTGTGTAGAAAGAGCTTGAAAATCCTGGTTTAAGCGGGTCCATTCAGCTAATTCAACAGGATCCTCTGGTCTTTGCTGAGCCTCTGAGGCAAGAAATCTTCTTAAGCTTTCATTTATTCGGATATTCTCAGAAGGTACTTGCCTAGTAAATTGAGAAAAGGGGGCTTCTTCAGATAACAAAGGTTCTATAGTAGGAGTAAATACATAACGGAGTGGAGTTATGGAAAGTAAATTGCAATCAGTTACTTCTCTACCAGAAGGTTGTACTGATGTGCTAGAACGGGGGGTAGTTGTCTCTACTATAAAGGGGGAGAGATTCAACGCGATAGCTTGAATCTCTTTCCACCAAGTATGAAAATCCAGCTGAAGCGCGGAACCAGCCCCTGATGAAGGGATCTTTTGTAGGACATCACAAAATGCATGAGGATCGTGTAGAACTTGCTTAAGTATATGTCCTAGCAAGGCATCTTGCTTATTTCTAAGAAATAGGCATGCAGTTTCGAGCCATTCTTTTTCAGATTTATCGCCCTCTACAGCCATTTTAATGACCTGTACTAGATTCTTTTTGATGAAATCAGCAGCTCTTGTAATTAAAACAGTACTTCCAAAATCCTCTCTTAGTGGTACTGTATTGAATCCCTCAAGGTGGACATAATTTATTGACGTTATAGGTGTAGTTGCTTCAGAACGTGCCCCCATCTCTGCTTGAGCTACATCTCTCGATAGGTCGCAGCCTAAATCTCTAAGTCTTGCTATACACTGAGGAGTTAAAGGCTCCGGTAGTAAGCTTTTTATTATGTGTAGCTCTTCTTCTTTGGAAAGCCTTAATGATGTCACATTACGCGATCTAAGAAGATACTGTTTATAGAGCTCAGGAAGATTTTCGAGGGCTTTAGAAGACCTTATTTTATTAGTAGAAAGTAAATAGTTTGCATAGAGGGCAATAGCTATTTGTTCCCCCGAGGTGTCTCCCGTGATATTTTTAATTTTAGTAATCTCTTGTAGAGCCTCGATTTCCTTTAAGGAATAGGCACTTAATTTTTCTCCGTAGGCTCTTAAATAGTGAGAGGCCTTTTCATATTCGTGGTAGACTGCAAGGGTTTGTGCGAGGATGAAATACCCCTCTCTACAGCTACATTCTAAATATCCATTTGAGGTTAAATCATAGGTGAAATAGGTGAAATCTACAGATTCTCCTTTATTGAGGAATTGCATACGGTTAAAGCTCGGAAGAAGGGATTCGGACTCTTTGCTTTGTTCAAGCCTCTGATTGGGGAGCAGTACCCGTATTTTACCGTCGTTATTTTTTAAAATAAGAGCGTGCTCGCATAGTCCTAGAGCTGATATTTTCGGCTGTTCACTTAAATAATAGCCCGGATGCTGCCCGCATTGAAGGAATCCTTTATCATCGGGTTTAAAGGTAAGGTTAAAACGGGGAAGCTCTATCTCGATCTTTTTGTTCCCAGAGAAATAAGTAGGACAATACCATTCTTGTATATAGGAAGGATCTTCAAAATGGGCTAAAAGTTTTGAGGGTTTACTTAATACAGCTTTATCCGAAACACGAGTTACCGAAGTGATGAATGCTGCGACGCTGCCTCCTTTATTTTTTTCTGAGTACTTAGCTTCATAAACCCCTTTCCCTGTTTTTTTATCGCAGAGGAAAATTTTACTTGGCTCTGTTACCAAATGCCAAGCATGGTATTTCTCTGCAAGATAGCGACTTTCTAAAGAGCTGGTGACAGCAGCTCCGTGAGATTTTGTAAATATACTGGAAGGGATAAAGGTTAGACATGACCTTCCTGTCACCTTTTGTATATCCAACCCTTGTTTTGTTTTTCTGATAAAAACTTGGCTGCCATTATCTGTAAATTTATAGACATCACTCGATATCACTTGCGCTTTTTTTACATTAGGAAAGAGCTCTTTAAAATAGAAATCATCTAAGATTTCAAAGGGAAGGTGGACCTCTTGATTTGGGTAGAAAAGCCTTCCACTGAAAATCTCATAAATATCTTTCTTATTAGAGATGATTTTTGGATCGGTAGCCGTAGTGACATCGAGCTTCCATCTAAGATCCGCCGGTGGATTCTTTCCATTAACCAGAGCGTAGATTTGATTTAGTAAAGCTGTATTAGGAGTCTTATCAGATTCATTAACAATTGCTCTTTCAAGATCTAGAGCATGTTTCATAAATGCATTTTCTATGTCATAGCAGGTTTTGGGATCTTTCCACTCAACAGGGATTGGGGTATGTCTTAACCATGCCCGGGCTATGAGAAAGAATTGACAGGCTTTAAGATTAAGCTCTGGCAGTTCGTTGTAAGCTGCTGCAAGTTCTGCATAGATAAGACTTTTTTCTTGAGGTTTTATTGAACTATTAAGTAACTGTAAAAGGTGCTCTGTGGTATGTGGTGTTTCGCAGCCGTATCGATTAAAGTAGCGCCCCATTCTATTCAGGAAGACTTCAGTCTTAACATCTTTACCATCTTTGTTTAGGGCTAGTTGTTTTTCAATAAAATCAGCAATTAATAATCTAAAATCACTAATTTTATGGGAGGACTGAAGATTGAAGCTTGCTATTTGAAAGAGTTGCTGGTAATCATGATCTTTTAGTTTTTCAGGGTTGCGGGTAAAATATTCCAGAGCTTCAATCAAACAGTGGTTAGGATCTGAAAAAATATGAGCAAGCTCTTCGATTTCATCTTCAGTATATTTAGATAAATGTTTCCTTTTAAAGTCAAGATAAGGTTTTGCATTCGGGTGTTCGGTTGGGCTGCATAAAGTTTTTTC
>Ga0118677_10009657_pt1 | contig 14998 bp, 13 predicted proteins | sample AliMusrvi5mmetaG_FD_86154 | JGI IMG/M metagenome (GOLD analysis project Ga0118677, IMG submission 86154)
CACTCAATAACCGGCAAACTGGTTGGTAGCTGCTCTGCCCTGGCAACGGGGTGGAGCAGCACGACCGGGCAATCTACCAAAAAGGATAATGACATGATTCCATTCCCAAATCCGAGTCTAGCCGGCAATTTAACCGGCACATCTCCCACAACGAACACACCAACAAACTGCGATGTGTACTGGCAAGAAAAAGCCACGCACCCACCTGTAAATGGTATCTCGTTTCAGGATTGTTTCCTGAAAGATCTGCGACGGTACATCGACGAACGCGTGAGCTTGGGGTACCTGGGAAAAAAAGACCTCGTGCCCGATGCCGTCATGGTCTACGAACACCTTCTTGGGCGCATCGCCACTGACTTCGTAGAAGCTGCGGTGGCTGCCCACCGTAAAGCCCAGACCGCTTGGCCGGCGACGACCGACTTCGACCGTCTCGAAGACGCATTCATGGATCTTGTGAATCGCGGGATCCTATGTCGCCATTTCTGGATTCCAGAGATCGAGGACATTGATGGTAACATGGCGGATAGCGAATGGGGATATGCCTACTACTCGCTGTTGGACACGGAGCAAGTGTTCCAGCGCAAAGTCGTAGAAATCTACTGCGGGATCAATCCAGAATTTGATCCGACACCGGACCCAACCAAACTCAGTCAGACCGTGGCTGACGCCATTCGCCAGCGCGGTCTTCAGGTTACATGGAACGGCAATCCAGATTCACCCATGTCTGTAGCGATAGATTGGAAGCGGCGCTGGACCGGCCGTGCACAACCTCAACCACACCGGCTCGGGCCATAAAAATGCCCACTCCATCTTCAACCGGTGCCCATTCGCCGGCAAAGATCCGTGCCGTGACGTGGAACGGCAACAACAAGATTATCTGGCCTTATACATACGGGCGAATCTATGCACTGGTACCAGCCATCCGCTACCGGGTTCAGCAACCCACCCAGCGAATGTTCGACTTGATAAGTGATACGGCATTTGCCAATGCCAACGCCGACGTATTGCGCCGGCTCGCGCTGACCGTGGTCAAGGTCGCCAAGCCCCGGCAGGACCTGCGCTTCGACATCCCCGTGCTGGGGCTCGATTCGCTGCGGGTCTTCGCCGACGCCGGGGTCTCGGCCCTGGCGGTGCAGGCCGAGACCACGCTCCTCTTCGACAAGGACGATTTCCTGCGGCAGGCCGACGGCCAGAAGCTGGCCATCGTCGGACTGCCCGCCAGCGGCCCGGAGGCCCCATGACCCATGACTCCCGCGTAAAGATCGGCGTCCTCGGCGCCGGCAAGATCGGCTCCCTGCACGCCAAGGTCCTGTGCAAGACCCCGGATTTCGAACTGTCGGGAGTCTGCGACACCAACCTGTGGCGGGCGCAGTTCGCGGCCTGGCAGTGCAACACGGTCGCCACGCGCGACTACCGCGACGTCATCGCGCGCTCCGACGCCGTGATCGTGGCCGTGCCCACGCCCCTGCACCTGGAGGTCGGCCTGGCCGTGCTCAAGGCCGGCAAGCACTGCCTCATCGAGAAGCCCATCGCCGCCTCGGTGGAGCAGGCCAAGCAGCTCCTGGACGCCGCCGAGGCCAACAACGCGGTGCTCATGGTGGGGCATGTGGAACGCTTCAACCCGGCGGTGCTGGAGGCCATCAAGCACATCCGCGGCCCCCGCTTCATCACAGTCGAGCGCCTGGGCCCCTACGACCCCCGGATGAGCCACATCGGAGTCGTGCTGGACCTCATGATCCACGACCTCGACATCCTGCTGACCTTGGTCGGCTCGCCGGTGGACTCGCTGGAGGCGGTGGGCGCGCACCTGCTGGGCGAGCACGAGGACATCGCCAACGTGCGGGTGCGCTTCAAGTCCGGCTGCATCGCGGACCTGACCGCCAGCCGCATCTCGCTGGACAAGAGCCGCAAGCTGCGCGTGTTCCAGAAGGATTCCTACATCTCCCTGGACTACGGCAACACCGCGCTCAAGATCTACAAGAAGAAGACCCCGGTCATCAAGTCGCTCAAGGATGTCGAGATCATCCGGCCCAAGTTCCCCAAGACCGAGCCCCTGCGCGCCGAGCACCTGCACTTCCTGGACTGCATCCGGCACAACCGCAAGCCCTGGCCCAGCGGGGAGCACGGCACCGAGGCCCTGAAGCTGGCCCTGCAGATCTCCGACGAGCTGACGCGCTACGAGGTCTCCGACTACGCGCAGGCCCGGCCGTTGATCCCGTCCTGGGCCCAGGATCTGGGGCGCATCGCCAAGACCGTGGGCAAGGACATGCTGCGCGGCGACTGAGGCATGGAAAAGCCGCTCATCCTCGTCGCCGCGGGCGACCCATCCGGAGACCTGCACGGCGCGCGCCTGGTCCGGGCGCTGCGCGCCGGCGGCGCCCGCGTGGCGGCCGTGGGCGGCCCGCTCATGCGCGCCGAGGCCGATGAGTTCCTCGAGGACCTGGCCTCGCGCGCCCTCACCGGCTTCTGGGAGCCCCTGGCCCAGGCCGGCTTCCTGCTGGGCTTGGCGCTGCGCCTGAGGCGCTTCCTGCGCGCCCGCCGCCCCGCGGCCCTGGTCTGCATCGACTACTACGGCTTCAACCGCCGCCTGCTCGGCCTGGCCAAGTCCGCCGGGGTGCCGGCCTTCTACTTCATCAGCCCCCAGGTCTGGGCCAGCCGCCCCGGCCGGGTGTCCGCCCTCAAGCGCCTGGTGCGCCGGATGCTGGTCATCTTCCCGTTCGAGGAGCGCCTCTACCGCGAGGCGGGAGTCCCCGTCTCCTTCGTGGGCCATCCCCTGCTCGACCTGGTCCCGTCGCCGCGGGCCGCGGCGGCCGCGGGGACGCCCCTGAACGTCGGCCTGCTGCCCGGAAGCCGCAGCTCCGAAGTCAGCCGCCACCTGCCGATCTTCCTGGACGCCTTGCGCCGCATCCGGCAGCGCCACCCCGGGGCCCGCGCCCTGGTCTTTGCCTCCCCCCACCTGCCCGACGCCGCCTACGCCGCGGCCGCCGGGGCCGCGGAGGTGGTGCGCGAGACGGATTACGCCCGCCGCGCCGGGATGGACATCGTCCTGTGCTCCTCCGGGACCGCCACTTTGGAGAACGCCCTGCTGGGACTGCCCATGGTGGTGGTCTACAAGCTCTCCTGGCTCAGCTACGCCGTGGCCCGGGCCATCATCCGGGTGCCCTACATCGCCATGGCCAACATCCTCGCGGGCCGGGCCCTGGTGCCCGAGCTCGTCCAGCACGATGCCACGCCGGAACGCGTGGCGCGCGCCGCGCTGGAACTGCTGGAAGACCCCGGCCGCTACGCGCGCCTGCGCCAGGACCTGCTGGCCTTGCGCGCCGCCCTGGGCGAGCCCGGCGCCGCCCGGCGCGCGGCCGCGGCCGTCCTGGGGGCCCTCTCATGAGCGCCGCGGCGCGATTCTGGCCCTATCTGCGGCCGCACCGGCGCCGCTTCGTCTGGGCCGTCGCCGCCATGTGCGGGGTGGCGGCCTTCAACGGCGGCGCGATCCTGCTGCTCAAGCCCATCGTGGACCGCATCTTCATCGCCCGGGACCTGGCCATGCTCTGGCTGGCGGTGGCGGCCGCGCCCGTGCTGATGGCGGGCAAGACCGCGGTCTCCTACGCGCAGAACTATCTCATGAGCTGGATCGGGCAGAGCGTGACCCAGCGCATCCGCGAGGACCTGTTCCGGCATCTGCTGGAGCGGCCCGCCGGCGTCCGGGATCCCGGCCGCGCCGCGGAGGCCCTCTCCCGGGTCACCACGGACCTGGCCATCGTGCAGGCCGAGGTGGTCTCGGTGCCGCTCTACCTCATCCGCGACTCCATGACCTTGGTCGTGCTGACCGGCTCCCTGTTCTACCTGGATTGGCGCTTCGCCCTGATCGCACTGGCGGCCGCGCCGCCGGCGGCCACGGCATTCGTGATCCTGAGCCGGAAGATGCGGCGGGCCAGCCTGCTGAGCCAGGCCATGATGGCGCGCCTGACCGACCGGTTCGGAGCCAGCCTGAGGGACGCCTCCGCCAGCGCGCCCGCGGACCGGGACGCGGGGGCTCTGGAAAAGTTCCGGTCCGACAACGCGCAGTTCTTCATCCTCATCATGCGCTACCTGCGCGCCACGGCCCTGGCCGCGCCGGTCATGGAGCTCTGCGCCTCGCTGGCCGTGGCCGCGCTCCTCTACGCGGGAGGCACGGCGGTGATCTCGGGGCGCATGACGCCGGGCGCCTTCTTCGCCTTCCTGGGCGCCTTCCTTTCGGCGTACGCGCCGATCAAGAACCTGGCCCGCACCAACTCGGACCTGCAGCGGGCCCTGGCCTCGGGGGAGCGCATCTTCGAGCTCCTCGACCAGACCTCGCCGCCGGAGCGCCGGGAGGCGCCAACGCCATGACCCCCCAGGAGAAAGACCGGCTCGTCGCCGAATTCGCGACTTACGCCCCGCACGTGGACACCGCCCTTCTGGACAAGGCCTACGATTTTTCGGTGCGCGCCCACGCGGACCAGTCGCGAGCCTCGGGCGAGCAATATTTCGTCCATTGCCAGTCCGTCGCCTGCTCTTTGGTGGAGTGGAAGATGGACCTGCCCACCATCTGCGCGGGCCTGCTGCACGACACCATCGAGGACACCCCGACTCCGCAGGAGCTGCTGGTCGCCGAGTTCGGCGAGGAGATCACCCGGCTGGTCCTGGGAGTGACCAAGCTGGACCGCCTGGAATATTCCTCGCGCGACGACGTGCAGGCGGAGAACTGGCGCAAGATGCTGCTGGCCACGGCCCAGGACATCCGCGTCATCATCATCAAGCTGGCCGACCGCCTGCACAACATGAAGACGCTGGGCTTCCTGTCGGATGAGAAGCGCCAGCGCATCGCCCACGAGACCATCGCGCTCTACGCGCCCCTGGCGCACCGCCTGGGGATGTTCCAGCTCAAGGGCGAGCTGGAGGACCTCTCCTTCCGGCACCTCTGGCCCAAGGAGTTCGCGGACCTGGAAGCCAAGGTCAACGCCCTGTCGGCGACCCGCGAGGTCACGCTCAAGCAGTTCAAGGAGTCGGTGGAGAAGGCGCTGGCGAGCATGGACATCGCGCACCGCATCCTCTCGCGCACCAAGAGCCTGTACTCCATCTACGGCAAGATGACGCGCCAGGACAAGCCCTTCGAGGAGATCCAGGACGGGCTGGGCGTGCGCATCATCACGGACTCGGTGGCCAACTGCTACGCGCTCCTGGGCACCGTGCATACGCAGTTCAAGCCGGTGTCGGGGTCGTTCACGGACTACATCTCGATCCCGAAGATGAACCTGTACCAGAGCCTGCACACCACGGTGATGGGGCCGGGCGGGGAACTGGTGGAGATACAGATCCGCACGGAGGACATGCATCGGACCGCGGAATACGGCATCGCCGCGCACTGGCGCTATAAGACCGGGGAGCACGCCAAGGACACGCACCTGGAAGAGAAGCTGAACTGGCTGCGCCAGTGGATCGAATGGCTGCAGGACCTCAAGAGCCCGCGGGAATTCCTGGACAGCCTGAAGACGGACCTGGAGCTCAACCAGGTGTTCGTGTTCACGCCGGCGGGAGACGTGAAGGCCCTGCCGGCCGGGGCGACGCCGCTGGATTTCGCTTTCGCGGTGCATACGGACATCGGCCACGCCTGCGTGGGCGCGCATGTGAACAACAAGATGGTGAAGCTGGACTACCAGCTCAAGAGCGGGGATATCTGCAAGATCCAGACCAAGCGGGGCTCGATGCCGAAGAAGGACTGGCTGATGTACGTCAAGACCGCGCGGGCGCGCTCGAAGATACGGCACTACCTCCGGGAGAAGGGGATCGTCGCGTAAAGCCCTAGACTTTGGCCTGGCACCGGTTGCAGGCCACCCTCGCCAGCTCCGGCTTCTTCGCCAGTTCCTTGGCGAACCCCTCGTCCCGCATCGTGTTGCGATAATCCGGCGACTGGAACTGGTAGGTGAAGCGCGTGTGGACATCGTAGGTCCCCGCGCTGATGGCCGCCACGTCCTCGATGAACACCCGCTCCTCGTCCGTCGGGATCACGAACACCTTGGTCTGCGACCCCGCGCCCGTGATGTCGCACTCCGCGTTGCGCGTGTGCGTCATGCGGTTCTTCTCCGGGTCGATCTTGATGCCCAGCCGCTCCAGCCCCTGCGTCGCCAAAGCCCGGATCTGGTCGCTCATCTCGCCCACGCCCGCGGTGAACACCACCGCGTCCAAGCCCCCCACCGCCGCCGTGTAGGCGCCGATGTATTTCTTGATGCGGTAGCTTTCGATCTGCATGGCCAGCGCCGCGCGCGCGTCGCCCTGGGCCGCCGCCTCCTCCACGTCGCGGCGGTCCGTGAATCGCCCGGTCACGCCCAGCACCCCGGACTTGCGGTTGAGCACCGTGTCCATTTCCTTGGGGGATAGGTTCTCCTTGGCCATCACGTAGAAATCGATGGCCGGGTCATGGTCGCCCGCGCGCGTGCCCATGACCAACCCTTCCAGAGGCGTCATGCCCATGGAAGTATCATAGGAAAGACCGTTCTGCACCGCGTTGATGGACGCCCCGTTGCCGATGTGGCAGATCGCCAGGTTGCAATGGAACGGGTCCTTCCGGAGCAGGACCGCCGCGCGCTTGGCGTTGTACAGGAAAGAGGTCCCGTGGAAACCGTAGCGCCGCGCCCCGTACTTCTCGTACCAGGCGTAGGGCAGAGCGTAGATGTAGGCCTGGGGCGGCATGGTCTGGTGCCAGGCCGTGTCCATGATGGCCACATGCGGTATGTTCGGCATCAGCACCTGCGCCGCCTCGATGCCCATGATGTTCGGCGGGTTGTGCAGGGGCGCCAGGTCGGAGATCTTCCGGAAAGCGTCGAGCGCCGCCGCATCGATGCGCACCGACTTGGCGAACTTCTCGCCGCCGTGCACCACCCGGTGGCCCACCGCCGCGATGCTCCTGGTGTCCGGGATGACGCCGTAATCCGCGTGCGTCAGGGTGTCCATGACCAGCTGGATCGCCATGCGGTGGTCCGGGCAATCCCGTTTGACGGTCAGCTTGGGCCGGCCATTGGCCTCGTGCACGATGAAGGACCCGCCCACCGTGACGCGCTCCACGCCGCCCGTGGCCAGAGGCAGCTGCTTGTCCCAATCGAACAGCCGGTACTTGACCGAGGAACTGCCGCAGTTGAGGCACAAGATGCGCATGAAAATGGCTCCTTTAGCTCCGCTGACTCCGCCGCCAAAAATTCTAGCAAATCAGGCAACTATAAGAGGCCCTAATGCGCGCGCCGCGGCGCCTGCGGCTCGGCCTGCCTTTGCTATAATCGCTTCCGCGCATGACAAACATCTTAGCGGCACTACGGGGCGCTGACCTGGCCCTGCTCCACCGCATCAACCAGGCCTGGACCCATCCCTGGCTCGACGCCTTCTTCCTCTGGCTCACCAACCTCAACCACAGCCGGATCTTCGTCTGGGGCGCCTTGCCCGCGGCCGCGGCCTGGTGGCTCCGCGCCCGGCGCGGCTGGGCCGCGCGCACCATGCTGGCCCTGGCGTTGGCGATCGGGATGAGCGACGCCATCGCCTACCGATTCATCAAGCCCTCCGTGCGCCGCGACCGCCCCGCGCGCGCCGATATCCGGGTCGTGCCCGGCGATGATCTCCACACCGGCTACGGCTTCCCCTCCAATCACGCGGCCAACGCCTTCGCCGGAGCGACCGTGTTGGGAATGGCGGAACCGCCGCTGCTGGCGCCGGCCCTGGGGATCGCCGCGCTGGTGGCCTACAGCCGGGTCTACGTCGGGGCGCATTATCCCTGGGACGTGATCGCCGGCGCCCTGCTCGGGCTGCTCCTGGGCTTCGGCGTCGGCAATTTCTTCCTGCTCCGGGGCGGCCCCCGGCGCCGGTTTCCTTGACAGAAAAATGAATATGGGGTATTCTACGGACAAGCGTCCCCCGATGACATCCCACCATCCCCTTGCGCTCCGGCCTCAGTGTTTCCAACTGGCGCTCGGAGCCCTCCTCGCGCTTCCAGCCCTCGGCGCCCCAGCCCCGGCCGGTCCAGCCCCGGACGCGACGGCCGCCGCGGATCATGACCGCATACGCGCCATCCTTCTGGCCGCCGACGAGAGTTGCCGGAAAGGCGCCTTCGACCTGCGCAAGTGGGTCGGTGAAGTCAAGTCCTATCCCCAGTCTCTGCAGCCCTCCGCCCCGGCCGAGGCCGCGGCGGAACTCTATCTCGGCTGTTTGACCGCCTTACCCGCCGGCAAGAACAATTGCGAGCCGCTCCAAGGCTATCCGTCCAACTCCTACTGCAAAGATTGGATCAACTTGGCCGCGGCCTGGCCCTTGTTCCACAATCTCGACCCCATGCCCGCCTGCATACAGTCCCTCGCATCGAACAACCCGCTCAATCTGCCGGCGTCGGCCCACGCCAAGTACTGCGAGATAGGCATCTCGAACCTGAAGCAGGGCAGCGCCAAGGGAATGTGCGACCAGCTCAAGGCCGCCGGCTGGCTTCCGCCGCCCCTGGGAAGGAGCTATCCCGCCTGCCTGGAGCGGATGACCTTCCTGGGAGGCCGCTGCCCTAGCCACGCCGACGCCTCTCAGGATTTCGACCCGTTCTGCAAGGAAGAAGCGGCTTTCCTTGCGGCCCTGCGCTCGGGCGATTCCCGAGCCTGCTGGAACTCGCCTTTCTGCGCCGCCCTGGCCAGCGGCAAGGCCCAGGCCTGCGCCCCCTATCGGGCCCGGGCCGCCAAGCTCCTCTGCGCCGAAGCCGCCAAGCTGGCGGCGCCGTTCGAGCTTGAAAAGAAGACAATCGCGGATGAGAATATGAAGTCCCAGGCGGCGACGGACGCGTCCATAAAGGCCGCCGGCGAAAAGAACAGCCGGGAGACGCAGGAGAAGCAGATGCGCGCCGCCGTCGAAAGGGAGAGACAGCGTCTCAAGGCGGCGGCCGCCAAGCCCCCCAAGCCGCAGCTCAAGGCGGGCGAGGTGATGAATAGAATCCCTTTGGAAGTCAAAAAGCGATTGGAAGAGCTTTCGGCCGCTGCGCCGGCGCAAGTTCCCGCGCCGACGCCGGAGCGCGGCCAATAGCCCGAGGAGGATGCGCGTGCCCGTGACCACCGCCAAAACGATCAACCTCATAGTCGACACGTCTCTTTATCCCCTGGATGCGATACAAGCGGCCGCCTATACGCTGACCGGCCGAGCCTACGTGCGCATCGCCCGCAGCGGCAGCCGGGCGGCCAGCGTCACGCTCAAGCTCAAGGCCGCCGGCGGTGATCCCACGGCTCTGGGCGACGAGTTCCATAACGAACTCCTGCATGAGTGCCTCCGGCTGAAGGTCTCCCATGCCAACCGGAAGCTCCGGGAATACATCGTGACCAAGGCATTGGTCTCGGCCCAGACCCCGGGCACTCCGCCCTCCGCCCCGGAGCCTGCCGCCGAGGAAGCCGCCTGCCCCGAGTGCGCGGCCGAGGCCCAGGCGCGGGCCCCGCAGACGCCGCCGGCGGCCCCGGTGGACCCGGAACTGGAAAAAGAGATCGAGAAGCTCCTCCGCGAGATAGAGAAATCCGGTCCCGCGCAGGACGACCCATTGGGAGTCGCGGTCCCCTGGGAGAAGAAATACGGCGCCCAGGCCAAGAAAGCCCCCGCCCGGCGCAAGCGGAGCGCGAAGAAGCCGGCATGAAAAAGACCCCCGCGGCCGCGGAGCTGGCCCCCTTCGATCCGGTCCAGACGGGCTTCTTCCGCTTCCGGCGCATGGGCGAGCGCTTCCTCATCACCAACGACTTCGGCCGGCACTGCATCCTCTCGGAGGCGGAGTTCCGGAACTTCTCGGCCGGCCAGCTCGACGAGGCCTCCCCGCTCTACGGCCGGCTGGCCCACGACGGCTTCATCCGCAACCGCATGGATTTCGACTCCCAGGTCGCGGGCTGGCGCAGCCGCAACCGCTTCCTCTGGCAGGGGCCGAGCCTGCACGTGGTGGTCGTGACCCTGCGCTGCAACCACCGCTGCCTCTATTGCCAGTCCAACTCCGTCGCCATGAGCAACCGCGGCTGCGACATGAGCCTGGAGACGGCCCGCAAGGTCGTGGACCGCATCTTCGAAACCACCAGCCCCGCCGTCACCATCGAGTTCCAAGGCGGCGAGCCCCTGGTGAACTGGCCGGTGGTCGAATTCATCGTCTCTTATGCCCGCCGGAAGAACCGCGAGGCCGGCAAGCACCTCTGGATCAACCTGGTCTCCAACCTCAGCCTGCTCGACGACCGGCGTCTCGATTTCCTGCTCAAGAACCAGGTCAACTTCTGCACCTCCCTGGACGGGCCCGCGGACCTGCACAACAAGAACCGCGTCTTCTCCGGGGGCGACAGCCACGCCCGCACCGTGGGCTGGTTCAAGAAGATCTACCGCCGGACCAAGAGCAAGATGTTCCGCATCGAGGCCCTGCTCACGGTGACGCGCGCCTCCCTGCCCCGGCACAAGGCCATCGTGGATCAATATGTCGCCTTGGGCGCCCGCGGCGTCTTCCTGCGCAGCCTGAGCCCCCTCGGCATGGCCCGGGGCGTCTGGGACCGGATCGGCTACACGGCCGAGGAGTTCCTGGATTTCTACCGCAGGGCCTGCGACTACATCCTCGAGGTCAACCGGCGCCAGGTCTTCTTCGAGCAGACCGCCCGGATCTTCCTGGCCAAGATCATGACCGACGAGGACCCGAATTTCCTGGACCTGCGCTCGCCCTGCGGGGCCGGCATCGGGCAGATCGCCTACAACTTCGACGGCGGCATCTACTCCTGCGACGAGGGCCGCATGTTCTCGCGCATGGGCGACGAGTCCTTCCGGATCGGCAGCGTGCACGAAGGCGCCTACAAGGACTCCGTGGGGCATCCCGTCATCCGCGCCATCGCGGTGGCCTCCTGCCTGGACAACCAGATATGCTGTTCCAGCTGCGCCTACAAGCCGTACTGCGGCGTCTGCCCGGTCCATTGCTACGCCGAGCAGGGGACCATCATGGGGCACATGCCGTCCAGCACACGCTGCCGCATACAGAAAGGGATCCTGGACTATCTTTTTGAGAAACTGGAAGACCCGAAGACCGAGCGGATCTTCCGCAAGTGGCTCAAGCAGGCGAAGGACCGGATCTCCTACCAGAGGCAATGAGGGACGCGGGGGGCAAAATGGGCAAGGACATCATTCCGAAGATCAAGCGGGACCTCGCCAGGTTCCTGACGAGCGAGGAAGGCAAGATACTCAAGAAGGACGTGGTCAAAGCCGCGGCCATCCTGGGCATGGTGGGAGCGGCAATGATGCGGGCGGAAGACCTCCTGGCGCAGACCGACCACATCAACGCGCTCCATAATTCAGGCGCCCTGCAGCCCACGCACGTCAGCCACAGCTCCCATGCCAGCCATGCCTCCCACGGCTCCCACGGCAGCCACGGTTCCCACGGCAGCCATGGTTCCCACGGCAGCCACGGTTCCCACGGCAGCCACGGTTCCCACGGCAGCCACGGCTCCCACGGCAGCCACGGCTCCCACGGCAGCCACGGCTCCCACGGCAGCCATGCCTCCCACGGTTCCCACGGCAGCCACGGCTCCCACGGCAGTTGGTAGGCGACGCGCCGCCGCCGGGGCCGCGCCGCCCCGGGCCTTGAGGAAGGCCCTGCTCCGGGTCGGCTACTCCTGCAACAACAACTGCCTTTTCTGCCATTCGCGGCCGCTGCGCCGCGTCCCCGCCTTGACGACGCGGGAGATAGGCCGCCGGATGCGGCGGGCGCGCGCCCGGGGGGCGGAGATGGTCGTCTTCTCCGGGGGCGAACCCACCATCCGTGAGGACCTTCCGCGATTGTTCGCCGGCGCCGCCGCCCTGGGCCTCAAGGCCGGCCTCATCACCAACGGCCGCAGGTTCGTCTATCCGGGCTTCGCGGCGCGGCCGCGCGGCCTGGGCCTGGAATACGCCTATGTCTCCTTCCACTCCCCCCTGCGGCGGCGGCACGCGCTTTCGGCCGGGACGGATTCCCTGGCCGAGGTCCTCGCCGCCATCGGCAACCTGGTCCGGCTGGGAGTGGAAGTCACCGTGAACACGGTTGTGACCAGGCACAACATCCAGGACCTGCGCGCCATGGTGGACCTCTTGGCGCCGCTGCAGCCGCGCACGATCAAGCTGTCGGCGCTGGAACCCAAAGGGGCGGCCCTCGCGGCCCCCGGCCTGGTCCCGCCGCTGGGCCAGGCCAGCCGCGCCATCGCCGATGCCATCGGCTACGGAAAACGACGCTACCCGGGCCTCGGCTTCGCTTGCGAGGGGCTCACCCCCTGCCTGATCGAGGACTTCGCGGTCCTCGACTCCGGCTTGGCCGCCAGCGGATTCATCCTTTACCATGAAGCGACGGAAGACTCGGCTTGCGCGCCCGACCACCGCAACCGGGCCAAGGCCGCGGCCTGCCATGATTGCGCGGATTTCGAGGCTTGCCCAGGAGTCTACTCGGACTATTTGCAGCGGCGGCCCGCGCCGCCGCTGAAGCCGCAGATGCGCCCGATGGCCAATTCCTGCGTGTTCGTCAGGAAGACAACGACTCCCGCGGCGCGGTCCGAAGGGGCGCGCCGGGTATCCGTGCTGGAGCAAGGCCGGGCCCACGCCTATGAGACCGCCACCACGGATTTTTCCGACGCCGAGATAAGGGACATCCTCGACCTCGGCCAGCTCTATACGACCAAGGACGGAAGGCATTCGGACATCGACCACGGCCGCGACCTCGTTAAGCTGAACCCCCTGCCCGGCCGCAGCGGTGTCTACTCCGCGGCCCAGGGACATCCCTTCGCGCGCCTGCAGGCGGTCTTGGAGGACCTCGTCGGCCGCCTGCGGGGAGATGTCCTGGAAGTGGGCTGCGGCAGTGTCCCCTTATACGGCCTGCTCGCGCCCCTGGCCCGTGCCGGCCGCATACGCTATGTGGGGTTGGACCCCGAGCCGCCCGGGCTGCCGCCCGAAACAGGCATGCGGTTCGTGGCGCGGGAGATAGAGGGCTTCCGCGCGCCGCCAGCCGCCTTCGACCGCATCCTGATGCTGCGCAGCTACAACCACATACGACTGCCCTCCCGAGTCTTCCCGGCGCTCCGCCGGATGCTGCGCCCCGGCGGCAGGCTGATCGTAGTAGACGGCTGCGCCTTCGGCCTGGCCTTGGCCCGGCAGCCGGCCCGCGCCCGGCCCGGGCAGCGCGGGCATTTCCGCAACCACGACTCCGACCAGGCCCGGAGGCTATTGGAGGACTTCGGTTTCGCCGCCTTGCGCGAGGTCCCGGTCCAGCGCTCGGGCGGCAACGAATGGCTGCTGGTACTGAGGCGCAAGTGAGCGCCCGCAAAGTCCTGCTCATCAACCCGCCCTTCCCTTGGGACCGGGATTTCATCGACTATCCCTATTTCACCGGACTCGGGGTGCTCGCCAACGCCGCGGCCCTGCGGGAGAAGGGTTTTTCCGTGAGCGTGGCCGACGCCCAGGCCGCGGGGCCGCAGAGCCCGGGCTGGGTCGGCTGCGGCTTGGAGCGCCTGCTCACCGGCGCCGCGCCGGACTGCCCGACTGTGGCGGTGGCGGTCCCTCCGTTCCTCAGGCCCCAGGCGCGCACGGCCTTCGCCGCGGAGCTGTTCCGAACCGTCAGCCAACGCCTGAATCCGGAGCGGCTGGTGGCGGCGGACTTCTACTTCGGGGGCATGCACCACGTCGAATACGACGCGGACGCCTTCCTGCGCCGCCACCCGGAAGTAGACGCCGTGGTCAAGTACGAGGCCGAGGCGGCGCTCCCCGCCTGGCTCCGCCGGCCCTCCGGGAGCGCGCCGCGCGTCGTGCTGGGCGCGGCGTCCGATGTCGTCCCGGACGACCTGCCCTTCCCAGCCTGGGACCTCATCGACGTCGGGCGCTATTACGAGTTTCAGCGCGGGTTCTTCGCCGCCCACGGCCGCCTCGACCCCTACGATCCGAAGCCGCCCACGCTCCCGGCCCTGACCTCGCGGGGCTGCCCGCATCGCTGCGCCTTCTGCACCGCCAACCCCGGGCCCGGCGGCCCGCTCTTCAGGCCGCACAGCCCGGCCTACCTGGCCCGCCACTTCGCCGAGCTCAAGCGGCGCTTCGGCGCCCGGCGACTGGTCCTGCTCGACGGCTGCGCCAACCACGACGCGGACCGCTTCGCCGAGGTGCTGGCCGTCATCCGCGGCCTGGGCCTGCGCTGCGAGTTCCCCAACGGCCTGCGGGCGGACCGCCTGACCTGGACCGCGCTGCGGAGCTTGAGCCGGCTCTGCGAGTCGGTCTCCATCAGCGCGGAATCCGGGGATGCCGGGTTCCTGTCCCACCAAGTCGGCAAGGGCCTGGACCTCGCGGCCGTGCCCCGCGTGGCGGACTGGTGCCGCCGGCTAGGCCTGCCGCTGAGCATCCATTACCTCATCGGCTGTCCCGGCGAGACCGCGGCACAGGTCAACCGCACGCTGGCCCACGCCCTGCGCATGCAGGAAAGATACGGCGCCCGGCCCCTGGTCCAGAACTTCGTGCCCATCCCCGGCTCGCGCTGGCATGCGGACTGCCGCCGCGGCGGCCTGCTGCGGAACTTCGACGCGGCCAAGATCTATGGCTATTTCCACGGCCGGCCGGCCGCAGCCGCGTCCGGCCTGTCCCGGCCCAAGCTCGCGCGCATGGCGGAACTCTTCCGACGCCGGTCAAAAGCAACCGCTCTGGAGAAGGTCATCATCAATCTGACCTACGAGTGCGGCAACGCCTGCCGCTTCTGCGCGGTGGGAGACCGGCCGCGCCGACATGGCAGCTTCCGGCGCTACGCGCGCCTGCTGCGCGAGTATCGCAGGCGGGGGGTCGCCGCCCTGGATCTCGACGGCGGCGAACCCACGCGGCACCCACGCTTCTTAGAGGTGGTGCGCTTGGCGCGCGAGCTCGGCTACGAGCGGATCAGCGTCACCACCAACGGCCGGCGCCTGGCGGAGCGCTCCTTCGCCGCGCGGTTCCTGCTCAGCGGGATCTCCCATGTCATGATCTCCCTGCACGGCCC
>Ga0118677_10006834_pt1 | contig 14997 bp, 10 predicted proteins | sample AliMusrvi5mmetaG_FD_86154 | JGI IMG/M metagenome (GOLD analysis project Ga0118677, IMG submission 86154)
CAGATTGTCAGTGCTGCAGCAGCTTTAATTCCTTTCCTTGAGCATGATGATGGAAACCGTGCTCTTATGGGAGCCAACATGCAGCGACAGGCAGTGCCTCTTCTGACCTCTGAAGCTCCAGTGGTTGGAACCGGTATGGAGGCTAAAGTAGCCCGGGATTCCCGTTCAGTCATTATTGCTGAAGGCCCCGGTGTTATTGAAGACGTAACTGCTGAATATATTCAGGTTCGTTATGATCTTGACTCTGATAATAACGTTCTATCGATGCTAGATCCTGATGAGGGTCTGAAAACCTATAAGCTCATCAAGTTCAAGCGATCAAACCAGGATACCTGTATTTCACAGAAACCTCTCGTGCATATCGGTCAACGAGTTGAAAAAGGTTTAATACTTTCCGACAGCTCGTCAACAGATAACGGAGAGCTGGCGCTTGGAAAAAATGTCCTTGTAGCCTTCATGCCATGGCGCGGCTATAACTTCGAAGATGCTATCATTCTCAGCGAAAGGCTTGTTTATGACGATGTCTTCACCTCGATTCATATTCATGAGTTTGAGGCAAATGTTCGTGATACAAAACGCGGAGAAGAGCAGTTTACCCGTGACATTTATAATGTCAGTGATGAAGCGCTGAGAAACCTTGATGAAAACGGTATCGTTCGTAACGGTGCAGAAGTCAAGGAACGGGATATCCTTGTTGGTAAAATAACACCGAAAGGTGAGAGCGATCCTACACCTGAAGAAAAGCTGCTGAGAGCGATTTTCGGCGATAAATCAAGCGATGTCAAAGACGCTTCAATGCATGTTCCTGCCGGAATGAAAGGTATAGTCATCAAGACAAAACTATTCAGTCGCAAGAAAAAGGTCGGCATGGATTCCAAGGAGAAGCTTGAGGTTGTTGACAAGAAGTATGACTATAAGGAGTTTGATGTCAGAAAGCGTTTTGCCGAATGGCTGAAACAGCTGCTTGATGGCAAAACCTCAACTGGCGTGTATAGTGATAAAGGCAAACAACTTGTAGCTGAAGGTACGTTGTATGACGCTACTGTTCTAGCCAAATTCAGTGCAATGCCGTTCCTCGAGTCCATTGATTTTTCTAAAGGCCTGACTGACTCTTCAAAGGTGAATGACAATGTCATCCGCCTTGTCAAGGAGTTCCGATTCAAGCTTAAAGATCTTTCAGATGAGAGGGAAAACGAAAAGTACAAGATCAATGTTGGCGATGAACTTCCTCCTGGTATAGAGGAACTTGCCAAAGTCTATATTGCTCAGAAAAGGAAAATTCAGGTTGGTGACAAGATGGCCGGTCGGCATGGAAACAAGGGTGTCGTAGGCAAGATTCTTCCGGTTGAGGATATGCCGTTTATGGCAGATGGCACTTCGGTCGATATTGTTCTTAATCCGCTTGGTGTGCCAAGCCGTATGAATATCGGTCAGCTTTATGAGACATCACTCGGCTGGGCGGCTAAAAAACTCGGAGTAAAGTTTAAAACTCCTATTTTTAATGGCGCTACCTACCAGGAAGTCCAAAAAGAGCTTGAACGGGCCGGTCTGCCGACACACGGCAAGGTCAGTCTCTTTGACGGACGTACCGGTGAGCGTTTTGATGATGAAGTTACCATTGGTTATATCTACATGCTCAAACTGGGCCATCTCGTCGATGACAAGATACATGCCCGTTCTACAGGTCCATACTCCCTTATCACGCAGCAGCCTCTTGGCGGTAAAGCACAGTTTGGCGGTCAGAGATTTGGTGAAATGGAAGTCTGGGCTCTTGAAGCTTATGGCGCAGCTAACATCCTGCGGGAAATGCTTACGGTTAAATCCGATGATGTTATAGGTCGGAACAAAACCTATGAAGCAATCGTTAAAGGTCAGAACCTGCCGGAGCCTGGTATACCCGAATCCTTCAATGTCCTTATCAGGGAGTTGCAGGGACTTGGTCTTGAGATTCGTATTGACGACAGGGTTCCTTAGTAATGTGTTAATTCGCGGTTACATCATTAACGGACATTAAACAGAGTCGTTTAACAAGAGGAATTGACTATGATTTTTTCACAGGGAGCTTCGCCTTTGAAAGGCGATTTTTCAAGGATAAAGTTCAGTATAGCATCACCTGAAAGCATTCTTGCTCATTCAAGGGGAGAGGTACTGAAGCCTGAAACTATAAATTACCGTACCTTCAAGCCTGAGCGTGACGGCTTGATGTGCGAAAAGATATTTGGTCCTACCAAGGACTGGGAGTGTTACTGCGGCAAATATAAGCGCGTACGCTACAAAGGGATTATCTGCGATCGATGCGGTGTTGAGGTTACGACCAAAAGTGTAAGGCGTGAGCGAATGGGGCATATATCACTGGCCGTTCCTGTCGTGCATACCTGGTTTTTCCGCTCGGTTCCCAGCAAGATCGGTGCATTGCTTGACCTTTCTACCAAAGAGCTTGAAAGGATTATCTATTATGAAGTCTATGTTGTCATCAATCCCGGCGAACCCGGAGAGAAGCAGGGCATCAAGAAGCTTGACCGTCTGACTGAAGAGCAGTATTTCCAGATCATCACCGAGTATGAGGATAATCAGGATCTGGAAGACTCAGATCCTGACAAGTTTGTTGCAAAAATGGGTGGAGAAGCTATTCATATGCTTCTTAAGAACATCGATCTCGATTCATCAGCGATACATTTGCGCAAAGTGCTCAAAGAGAGCAATTCCGAACAGAAAAGAGCTGATGCACTCAAAAGACTCAAGGTTGTCGAGGCTTTCAGAAAAAGTTATGAGCCACACAAAAAAACACGCAAAAAGCCTCTAGGCCTGTTCCCTGAGGATGAGCTTCCCGAGCCTTATGTCTATGAAGGCAATAAGCCTGAGTACATGGTGATGGAAGTCGTGCCGGTCATTCCTCCGGAGCTTCGTCCACTTGTGCCGCTAGAAGGCGGAAGGTTTGCCACATCCGATCTTAATGATCTTTATCGCAGAGTTATCATCCGTAACAACCGGCTGAAAAAACTCATTGATATCCGTGCCCCTGAGGTTATTCTTCGAAATGAAAAGAGAATGCTCCAGGAAGCCGTTGACGCTTTGTTCGATAATTCGCGTAAGGCCAATGCCGTGAAAACCGGCGAATCAAACAGGCCGTTGAAATCACTCTCAGATTCACTGAAGGGTAAGCAAGGTCGTTTTCGCCAGAACCTGTTGGGTAAGAGGGTTGATTATTCAGGACGTTCGGTTATCGTTGTCGGACCGGAATTGAAACTGCATGAGTGCGGTCTTCCGAAAAGCATGGCTATTGAGCTCTTCCAACCTTTTGTGATCCGACGTCTTGTAGATCGTGGTATCGCCAAATCGGTGAAATCAGCAAAGAAACTTATTGATAAAAAAGATCCGATTGTCTGGGACGTACTTGAAAAAGTTATTGATGGAAGACCGGTTATGCTCAACAGGGCACCTACTCTTCACCGTCTTGGTATTCAGGCTTTTCAGCCGGTGCTTATAGAGGGCAAGGCTATTCAGATTCATCCACTGGTCTGTACTGCGTTCAACGCTGACTTTGATGGTGACCAGATGGCTGTTCATATTCCTCTGTCACAGGAAGCGCAGCTTGAAGCATCACTACTTATGCTCTCCTCACACAATCTTATTCTGCCTCAGTCCGGCAAGCCAGTCACTGTTCCGTCACAGGACATGGTACTCGGTATGTATTTCCTTACCAAGTCACGCGTTGGCGATGTAGGTGAAGGTCAGATATTTTACAGTCCTGAAGATGTTCTCATCGCTTTCAATGAACAGCGAGTTGGTCTTCATGCTCAGATATTTGTACAGTATTCCAATCAGGTCGATCAAAAATTTGATCCACTGCGTGTACTTGATACCATTGTTGAGCCAAATTCCGAAAAGTCTATCTGGCTTAAATCGCAGCTTGAAAAGAATGCCATAGTGCTTACTACTGTCGGCAGGGTGATTTTCAACCAGCATGTACCTGAGGAGATAGGGTTTATCAATCGTGTTATTGACAAGAAAGTTGCAAAGGAGCTTATCGGGCGCCTGAGCAGTGATGTTGGAAATGTTGAAACAGCAAAATTCCTTGATAATATCAAGGAGGTCGGATTCCATTATGCAATGAAAGGCGGACTTTCTGTAGGCCTTTCTGATGCGATTGTCCCTGAAACCAAGGTCAAGCATATCAAAAATGCGCAGCGTGAGAGTACCAAAGTTGTTAAAGAGTACAATCGCGGGACGCTGACTGATAATGAACGTTATAATCAGATTGTTGATGTCTGGCAGAAAACATCGAATATCGTTGCTGAAGAGTCATATCAGAAATTGAAGAAAGACCGTGACGGCTTCAATCCACTCTATATGATGCTTGACTCCGGAGCCCGTGGTTCCAGAGAGCAGGTTCGTCAGCTTACAGGTATGCGAGGTCTTATTGCCCGTCCTCAAAAGTCCATGTCGGGACAGCCGGGTGAAATTATTGAAAACCCGATTATCTCGAATCTTAAAGAGGGGCTTACCGTCCTTGAGTATTTTATTTCGACACACGGCGCACGTAAGGGTCTTTCTGATACATCACTGAAAACAGCTGATGCCGGTTATTTGACCAGACGTCTCCACGATGTTGCCCAGGATGTTATTGTGACCATTGATGACTGCGGAACAACCCGAGGGCTTTATGTTCATCGCAATATTGAGGAAGAGACAAGCGGTCAGATCAAGTTCCGTGAGAAAATCAAGGGACGTGTTGCAGCCCGTGATATTTACGATACCCTGAATAACAAGGTGATTGTAGGTTCCAATGAAATCATTACAGAAGAGCTTGCTGAGCTCATTCAGGAGACTGCCGGTGTTGAAGAGGCGGAGATCCGCTCGGTATTGACTTGCGAATCGAAAATCGGTATCTGTTCAAAGTGTTATGGAACAAATCTTTCGGTACATGAACTCGTGGAAATCGGGGAAGCTGTAGGCGTTATCGCTGCGCAGTCGATCGGTGAGCCTGGAACGCAGCTTACCCTTCGTACGTTCCACCAGGGTGGTACCGCTCAGGGTGGTATTACTGAAACAGAGACCAAGGCATTCTATGATGGTCAGATCCAGTTCGAGGATATCAAAACGGTTGACCATACTGCTATAAATGAGGATGGGGTCGAAGAATTCCGTGTTATTGTCATTCAGAAAAATGGCAAAATAAATATTGCTGATCCCGATTCCGGCAAGATCCTGAAGCGGTATATTGTTCCGCATGGTGCACACCTCAACTGCAAACATGGCGATTTGATCAAAAAAGATCAGATGATGTTCAGCAGTGAGCCGAACAGTACACAGATTATTGCGGAGCTGGCAGGTTTCATCAAGTTTGCTGATATCGAAAAAGGCGTTACATACAAGGAAGAGGTTGATCCTCAGACCGGATTCTCCCAGCATACCATTATCAACTGGCGTTCCAAGCTTAGAGCTACCGAAACAAGAGAGCCGAGACTGATCATTATGGATGCAAACGGAGAAGTTAAAAAGACCTATCCAGTGCCGATCAAGACCAATCTCTATGTCGAAGATGGTCAGAAGGTGACTCCTGGTGATATCATAGCCAAGGTGCCGAGAAATCTTGACCGTGTCGGCGGCGATATTACCGCCGGTCTTCCAAAGGTTACTGAACTCTTTGAAGCCCGTATTCCATCAGATCCTGCTATTGTTACTGAAATTGACGGTTATGTGAGCTTTGGTTCACAGCGCAGAAGCAGCAAAGAGATCAAGGTGAAAAATGACTTCGGAGAAGAAAAGGTTTATTATGTCCAGGTTGGTAAGCATGTGCTTGCCAATGAGGGCGATGAAGTCAAGGCAGGAGATCCATTGACCGATGGTGCCGTTTCTCCGCAGGATATCCTGCGTATTCAGGGTCCCAATGCTGTGCAGCAGTATCTCGTGAATGAAATCCAGAAAGTTTACCAGATCAATGCAGGTGTAGAGATCAATGACAAGCATCTTGAGGTTATTGTGCGCCAGATGCTTCAGAAAGTGCGTATTGAAGAGTCAGGCGACACCAACCTTCTGCCAGGTGATCTTATTGATCGGAGTGCTTTTGTCGAGGCTAACAATGGTATTGCCGAGAAGGTGCGGATTACTGAGAAGGGAGATGCTCCTGCAAGAATTCAGGACAGTCAACTTCACAAATTGCGCGATATTACAAAGCTGAATCGTGAGCTTCGCAAGAACACCAAAAATATGATTGCTTTCGAACCAGCTCTGCAGGCAACCTCTCATCCAGTGCTCCTTGGTATTACCAGTGCAGCTCTTCAGACTGAGAGTGTTATATCCGCAGCATCCTTCCAGGAAACGACCAAGGTGCTGACTGATGCCGCTGTTGCAGGAAAGGTTGACTTTCTTGCCGGTTTGAAAGAAAATGTGATTGTTGGAAAACTGATTCCTGCGGGAACGGGGCTCAAGAGATACAAGACAATCAAACTGACTGGTGAAGGTCATGACTCTTCAGTTGACAGTGAGACCAAGATAGAAGATGCTCCGACAAGAGAGGGCTTTGCTAACGAGCGATAGTCTTTATAAGAGGTTCAGATGAGACAAAAAAAAAGGGAGATTTTAATCTCCCTTTTTTTTTGTCTACTTCTTTTCAAACCTGAAGGATTCGAGAAAACTCGTATCAAATTCACCGCTCTGAAAAACAGAAGAATGCATCACCTGTTTGTGGAAAGGAATTGTGGTTTTTACTCCAACCACGATAAATTCATCGAGTGCCCTTGACATCCTTGCGATAGCTTCCTCTCTTGTATGAGCTGTAACGATAAGTTTTGCAATCATGGAGTCATAGTTCGAAGGGACAACATAGCTTGCGTAAGCATGCGAATCAACCCTGACACCGTGGCCGCCAGGTGTATGGAAAACCTGAAGCTGTCCTGGAGAAGGACGGAATGATTGTTCTGGATCTTCAGCATTGATCCGGCATTCAATTGAGTGGCCTTTGGGAACAAAGGTTTTTCCTTCAATTGATTCACCGGCTGCGACGAGAATCTGTTCCTTGACGAGATCCACATCATAGCGCTCTTCAGTAACCGGATGTTCTACCTGAATACGGGTATTCATTTCCATGAAGTAAAAATCCTTGTGCCTGTCGAGCAGAAATTCAATGGTTCCCGCCCCTTCATAGTTGATTGCTCTGGCAGCGGCTACAGCTGCATCACCCATTTTTTTTCTGAGAGCATCATCAACAACAGGAGAAGGAGTTTCTTCAATCAGCTTCTGATGCCGTCTCTGGACGGTACAATCACGTTCTCCAAGATGGATAGTGTTGCCGTGCTGGTCCGATAAAATCTGGATCTCAACGTGGCGAGGATTCTCAAGATACTTTTCGATATAGACGCCACTGTTGCCGAATGATTGTTCAGCCTCACTGCGCGCAGTGTTCAGCGCTTTCTCAAGCTGGCTTTCCTCCGTAACAACCCGCATCCCTTTTCCCCCGCCTCCTGCGGTAGGTTTGATAATAACAGGATAGCCGGTTTTATTAGCTGTTTCAATTGCCTGCTTGAGATCGGTTACCAGTCCGGGGCTGCCGGGAACGACAGGAACTCCGGCTGCAATCATCGTTGATTTTGCCGTATTCTTATCGCCCATCTGGTTGATCATTGTGGCTGTGGGTCCGATAAACTTGATATTTACAGAGTCGCACACTTCGGCAAAATCTGCATTCTCAGCAAGAAAACCATAGCCCGGATGAATCGCATCTGCATTTGTTACCTCTGCAGCAGCGATTATGCGAGGTATGTTCAGGTAACTCTCTCTTGATAAAGCGGGTCCTATACAGACAGCTTCATCGGCGTATTTGACATGCATTGACTCTGCATCAACTGTAGAATAGACTGCAACAGTACTGATTCCCATTTCGCGGCAGGTCTGCATAATACGCAAGGCAATTTCGCCGCGATTTGCAACAAGTATTTTCTTAAACAATGTATTGGTGATGAATGATTATGGTTTAATCCGGAACAGCGGTTGATCATACTCTACCGCCTGTCCATTTTCAACAAGAATTTCAACGATTGTACCGGAAACTTCTGCTTCAATTTCGTTCATGAGTTTCATGGCTTCAATAATACAGAGGACATCACCTTTCTTTATGGTGTCATTGACAGCAACAAAGGGTGGTGCATCAGGAGATGAAGACTGGTAAAATGTCCCGACAATTGGAGAGCGGGATTCAATCAAACCAGCTATTGATTCATCTTTTTTAGCTGCCGGAGGGCTGTTTAAGGCCTGAGAAGCGGTGTTTACCGCAGGCGATGCCGTTGGCTGAGCACTTAGCTGGGTAATCACAGTTGCTGCGGAAGCACGCCTTAGAGTAATTTTAAAGCCTCCCTCCTCCTCGATGATTGTTTCCTGAAAGTCTGAGCTATCGACAATGTCGATAAGCTGTTTAATTTCATTAAAGTTCATGATGATATTACTTAAGTTTAAAACACGCGTCCTGATCTATCGCCTAAGAAGATAATTACTTTTTAACTCTTTCAATATACTCACCGGTACGGGTGTCGACACGAATAACGCTTCCAGTCTGAATGAACATGGGCACGTTAACTTCAGCACCAGTTTCGACTACGGCCGGTTTTGTTCCACTTGTTGCCCTGTCATCCTTTAATGCCGGACTGGTTTCAGTGACCTCAACTTCAACAAATGTTGGAAGTTCAACTCCAAGGATAGAGGCATCGTCAGAGAATACAATAGTTACTATAATACCATCTTTGACAAATCGGGATGAAGAGCCGATCGCAACTTCAGGAACATTGATCTGGTCAAAAGTATCGTTGTCCATCATCACGAAGTCAGTTCCGTCCCGGTAAAGATACTGATACTGTTTTCTCTCTGTGACGATGACATCAACTGATTCGGTGGCACTGAAGCGATATTCGACATTTCTGCCGGATTTCAGGTTTCTCATGTTTGCCTGGTAAAACGCTCTCAGATTGCCAGGAGTGCGGTGAATAAGGCTCTCTATACTGTGTGGTTCGCCTTTAAAGCGGATAATTGAACCTTTCGAAACATTACTGATTGAAATCATAAACAGAAAAATATTTGTCTTGTGCGGTTTGTTTCTTTATATCAAAATGAACTTAAATATAACACAGTGCCGGGCGATTACAAACCACCAGATCGAGCAAAGCTGGATAATGCTAAAAAGCCATTGCATGTTTGTAAAGTACTGTTTAAATTCATTCAATTAATAAAGGTCAAAAAAAGTTGCTTTTACTTCAACAATAATAAACATGTCATATGTCAAAAGCTGAATTAGTAGAGAAAATTGCCGAGCAGGCCAAACTGACCAAAGTTGATGCCGAGCGTGCTGTAAATGCCTTTATCAATGTCGTGTCAGCATCATTGAAGGCTGGAGATGATGTAACTCTTGTCGGTTTCGGGACCTTTACCACTGGCGATAGGGCAGAAAGACAAGGGCGGAACCCTCAGACTGGTGCAGCTATTACTATTTCCGCGAAAAAAGTTGTTAAATTCAAGCCTGGAAAGGCGTTGAAGGAAGAGGTCGGCGGTTGATTCCTGTGGTTTGATTGTTTTTATTACTTTTAAAGTCCATCATTAGCCTCTGCTTGATGGACTTTTTTTATCATTTATACTCCCGCATTATGGCTACGAAAGTTGTCCTTGATTTTGAGAAGCCTCTTTTTGAGCTTGAAGCCAAGCTCAATGAAATGCGATTGCTGCTCCGGAGCACTACAAGGGAACAGGCGCCTTCTGAGAGTGAAGCGCTCAGTCATGACATAGAGACTCTTGAGCTGAAGGTCGATGCGCTCCGCCGTTCGATCTATAAAAATCTTACCAGGTGGCAGAAGGTGCAGCTTGCCCGCCATCCGGAAAGACCGTTTACGCTCGATTACATTTACATGATGACCAAAGAGTTTGTTGAACTGGCTGGTGACCGGCATTTCAGTGATGATAAAGCGATCGTTGGCGGGTTTGCCCGCTTTGAAGAGAGTGCATCCGGTTTTTCACAACCAGTCATGATTATTGGTCATCAGAAAGGTCGTGATACCAAATCCAATCTGTACAGGAATTTTGGTATGGCACAGCCTGAGGGATATCGCAAGGCGCTTCGTTTAATGAAACTTGCTGAAAAATTCCGTAAACCGGTCATTACCCTTATTGATACTCCGGGAGCATTTCCCGGTATAGAAGCTGAAGAGCGTGGACAGGCCGAGGCGATTGCCAGGAATTTATTTGAAATGGCGAAGTTGACTGTTCCGGTAATCTGTGTCATTATCGGTGAAGGTGCAAGTGGCGGTGCGATTGGTCTTGGGGTCGGCGACAGGATTATCATGGCTGAAAACAGCTGGTATTCAGTGATTTCTCCTGAAAGCTGCTCTTCTATTCTCTGGAGAAGCTGGAACTATAAAGAACAGGCGGCCGAGGCGTTGCAGCTTACTGCAGATGATCTTCTTGCTCAGGGTATTATCGACAGAATTATTCCTGAACCGCTTGGAGGAGCTCATACTGACCCTGACAAAATGGCTGCGACATTGAAGGAGATATTGATCGAGGAGCTTAAAGCACTGTTGCCGAGGGATCCGGCAGATCTCGTTCATGACCGGATTGAAAAGTTTTCTTCCATGGGTGTCTGGAAAGAAGATGTATAGAACACAAAAAAAGCCTGCTTGGATGCAGGCTTTTTTTGTGGTGAAATTTATTGCTGCTTTATTTGATGACGTATGAGCTTTCACCCTTGAGCAACTCTTCAAGGGATGCAACTCCATTTTTCTGTGCGTCACGGATTTGTGCGGTCAGAGCATCTTCGTAGGTTACCCGTTCCTCAGCATAGAATATCCCGAAAGGTCTTGGGACAACCTCTTCCGATTTATCATGAACATCAGCAAAGCGGGCAAGAATGGATGCCTTGTTGATATCAGCCTCATTATGAATCCATAGATCAGAAGTTGAGAGACCTTCTTTATCAAGATCTACAACTACCGGTGTGAATCCGTCAAGGCGGATACCTTTGTTTTTCTCTTTTCCGAAGACAAGAGGCTTGCCCTGTTCAAGATAGATGGTATTGTCAGCTTTAGTGTCGGGGGTGGCAAATGCTTCAAAAGCTGAGTTGTTGAATATGGGACAGTTCTGGTAAATTTCTACCAGAGAGGTTCCCTTATGCAGTGCAGCACGTTTCAGTATTGAGCGGAGGTATTTTCCATCGCGGTCAAAAGCCCTTGCAAAGAAAGAACCTCCCGAGCCAATCGTCAAAGCAGCCGTATTGAATGGCTGATCGATGACACCGGATGGTGAGGTAATGGTTCTTAATCCGATTTTTGACGTTGGTGAATACTGGCCTTTAGTGAGCCCGTAAATTTCATTATTGAAGAGAATAACGTTCAAGTCCGGATTTCTTCTCAACGTATGAATGAAATGATTGCCGCCAATCGATAACGCATCGCCATCACCGGTAGCGACCCAGACACTCAGTTCAGGCCGTGATACTTTCAGTCCTGTTGCCATTGGCAGTGCCCGGCCATGAATGCCGTGAACACCATACGTTGCCATATAGTAAGGTAGGCGGGAAGAGCAGCCTATCCCTGAAACAAATACGACGTTTTCCGGAGTAACGCCTAGTTCCGGCATAACATTTTTAAGCTGTTGCAGTATTGCGTGATCGCCACAGCCAGGACACCATTTCGCCTCCTGGTCAGAAGCAAAATCCTTGGCAGTGAGCACTGGTGAAGCTATGATGGTTGTATCGTTATCAGTCATTATTAAATCTCCTTGATAAGGTCAGTGATTTTAGCCAGAATTTCCATTTCATTGAACGGCACACCCTGCACCTTGCTGTACCCGACAGGGGCGATCAGGAAGGCATCACGGATAAGGTGGATAAGCTGTCCGCTGTTCATCTCAGGGATCAACACCTTCTTATAGTTGCCGAGTATCGTTCCAAGGTTTTTCGGGAACGGATGGATATAGCGGAGATGCGCATGAGCAACACTGTAACCCTCTTCAAGGGCCTGCTCGACAGCGGTTTTAATTGCACCGTATGATGAACCCCATCCGAGGACAAGGAGATCTCCTTTTTGTGGTCCGTTATCAATAGACTGAAGTGGAATAGTGTCAGCAATCCGTGCGATTTTTTCAGCACGAAGCTTTGTCATCAATTCATGATTTTCAGGGTCATGTGAGACATTCCCGGTTTCATTCTGCTTTTCAAGTCCGCCAATGCGGTGTTCGAGGCCTTTTGTTCCGGGTATAGCCCAAGAGCGCACCAGACGATCGTCACGCTTGTAAGGAAGATATGGAGCATCTTCAGGTTTTCTTGCCGGTTGAAACCGGGGTGTGATGTCCGCAAGATTATCCGGACTTTCAACCTCCCATGGCTCTGAACTCAGCGCGAGGTAGCCGTCAGATAGACAGATTACCGGAGTCATGTGTTCTACGGCAATTCTTGCGGCTTCGTAAGTGGTGTAGAAGCAGTCGACAGGAGAGCGTGCGGCGATAACGGGCATAGGTGCTTCCCCATGTCTTCCATACATGGCCATTAAGAGATCAGACTGTTCCGGTTTGGTTGGAAGTCCTGTTGACGGTCCACCCCGCTGAACATTGATAATAACCAGAGGTACTTCAAGAATGACAGCGAGACCGAGTGCTTCCGTTTTAAGGGCAAGTCCAGGGCCGGAAGTGTTTGTAGCCGCAAGTGCACCTCCGTATGCAGCGCCTATACTGCTGACGATACCAGCGATTTCGTCTTCAGCCTGAAAGGTCTTGACTCCATATTTTTTCTTTTTCGCCAGTGTCTGCAGGATCTCAGTTGCCGGGGTTATTGGGTATGAACCAAGAAAGAGGTTAAGACCGGCTTTTTTGGATGCGGCAGTCAGTGCGATAGCGCATGCTTCATTACCGGTAACGCGGCGATAGGTGCCGTGTTGTTTTTGCGGGGCAATATCGAAGCGTCCAAGATTTGCAAAAAGTTCAGTTTCATCGCCAAAGAAATAGCCGGCCTTCATGGCTTTGATGTTTGCTTCGGCTAACTGGATATTTTTCTGGAACTTGGTTTGCAGCGTTTCAATTGTTCCTTCAAGCGGAAGGGTGTAAAGCCAGTAGAGCAGCCCTAAAACAAACATGTTTTTACAGCGGTCGACATCTTTACTGCTTAGTCCGCTCTCTTTGAGTGCTTCACGCGTAAACTGCAAAACAGGGACAGGAAAGACGATATAGTTATCCAGTGTGCCGTCTTCAAGAGGGTTCGCACCTTCAGGATAGCCTGCAAGCTTTAAATTCTTCTCATCGAACCCCTCGGTACCCGCGATAATGATACCTCCACGGTGCAGGTCTTTCAGATTTGCTTTAAGCGCTGCAGAGTTCATGGCTACCATGACATCAAATCGTGCTCCCGGGGTATAGACAGGCTTGCTGCTGAACTGAAGCTGAAATCCTGATACACCTGCAATGGTTCCGGCAGGGGCCCTTATTTCTGAAGGAAAATTAGGGAATGTATTCAGTTCGGATCCGCGAACTGCAACGGTATTGGCGAATTGTGTCCCGGTCAGCTGCATCCCGTCACCTGAATCTCCCGCAAAAAGCACGGACACGCTGGTTTTCGATGTTACATTGACCTGTCTGGTTGTCTTTTTAGTATCAGTCATTGTCCCTGTTAATTACTTTTCAAAGTTAGTAAACAGCAATAAAATCCCCGTGACAATGAACATCATGGCACGGAAGTCATTGGCCTGTTATCTGGTGAAATGTATTATTGGTGGGTAAAGAAGAGGGCAATAGCTAAACCGCACAGTCCTCTGCAATAAAAGAAATATAAAGGATGCTTAGCGTTTAAACAAGTTTTTGACTGTTTTAACTAAGAATTTTTTTCAATAACGATGTTGTTTTTTGTCAGATACTCCTGCCATTCCTGTTCTTCCCTGATTGGGCAGTCAAGGGATAAATCACAAAAATCACAGCGTTGCATGCCGTACATCTGCTCCATCCAGCAACCAGTGGCGCTTTTATGCACTTCATTGACATGGTTGGGATTTTTTTTCATTATTCTGGATGATATCTCCATCAACTCCATAACCCCTTCTCTCCGTTTCTGATTTTCCACTCCCCAACTCATAACAGTCTCCCTGTTTTTAATGGAAAAATAGACATGCCGCACCGCCCTAATAACGACGTTTTAATATAATTCTTTTTTAAAAAGAATATACTTCCTCAGCCACTTCAGCCAAGCCTTAAAGCATAGTGTCACTCTTGACTCAAAGGTGATAAAATTAAGTTGGCAACAAGCCTTAAAAAAGAGTAACTTTGCAGCCGTAAGAGGCCCCTGCCCTACAGGTAAGCGCTTGATTGAATGCATTGAAACAAGATTATAATCTCTATGAAATCCCGGGAAATCAGACAATCTTTTTTGGATTATTTTGCTAATAAAGGTCATAATATAGTTCGTTCAGCACCGGTTATTCCGGCAGATGATCCAACCCTGCTCTTTACAAATGCTGGGATGAACCAGTTTAAGGATGTGTTTTTAGATAAAGGGACAAGGCCTTATGTGCGGGCAGCAGATACCCAGAAATGCATCAGGGCATCGGGCAAGCATAACGATCTCGAGGATGTCGGCAGGGACACCTACCACCATACCTTTTTTGAAATGCTGGGCAACTGGTCTTTTGGTGATTATTACAAAGTTGAAGCCATAACCTGGGCGTGGGAACTCCTGACAGAAGTATGGACGTTGCCGAAAGAACGGCTTTACGCGACAGTCTTTCATGATGATGATGAGAGCTTTCAGATATGGCAGAAGCATACAGATATTAACCCGGAGCATATCATCCGTTTCGGGGAAAAAGACAATTTCTGGGAGATGGGCGAAACAGGACCTTGCGGCCCATGTTCTGAAATTCATATCGATCTTACCGAGGATGGTTCAGGCAGGAGTCTCGTCAATGTCGGCGATTACCGTGTCATTGAACTGTGGAATCTTGTTTTCATTCAGTATAACCGCCAAAGTGACGGACGCCTTGA
>Ga0118677_10007871_pt1 | contig 14997 bp, 16 predicted proteins | sample AliMusrvi5mmetaG_FD_86154 | JGI IMG/M metagenome (GOLD analysis project Ga0118677, IMG submission 86154)
GCTTACGCAAATGCTCGAAGTCATCGAAAACGCGGATAAACATACCCTGGCAAAACCTGAGGCCGGCAGTGACCTGTTGAAGAACCTGCCAAAGATCCCGGAAATCTTACTGGATAATACCGACCGCAACAGAACCTCGCCTTTTGCCTTCACGGGCAACAAATTTGAGTTCCGGGCTGTCGGATCAGCCCAAACCTGCGCTCCGCCCATGATCGTACTGAACCTGATTGTGGCTGACCAGCTTCGCAAGTTCAAAGTTGAGGTTGATGCCCTGATTGCTAAAAAAACGGGGAAGGAAGATGCACTTTTCCAGGTGATTAAAAAATACAGCAGGGAGTCAAAGAAGATCAGGTTCGAAGGAAACAATTATTCTGATGAATGGGTGAAAGAGGCGGCCAGTCGCGGGTTATCCAATCGCAAAAACACTCCTGAGGCGCTCAAGGGGTTTATTGAAAAAAAATCGGCCGACCTGTTTCAAAGGAACAATGTGCTTTCACCACGCGAGCTGATTGCCCGCCATGAAATCAGGCTGGAAAATTATACCAAAAAAATCCAGATCGAATCCCGCGTACTGGGCGATCTTGCCGGGAATCACATCATCCCGGTGGCCATCCGTTACCAGAACACCCTGATTGAAAATGTGAAAGGGCTGAAGGAAGTCCTTGACCTGAAGACCTATGGAAAGCTTTCGCAAAACCAGATGGAGACCATCACCGAAATTTCCGAACATGTAGATAAAATCAAAACCTTCGTGAATGAGATGGTCGATGCCAGGAAAGCGGCCAATCAGATTCATGAACCAGAAGAAAAGGCTTTCGCATACTGCTACAAGGTTCTTCCATATTTTGAAAAAATAAGGTCGCATGCCGATAAGCTGGAGTTGCTCGTTGATGATGAACTGTGGCCTTTACCGAAATACCGAGAACTATTATTTACCCGTTAAAACACTGATTATGAAAAAGAGCATCGCAACAGCAATATTGTTGCAGTTCATATTGGCCTGTGCCATCTTTGGACAGATCAATGTGTTGCGCATCGATAACAATGCCACACCTCAAACCACGGATGGAGTTTTTTATTCATTGCCTCGCACCGTGGTGAAAATAGATGTGAAAATTGACCGCATTGAGAATTATAAAGGACCTTATGCTGATTTTGCACTGAGATTCCTTGGATTGAAAAATGTGGTCCCTTCAAATTCCATTGATTACAGGATCAGCGACATCATTATTACTACCTACCCCGAACCCGACCCTGATCAATACTATTTTGTAGAGTTGGGCGATAAAATTTCGAAAGGGGAGAAGGCAGGCATGCTCTCACTGAGCAATGCCGGGGTAATTCTTGGAACAATTCCTGCAGACATTGATACAACAAGAAATATGGTCCGTTTGGCAAAAACGGATGATTCGAGAGCCGATGCTGATAAAGATGCATTTGGCGAGCTGTTTAAATATTCGGCCGATGTGAGTGTTTTCGAGAAAGTAGACACCATCATCAGGAAAATCAACATCGATACCATGACGGTCGAGCGCCAATATTACAAACGCACCATGGTAGAAAAGTCGCCGGAGCAAAAAGCCAAGGAGGCGGCCGACTACATTTCTAAAATCAAGGACAACCGGTTCAACCTTATCAGCGGGACCCAGGAGGTTAACTATAACAAGGAGACGCTGGAATACATGGACGACCAGTTGAACCGGATGGAAAAAGAGTACCTGAAGCTTTTTACCGGAATCAGCATTCACAAGAACCTGACATTCAGCTATAAATATATCCCTGTTCCCAACCAGATCAATACGGAAATTCCGATCTTTAAATTTCTGAAATCCAAAGGGGTGATTGATCTGGATGAACAGGGAGGGAAAGTGGTCACCATTAAAATCCAGCGTGTTGGAAATACCAATACCGTTGCGAATTACCTAAAAAAAGCAGAAAAAAAATCAAAAGTCCAGGGATTTTCGTACCGTATCCCTGAACTGGCGCGTGTTTCAGTAAAACTTGATGAAAATACCCAGGAGGAGACCCAGTGCCTGGTGTCCCAATTGGGGGTTGTGACCAACCTGCCTGCCAGCAAATGGAAGGTGATGTTTCATAAGGAAACCGGTGGTATCAAAGGGTTGGAAGTTCAGTAACTCGCTTTTCTTATTCTGACCAGTTTCTCAAGCAGGTCTTCCAGGTAGTCAATGCGCAACATATTGGCACCATCGGATTTTGCATTTTCAGGATCAGGGTGGGTTTCGATGAAAATGCCATCGGCACCTACCGCAATTGCTGCCCTGGCAATGGTTTCGATCAGGCCTGGTCTCCCGCCCGTAATGCCGGAGGCCTGGTTGGGCTGCTGCAGCGAATGGGTAACATCAACGACAACAGGAACCCCGTTTGTCTGCATTTCAGGGATGTTCCTGAAATCGACAACGAGGTCGTTGTAGCCGAAAGTGGTGCCCCTTTCGGTCAGCATTACTTTTGAATTGCCTGTTTGCATAACCTTCTGAACGGCGAATTTCATCGATTCGGCAGATGCAAACTGACCTTTTTTTATATTTACAACCTTACCGGTTTTCCCGGCAGCAACAAGCAGTTCGGTCTGGCGGCAAAGGAAGGCGGGGATTTGAAGGATGTCGACATAGGCCGCGGCCATGGCTGCATGTGCTTCATTATGGATGTCGGTTAATACCGGGATCCCGAGTTCTTTGCCAACCTGCCCGATCAGACACAGAGCATTTTCGTGGCCGATCCCGGTAAACGAATCTCCCCGCGACCGGTTAGCTTTCAGGTACGAGGCTTTAAAAATAAAGGGGATGCGCAGCCGGTCGGTTATCTTCTTGATGTGCCTGGCGATCTCCATCGGCATCTCCTCATTTTCAACCACACACGGGCCGGCAATCAGGAAAAAATTCTGAAGCTTGTCACTCTTCAATTCAGAAAAGAATTTTTCTTTCATTTTATATTTTTCAACAAACTAAATATTTTTGCATTCCTGCATTCCTGCATTCTTGCATTTCTGCATTTAATATTTGTACTTATCCTTCCACATCGTTTTCAGCTTCATCCTGATTTCATTCTCCCGTGGGTTATTCTGCGGGTCATAAAACTTTACCCCTTTGATCTTCTCAGGCAGGAACTCCTGATCAATAAAATTGTTGTCAAAATCGTGAGCATATTTGTAATCCTTTCCATACCCGATTTTCTTCATCAGGTTGGTTGGGGCATTCCGTATATGCAAAGGAACAGGAAGGTCACCGGCCTCCCTGAAGGTTTTCTGGGCATTCCGGATGGCAAGGTAGGATGCATTGCTTTTGACAGAACAGGCAAGGTAGATAGCCGTTTGCGAGAGGATCAGGTCGCATTCAGGGTACCCGATCACCTCCACGGCCTGAAAACAGGTTGAGGCAAGCAACAGCGCATTTGGGTTGGCATTGCCGATATCTTCTGAGGCAAGGATCAGCATGCAGCGGGCGATGAATTTCGGATCTTCGCCCGCCGCGATCATGCGTGCAAGCCAGTAAACGGCTGCATTCGGATCGCTTCCACGCATCGATTTGATGAAGGCCGAGATGATATCGTAATGCATCTCACCTGTTTTGTCATACATCGCCAGGTTCTGCTGGATGATCCTGATGGTTTTTTCATTGGTAATTCTTACCGGCGAGCCTTGTTTGAGTTCCGTAGTGACAATGAGTTCAAGTGCATTCAGCAGTTTCCTTGCATCCCCGCCTGAAATACGGAGCATGGCCTCTGGTTCGGGAATTTCAATATCCGTCTTCAGGTTGTTTTCAAGATGCACTCGTCCCTGTTCAAGGAGTTTGAGCAAGTGAGTTTCTTCCAGGGGTTTCAAAATATAAATCTGGCATCTTGAAAGGAGAGGGGAGATAACTTCAAACGAAGGATTTTCTGTAGTGGCGCCTATGAAGGTCACCACCCCTTTTTCAACAGCGCCAAGCAGGGCATCCTGCTGCGACTTGCTGAACCGGTGAATTTCATCAATGAACAGGAACGGGCTGTCGCTTGCTTCCAGGGCTTTTGAAATGACTTCACGAACTTCCTTTACTCCTGAACTTACAGCGCTAAGGGTGTAAAAAGTCCTTTTCAGTTGTTTCGAAATGATATGGGCTAGTGTGGTTTTCCCAATCCCGGGTGAACCCCAGAGGATCATGGAAGGAACATTGCCCGACTCAATGGCCCGCTGCAGGATAGCCCCCCTGCCAATCAAATGTTCCTGTCCCAGGTAATTTTCCAGCGAATCCGGACGTAACTGCTCAGCCAATGGAATTAACATGGAGCAAAGATAACGTAAATCCAGTCGGCCCCAAAAAGATAAAATTATTCTGGTTGATATTCAACGTGATAGAGCAAATGTTAAAAAATGTTAAATAATAATGGTTAAAATATTTGGAACGAGGCAGCACATTGGCTTATCTTTGCAAACTAATTATAAAAAATCAATAGACAATGAAAAAACTTGCAACTTTATTACTGATCGGAGTAGTAGCTTTCATGTACTCCTGTGGCCCAAGCGCAAAACAGATCGAAGAAACCAGAATTGCTGACTCTATCCGCGTTGCTGACTCATTGGCAATGGTTCAGGCTGAACAGCAGAGAATCGCCGATTCAATTGCAAAAGTTCAACAGGAGAAAATGATTGCCGATTCTGTTGCTCATGCTGATTCCGTGAAGAAATTCCCGAAATTATTCAAATCTGCAAAACCTGCAAAACCTGCAAAGCCTGCAAAAAAAGGCAAATAATCTCCAACCAGAACAAAATAAAAAAGCCCCGGCATACGGGGCTTTTTTATTGCATGGATCCACGCAGAAATGTCTATAAGTTTTTAATTTCACCAACAAGCTTTTGCAGGGTCGCCTTGGCATCACCAAAGAGCATCCGCGATTTGGGCATAAAGAAAAGGTTGTTCTCGATTGCAGCATATCCCTTCGCCATGCTCCGTTTCATGATGATTGTGTTCCTGGCTTCCCACACTTTGATTACAGGCATTCCGTAGATTGGGCTTGAAGGATCTTCCTCTGCAGCGGGGTTTACGACATCGTTGGCACCAACCACAATCACCACATCGGTATTGTTCATTTCATTGTTTGCATCCTCCATCTCCTGCAATTTTTCATAGGCCACATCTGCTTCGGCCAGCAGGACATTCATGTGCCCCGGCATGCGGCCTGCAACAGGATGAATGCCGTATTTCAGCTCGACCCCCTTGGAGGCAAGCAGGTTTTCCAGTTCATGGCAAAGATGCTGTGCCTGGGCAACTGCCAGACCATAGCCGGGAACAACCAGGACTTTTTGTGAATAGCTGAGCAGGACCGCGGCATCGCTCAGTGAAATCTCCTTCACGGTTTTATCACCTGTATCAGCAGCGGCTGCCGAGCTTCCGCCAAAAGCGCCAATGATAACATTCAGCAACGACCGGTTCATGGCTTTACACATGAGTATGGTGAGGATGGTTCCCGATGATCCGACCAAAATGCCACCAGTGAGCATCGCCTGGTTGCTGTAAAGAAAACCGCCCATGGCAGCAGCTACCCCCGTAAAAGAATTTAACAGCGAGATGACCACAGGCATGTCAGCGCCGCCGATGGGCATTACGAAGGTGACACCGTAAACCAGTGCAAGTGCGGCCAGGGTGTAAATCATCCAGTTTTCACCGGCAACCGGTGTTTTAAACATGATGAACACCACGAAGGCAAATAATATAAATAAAAATGAGAGGTTTATGTAGCGCAGAACCGGACTCTTCACATCACCGATCCGTTCGTCAAGTTTACCAAACGCTATCATGCTGCCGGCAAAAGAGACACCACCGATCATCAGTCCCAGCAAGATGGCAAGCGCTTCTCCGTTCAACATGGTGGTAAAATGCTGATCAGCCAGCTGGGTTTGCATTCTCGGAAATTCCATCATGGAAATGAGGGCCGCACATGCACCGCCCATTCCGTTGAAAAGAGAGACCATTTGCGGCATTGCGGTCATTTTTACCTTTTTGGCAGCCATCCAGCCAACCACCGACCCGATAACCAGTGCGCCGGCAATCCAGCCGATGTTGTGAATGCCCTGGTATGAACCATCATCCATTTTTGTCTTATGAAACAGGATCGTGAAGAGGATGGCAAGCCCCATCCCTGCCGCTGCCCAAAGATTCCCACTGCGGGCGGTTTCGGGATGTCCAAGCTTTTTCAGTCCAAGGATGAAGAGTACTGAAGCGAGGATATATGACACCTCCAGGATCGAAAGGTATTCGGAAAAATTATAGCTTCTGGTGAGGGTTTGTATCGTTTCCATGGTTCGTTCTTATAGCTGTTTTTTCTTTTTCTTAAACATCTCGAGCATGCGGTCGGTCACAACAAAACCGCCAACCACATTCAGCGTTCCGAGAACGACAGCGATAAATCCCAGGATCATGGAGATCAGATTTCCTGCATGACCCATTACAATGATGGCGCCGATGATTACAACCCCGTGAATGGCATTCGCACCTGACATCAGCGGGGTGTGCAAAACCGATGGAACATGCGAAATCACCTCAATTCCAAGGAAAATGGATAAAATAATGATGAAAATCGCCTCCCTGTACTCAAAGAAAAATTTTAAAATATCATTCATAGTTCTGTTATTTATGCAGTTATCATTGCCTTCACACGTTCATGAACGATCTCATGATCGTGGGTAACACAGGTGCCTTTTACAATGTCATCCTGCCAGTTGAGGTTGAATTCGCCTTTGGCGCTGATCATCAGTTTCAGAAAGTTGATCACGTTCTTGCCGAACATTTTGCTTGCATCGGAAGGCAGGTCAACAGGAAATGATGAATTGCCGATTATTTTCACACCATGAAACAGGATGGTTTCATCATTTTTGGTCAGTTCGCAGTTCCCGCCGGTAGATGCTGCCAGGTCGATGATGACCGAACCGGGTTTCATGGCTTCAACACTCTCCTTTTTTAACAGTACAGGAGCCCTTTTTCCCGGGATTTGGGCTGTACAGATGACAACATCAGATTTGACGGCATGGTCATGCACGGCGGCAGCCTGTTTTTTCTTAAAATCATCGCTTTGTTCCACGGCATAGCCACCAGCTGATTTGTCATCAACGGCACCCTCTACCTCGACAAATTTTCCTCCCAACCCTACAACCTCCTCTTTTACTGCAGCCCGCACATCGAAAACCTCGACCACAGCTCCAAGTTTACGCGAAGTGGCGAGAGCCTGCAACCCGGCAACACCGGCACCCAGGATCAACACCTTGGCCGGTGTGATTGTCCCGGCTGCAGTCATGAACATCGGGAAGAATTTCGGCAGCGAGTTGGCTGCTGTCAGCACAGCTTTGTAACCTGATACGGTAGCCATGGATGACAGGATATCCATCGATTGTGCACGGCTCGTGCGGGGAACAACGTCAAGGCTAAAGCTCGTGATATTCTTCAGGGCGAGTTTTTTGATGAGTTCGCCGTTGAAATAGGGATTGAGAACCGCAAGGAGAATTGACTTCTCTTTCATCTGACCAAATTCGGCATCTGTCGGGGGATTGATCTTGACCAGCAGTTCAGATTGGGCAATTACATCTTCTTTCACAGCAATTTTTGCCCCGGCAGTTTCATATTCTGCGTCAGATGCAAAAGCCCTTAGCCCCGCTTCTTTTTCAACATAAACAGTGACCATCATTTTCGTGAGGGTTGCCACAGATTCTGGCAGGAGGGCAACACGATTTTCAGGGCTCTCTTCTTTTAAAATACCAATAATCATACATCAGTGATTAGGGAAAGTGTTTGCGATTTACGATTTACGATTTACGATTTACGATTTCAGAGAACAATTAATCCTTAGAAATTATATTGGGTATACCCGAAATCAGCAGGTCAATCGAAAATCGTAAATCTTCAATCGTAAATCAAAGTGTTTCTAGTCTGTAAACCCGACTGTCTGGTGGCTTCCGTCGCAGAAAGGTTTTTTCTTGCTGGCGCCGCAACGGCAAATGGCTGCCACCTCGTTTTCGATCTGGATCTTCTTTTTCTTTGAGTCCCGTAAAATAAAATTGCCTGTGATCAAAGCGGGACCATTTTTCAGGATATGGACCCGGGCAAATTTTGATTTCATTTTGGCGGTGGCGCGGGGTTTTGAAGTGACAAACTTGGTGCTCTTCAGGTAGGTAAGAGCACGGGATGGGCACGTGTCAATAACTTTCATGATCTCTTTGCTGTCTGCGGCATGAACATTGATCCATGGTTTTTTCTTTGAATTGAAAACGCCTGGCAGACCGATCAGGCAATTTGCAGAGTGAATGCACAATTCAGCCTTCCAGTAAACTGTAACTTCTCCGTTGGAGAATTCTTTAGCTGATTCTTTATTTGTTTTGAACTCAGAAAGTTCTGCTTTTGTAACTTTGCTTGACATATAAATCAGTATTTAAATTTTCGTAAAGGTAAAAATTAATTTACTTTTATCCACAGTTTCCCATGGAAAATACTTCGCCTTATGACAAAAATGCTGCTGACTGACCTGCGGAAGGAATACCTTTTTGCATCGCTCGATGAAAAAACCGCTGAAGCAGATCCCCTGAAACAATTTTCGAAGTGGTTTGGAGAGGCAGTTCTTGCTGAAGTTGAAGAACCAAACGCAATGGTTTTGTCTACTGCAGACCTGGCCGCGAATGTTTCCGCCAGGGTCGTCCTGCTGAAAGGGGTTGAAAAAGGAGGATTTCTTTTTTTTACCAATTATGATAGCAGCAAAGGGATACAAATTGCAGCAAACCCAAGGGCCGCCCTCACATTCCTGTGGTATGCCATTGAAAGGCAAATCAGGGTGGAAGGGAACGTGCTGAAAATAAACCGGAAGGAATCTGAAGCTTATTTCAACAGTCGTCCTGCCGACAGCAAATTAAGTGCCTGCATTTCACCGCAGAGTGGTATCATCCCAGATCGTGCATTCCTGGAATCCATGCGTGAGGGGCTGATCAGAGACTTAAATGGCCGTTCCCCGCGATGCCCTGACAACTGGGGCGGATACCTCCTCAAGCCAACAAGGATGGAATTCTGGCAGGGGAGGGCTCATCGCCTTCACGACAGGCTTCAATACCGACTTGCAAAAAAAACCTGGGTGACTGAAAGATTAGCCCCCTGACGATTGCCCGATTTTATTGATCAGGAGCTTTGAAATCGCTTCGGCCTGTTCCCGCAATTCTTTAACTGCAGTACTTTCCCAGAGTACGCCTTTTAAGAGTGGTCCTATTGCAAAAAGGTTTCGCCTGGATTCATGCAACCCGTCATACACCTCAAATGTCTTAGGATCGGTTGCAATGCCTAAGTTCAGCTCATCCTGAACAAGGATGCCATTCACCAGGCATTTTTTTAATAACCCGCTTTCCGCCTTCATCAAATCAGTGACAGGTCCGGTGCAGTTTATCACCGCCGAAAAGCGCATCTCCTGCGTGAGCTGTTTTTGGTGATCAAAAAAACGGACGATGAGGCAATCGCCATCTTCTGTGATTTCAATCAGTTTTCCGGAATGCAGGTATAACTTGCCGCTAGCTTCCAGCTTCATCAGTTTGTCATGAATCTGTGAAGGAATCCTGTGCCTGGCAGTGTCCCACAGGTGGCGCAATCTTGAGAGGAATAAACGTTTTTCGCGGATCGTCAAGTTCTGCCAGATTTGTTGTGTAAAAGGCCGGATGGCATCGATCACAGTTGCTGCAGTTAATCCTTGATTCCTGGCCAGCCTGATGTGCTTAATGACAATCCTGAGGAGGTCGGTAAGACTCTGCCTGTTATTATGAAACTCTCCGGCTATTGCGGTATAACCGATTGCCGGTTGTCCGTGCTGCAAAGTTGTAAATCCATGCGGCGAAAGGGTGTGGATTTCATTGTCAAATCCATTTTCAACCAGGCCCAATACCGTATCTGCCATGGTTAGGCCATTCCCAAGAATTAAAACAGGGAACTTGAGGTCAGGTGTCTTTACAGCATAGGCATCCCATGGATTCCTGTAATAGCGGGGATGGTTGAAAATGCCGGTGTTTTTAATATCCGGATTTCCCGGCAGGCAGTTGCCAGTTGCAATAACACCGAATTGTGCCGTCACTTTTTCGCCATTATCAAGCAATAAAGTGATCTCCTGGTCAGACACCTCCATCCCGGTTGCCAATGCGTGTTTTATAGAGACCGTTACGTTTTGAGCAATGGATGATTGCAGGGCCTCACTCCACAGGTTTTCCAGGTATTCTCCATATAAATAGCGGGGGAGATAAGTATTGGCGAGTACATCCCTGTGAATCCCAGTAAAATCCTCCCTCCCCACTACCCAGTTTAAAAAGTCGTCGGGTTTATCCTGAAACGCGCTCATCCTTGCGGCGGTGACATTCAGCAACTGTTTTTTTGAAGATGGATTGTACGCGATACCCCTGTTGAAATGGCCGGGATGGTCTATCAACACCAGGCTAAAAGGTTCGGCAGCATTTTTGATGAGTTGAATGGCGGTCATGGTTCCCGAGAATCCGCAGCCAATGATTGCAATCGTTTTCATTTTTAATTGTTTTTCCGGGAAACCAGTCCGCCTTCGCCCAGGGATGAAATTTATATCCGGGTGACTTACCCGATAAACAAGCCTTCGATGCGTACTTTGTAACTTCCGTCGGGTAATTTGGTGACGGCATTTACCAGTCCGCTGTGTCTCCACTGCAACATGCATCTCCTTGGCATGAACCAGTACCTGCGGCCCAGGTCTATTTTCTCCTTCGATTCCTTGATAATTCCTTCATAGCCCTGGGCGATGTAGTAACCGATATCGATAAATCCTTCCGACCGGGGTCTTAGCGGACCTGTAACGCACCAGTTGATCACACCGTTGCGTTGGTCGGCATCCGTTACGACGCCGCAGTGTGTGATCGGGCAGCCACACGACATTCCCATTGGCCGGCCAATCATCACATCCCCTTTTTTCACTCCAAGGCTCGCTGTCAATGCCGGGTTGTAGGGGAGTATCGTCTCCCTGGGACCAGGTTCGTTGTCAAAGCAATCGAGGATGAAATCAAAATCCCGCTTCAGGTGATCCTTCCACCCCATTTTTTCACCAACCCGACCTGCATCCTTGCACTCGATGCAGTTGGGAATTGTCCTGGTATCCGAACCATTCAGCTTGAGGTGGATACACATCTTCAGCGAGGTTTCGGAATTGTCTACTGCAACGGCAAATTCATCACAGGTTTTATACCCGCATATACCGCAGTTCAGCATTGGTAAACTTGCAAATGTTGAACTTTCTATGACTTTTGTTTCCATTTTTGTTTTTATTTGATATTGGTTTCTATTTCAAGTCTGTTAATTCCTTCTGCCGCTCTTCAAAAATGTCATGCAATTTGTAAATCGTCGTACTTGTGTGTGTCACAAACAGAAACGGCAAAAAAGCATGAACGAGGGAAGCAATGGCGCATTTAAATGTGGTACCCGAAAGCATTAGCGCAAACCTGGTGTGTTGCAGATATGACATCCTTACTTCACGGGGGTGTTTAGTAAATAAAGTTGTTTTTTCCATATTAAAGATTCATGATTGAATTTCCTGAAAATATTGAAGTCAGGCTTTTTAAGGCTTGTCCGAGTGAATCCGTAAATATGTTCAGTTGGGCTTCGGTGGTGAACCTCCCCATGCTCACCCTGATGGCCCCGCGGGCCTCAAAAGGATTGAGCCCGATCGCCTGAAGAACATGCGATGCATTGTGTGATTTGTCATTTGATGAGCAGGCAGACCCGGCTGAAACTGCTATTCCCATCTCGTCGAGCATCAGGAGCAGCCTGATCGTTTCACCTTCCAGGCCATGAAAACTGAAACTCAGGTGCCCTGGCAACCTTTGCACCTGATGGCCATTTATGTAAGCATTTTCACATTCAGCGAAGATGAACCTGACCAGTTTTTCCCTGAGTAGCGACAAACGTATTGCTTCGCTCTTCATCTCCCTCAGGCAGATTGCGGCAGCTTCGGCAAAGCCTACGATGGCAGGCATGTTTTCGGTGGTTGACCGCAATCCTGCTTCCTGTCCTCCGCCATGCAACATCGGGGCAATGTCGACGCCTTTCCTGACATAGAGCGCACCAATGCCTTTCGGACCATAAATTTTATGGGAATTGACCGTCAGCAGATCGATTCCCATTGCGTTTACATCGACTGGAATTTTTCCGAACGACTGGCAGGCATCTGAATGAAAGTAAACATCGTGCTTTTTGCAAATCCGGCCGATCTCTTCAACGGGCTCGATGGTGCCGATCTCATTATTGGCATGCATCACCGAGACAAGGATCGTTTTAGGGTTGATCGCTTTTTTCAAAGTTTCGAGGTCGACCAGCCCGGAGGAATCAACCGGAAGATAAGTGACGAAAAATCCTTGTCCGGCAAGCCAGTTGCAGGTATTCAGCACGCAGTCGTGTTCAATGGAGGATACGATGATGTGCCGCCCTTTATGCCTGTTGGATTCTGCAAAACCTTTCAGTGCCCAGTTGTTGGATTCTGTCCCGCCGGAGGTGAAGTACACTTCGCCGGAATCTGCTCCGATGCACTCTGCAAGGGTCGTCCTCGAATTTTCGAGAACTTCCCTTGCCTGTGTGCCAAAATGATGAAGACTCGAAGCGTTGCCGTACACCTGGGAAAAAACTGGAATCATCGACCTGATCACCCGATCGTCCACACGGGTTGTTGCTGCATTGTCGAGGTAAATTCCTTCTGTTTCCATATGATTATTATTCACCGACATAAAAAATTTCCTGTTCAAGAGTGCGGAGAACACCAAAATGATTTTTGGCACCGATCTCTTTTTTGCCCACGCAGATGGTGCAGGTTCCCACCGGGGGATTTCCCCTGAGATACATCGGGAATTCAACTTCAGGGGTTTTAAGAATTTGTTTTACAATTGGGTCGATACCAATTCCGTAAAGGGCATTGCTTTCAACAACTGTGATCTTTTTTGCCGATTCAAGCACACGGTAGCGAAAAACTTCCCGCTCGGCCTGTGAAATGAGATCGATCTTGGTAATTACGCAGATGTCGGCCAGCGTGAGCATGGGACCTATTTTCCTGGGAAGGTTCATGCCGCTGGTTGCTTCAAGTACCACAATCCCCAGGGAGTTTTCCACGTAGGGTGAACAGCGCAGGCAAAGTCCGGCCGTCTCAACAAAAAGGTAACTTGCCCCCGATCTTTCAGCCCATTCAACCGCTTCGTCAAGCACAACAACGTTGCAATGATCGGGGCACAACTCTCCGGAATAGATTTTTTTTACAGGAATCCCGAACTCCTTTTTAACAAGGATGTCATCGTCGGCATAAAGGACATCTATTTTAAGATAGGCGGTTTTAATCTCCCTGGCTGCCATGCGTTTCAACACCTGCCTGATGACGGTGGTTTTTCCGCAGGTTGGCGGACCGGCAAAAATTACTAATTTCATATTATACAATTAAAAGGTTAATACTTTAAAACTTTCATTGAAAATTGATTCGGATAGTTCATCACCCGAGCGGATGATCTGCCTGAAATCGAGCATCATGTCGTCGATCTGTTTCATTTTCCCGGCAACCTTCTTCTCTTCGGGTTGGGTCGTGATCAATTGCTGCATGGCACCGTTTTGCATGACGATTCTGAAATCGGACATCAGTGCGATGCACGGATCGTGGGTGACAAAAACAAATATTTTCTTGTATCGCTTCAGCAATTCGAGCGCCTTGGTGCGATGAATGCCGGCGTTTTCAATCTCGTCAAGCAAAATAATAGGAGCGTTTCCAATTACCACCGCATCGGCGATGAGTAACGACCGTGTTTGCCCCCCGGATAACTCTGTCATTGCAATGTCCTTCATGATGGCCTCCCCTGTGAGTTCATTGGCGAAATCGAGTGTTTCGCCAACGATTGATTCGACATCCTGTGCCCCGCGCACGGTTGCATGAATCGCAAGGAATTCCTCCACCGGCAGGTCGCTCAGAAAATTCGTGTGCTGCGAGATCAGGGCAATTGGGTGGTTCGCGGGGTCAAAGATGAAATCTTCCGGCACGGGTTCCCCGTTAATTGAAACCCTCCTTCCGGAAGGGGTGTTCTGGTTGGCAAAAAGTTCAATGTCATTGATCAATGTTGTTTTTCCGCAACCGGTGGGGCCGACAATGCTTACAATGTCCCCGACTTCCATGCTGAATTCTTTCACTTTCTCTGCTGAGCCGTCTTTTCCATACCCTCCGAAGAGGGTGATTTTAGTTACTTCCATAGGTTGTTAATTTTTTTTACAAATATATACACTATGTTCATCAAAATAGTGTACATTTGTCCGGAATATTCAATACTGCAAAATGAAATTTTATAGCCCCAAGTATTAAAAAATATGGAATCATTCGGAAACGACAACAAACTTTTTGATTGCAACAACTGCTTTTTAAGTAATTTTACAGGTCTTTACTTAACTAAAGAGGAGCGTGCAATTATTTGCGGCAACGCGAATCAACTGAATTTCAAAAAAGGAGAAGTGATCCTGAAACAGGGTGCAAATGCAACCAGCATTGGTTTTCTGCATAAGGGGATCGTTAAGTTTACCTACCAGAAGGATGCGAAAAAAAGTTATATCATGACGGTGGTTTCGGGACCAAAACTGATCGGACAGGCGAACTTGTTTTTCAGGGAGAAAAATATTTTTTCAATCGTCGCGGTGGAGGATTGCGAGATATGTTTCCTGGATAGCCGGACAGTCCTTGGTGTACTTGAAAATCACGGCAAGTTTTTAATATCCATGGTTGAACGCTCCACCGACATGTTCCAGTCCTCCATATTCAATTTCATAAGCCTTGCCCACAACCATGTAAATGGAAGGATCGCAGACATCCTGATTTTTCTCTGGGAAAATGTTTACAGGAATTCTGCATATGATTTCACTCTGACCAGGAAAGAGATTTCAGAATTTGCAGCATGTTCCCATGAAAATGTCATTTCTGTTTTGTCTGCATATAATAAGGAGGGGCTGATCAGTTTTGAAG
>Ga0118677_10009658_pt1 | contig 14997 bp, 4 predicted proteins | sample AliMusrvi5mmetaG_FD_86154 | JGI IMG/M metagenome (GOLD analysis project Ga0118677, IMG submission 86154)
GTACAGACCCGCACCGCCACTGAACCCCAGCCCGGAAAGGGTGATAGTCCCGCCCTGGACCAAGTTGAACACCCCGGTCCCCGTCAGCCGGATGTTGATGCCGGCGTTAGCCGGGAGGCCGGCGCTGGTGACGGCGGTCGAGGTCATGCTCGATCCCGCCTGCATGGTGAAATTGCCATTGAAGACGAGCTGTTGGGTCGTGCCCACGGCGAGCCCGGATTTCTTATAGATCACCACGCTTCCGGCGCTGGCCAAACCGGTCGAAAGGTATAGGCTGGCGGCGTTGGTGCCGTTGGAGTCGCCCAGGGTCAGGCTGGTGAAACTGATGGCGGTGCCGGAGACGACGACGCTGCCGTTGGAGTCGATGACGACCGTGTCAGCAGGAGCGGGGACGCCGCTAGGTGTCCAGTTAGAAGCGGTATTCCAACTCCCTCCGGAAGAGCCTTTCCATGTCTTCGCCGCCGCGGACACAACGGAAGGGAGCGTCATGAAGCATATCAGCAGACCGATCTGGCCCGCTTCTCGAAATCGAGAGGCGCCCGCCGCGCGGGCTGGGCGTTCCAGATTCGGCCGATGATTCCAAGTCATGAAAAGATTCCCATAAGTAGATTATAGTCCGTGACCGTTGCCCGTGCCAGTGAAATCAATTTCACAAGCCACGCAAACAGATTTCCATTCAGGATTGTTCAGAACTCCGCTGCCTACGGATAAACGGCTTGGACGCTGATTTGGATGGACTGCTTGGCGTTAGTGATCGTCGACAGCGGCCGCCAGAACTGGAACCACATGGTCCGCGTCTGCCCCGGTGGGATGCTCACCCCGGTCTGATTGCCTGCGTAGTTAGCGCTGGTCGATGTCGTCGTGCTGTTGATGATGGCTGTATTGAATTGCCCGGAGGAGGGGGCGGCCGAATTCCATATGCCCTGAAGAAGGACGGTCTCGTTGGCCGGCGCCTGCCCCAGGGTCCACGGGCTCGACGGTTGGGTCATGGTCGAGGCCCAGACCACCAGCGTGACGGGCAGACTTCCCTGGTTGGTGACCACGAAACTGCTGATGGATATGGTGGAGGAGTACACCGTCGGATCCAAGGCGCCCAGGCTCAAGGCGGCCGTGGACTCACTGAGCTGCATGTTGAGCTGGGTCAGGGGCACCGGGTTCCAGACCGATTCTGGGTTAAGGGTTCCCACCTGGAAATAGTAGGTGTTGGCGATATTCAAACCGGATATGGTCAAGGTGCTCAAAGCCGCGTTGGGCGTGGCTGAGGAGAAGACGGTGCCGCTGAAATCAGGAGCCGTGGAGGCTTGCAACAGATAGCCCTCGCAGGTCTGGCTGGAGGGAGAAAGAGGCAGGGCGGCCCATTGCAAGGTGGCGGAGGTGTAGTAGACGGCGAGATAATCGCTGGCCAGGCGCGTGGGGGGTAAAGCCAGCGTGGCGGTAGAGCCGCCCCAAACTTGGAAGGTAGGGACGGAGTTCCAGTTCAAACCGGCCACCTGGAAATAGTAGGTGGTGTTGGCCCATAGCCCGGGAATGCTCAGCGCACCCGAGGCCGCGTTAGTCGTGGCAGAGGAGTAGACGGTCCCTGTAAAGTTAGCGGCTGTAGAGGCCTGGAGCAGGTATCCTGCCGCAGTGCCCGCGGATGAAGCGGTCCAGTTGACAGTGATGCTGTTGGTAAGGACAACAGCGAAAACCGGGTTGGACGGAGCGTTGGCCAAGGTGGAGGTCCCTTGGGCCGTGGAATAGACGCCCGGGACACCGTTGGTGAGCGCGGCCACCCGGAAGTAATATGTGGTGTTCACGTTCAAGCCCGCCGAGCTTAGAAATGTGTTGTAGGTATTGGATGTGATTACCACCGCCCCGGCAGGCGCGGAGGGATTGGCCGCCGTCGAAGTCAGGACCTGGTAGAGCGCGCCCGCCCCGATATTACTCGTCCAGTTGAAGGTGAGCCCGCTCGCGCTGATTCCGGTGAAGTTCAGGAAGGTGGGCGCATTGGCCAAAGTCATCGCGGATCCCAGCGCGGTGTAAGAGGTGGCGCTTCCGCTATTGCTGATGGCCGCGACATACAGGTAGTAGGTCGTGCTGGCCGAGAGCCCGGTCAAGGTGGCGGTCGCGGCAGCGCTTTGCGCGACTGTGCTGATGGAGACATTGCCGGGATAGCTGTTAGGATAGGACGAGCCGGTGCTCAAGACCACGGTGTAGGTCGTGACGCCCACGGGATTGCCGTTGGCGGACCAGTTCACGGTCATGGACGACAGGTTCACGACGGCAAAGGTCTTGGCCGCGGCGACAGGAGCTGCGGCCAGCGTGGACGTACTGAACGCCATTGAATTGGCGGTCAAGCCGCCGCAGGATGCGGTGACGCGAATGGTGCGGGTATAGGTTGTGTTGGGTGTCAGGGAAGACTCTCTGTAGTAGGTAGCGCCGGCCCCCAATATCGGCGACTGGCCGAGGCCGCCGGTCGAAGAGAATATCTGGTAGCTTGCCCCGCCGGTCACGCCGTTCCAGTCCCATTCCATACTACTCGAAGAAGCCCAGACCGAAGTCAACGCCGGCGCGGCCAAGGTGATGGTGCTGCTGATGACTCCGGTGGAGCCCGCGGTGGCCGTGCTGGTGCCCCCCGCAACGCTCAGGCTCAGACCGCACATCGATCCGGAACCAGTGATGTTGATCGAGATGTCGCCGCCGCCGCCGCCGCCGCCGTTGGTCGATCCCCCGCCGCCGCCGGAGGCGTTGACAGTGCCGACGCCGGTAAAGTATGCAGCAGTCATGTTGACGCTGCCTCCGGCCCCGCCGCCACCCGCGCCTGCATTGATCTGCCCTGGCAGGCCATTGACCGTGAGGAGGCCATTGATAGCGACGCTCGAAGCGCTCAGGATGAATACTCCGCCGCCGGCGCCGCCCGTGCCGCCGCCGGCGGTGGTTCTTCCACCGCCGCCGCCCGAGCCCGGATAGGTGGGATTGGTCGGCGTGTCGTTGCTGACCCCTGCGGCGCCGCCCGAGCCGGCCCCTCCGGCCCCGCCGTGACCGCCGCCGCCGCCGCCGGCGTTGTTGCTGCTGGTAGTGCCGCCCGGTCCGTAACCGCTTCCCGCCGTGCGCGCGGCTCCTCCGCTGAAGCCTTGACCGGCAAGGGTCACGGTAGAGCCCTGGGCCAGGTTGAAGACCCCGCTGCCGGTCAGCACGATATTCATGTCGATGCCAGCCTGGGTGCTCGCCGGAGTCGCGGTCATGCTGGAACCCGACTGCATCGTGAAATTGCCGTTGATCACGAGCTGTTGCGAGGTTGCAACGGTGAGGCCGGACTTGTTATTGATCAGTATGCTGCCCGCGCTCGCCAGGCCGGTGGAAAGGTAAAGATTCGATGCATAGGCGCCGTTGGCGTCGCCCAAGGTCAGGCTGGCGAAGCTGATAGAACCGGAGCTGGCCACGACGCTGGCATTGGCGTCGATGGTGACCGTGTCGCCGGGGCCAGGCGCCCCCGAGGGGCTCCAGTTGGCCGCGGTGTTCCAGCTCGATCCCGTGCCGCCGACCCAGGTCTTGGCCACACCCGTGGTCACGGCGGAGCCCAGGGCCGTGTAGCCGCTGCTGGCATTGCCCCAGTTGCGCGCGTCCACGAACAAATAATAGACGGCGTCGCCGCTGAGGCCCGTGACGGTCCCCGTAGGCAGGCCGCCCGCGGGGGTCGTGCTCAAGGTCACGTTACCCGAGTAGGAATTCGGATAAGAGGAGCCGGTCGTGAGGACCACCGTATAGGTCGTCACATTCAAAGGGTTGCTGTTGGGGCCCCAGCAGACCGTGGCGCTCGTCTGGTAGACCGCGGTGAAGGTGGAGACGCCGGGCGAGACCGGGGCATTGGCCAAGGTCGCCGTTGAGACGGGCGTCGCGTTAGTATAGTAAGTCGTCGCGCCCCACAAGGATCCGGCACGCAGGTAATACGTCGTATTTGGCGTCAAGCCCTGCGGCGACAGGGCGCTGACCTGGCTCTGGGTCGAGGAAGAGTAGATCGTTCCGGAAAAATCGCTCGCGGTCGAGGCATCCACCTCATAACCGTTGGCGCCGGTGGGGCTGAAACTCACCGTGATGCTCCCCGCAGTGACCGCGGAGATGGAGGGATTGTTGAGGTTAGGCCAGGTTTGCAGCGGGCCCAAGGTCGGCGCCGGCTCGGGCGAGACGAACTTGCGCACCGCCGCGAAATCCCATTGCGTGACCACGCCGCCGGCGCTGGCGAGCTCGGAGCCGGGGTTGAGCGCCGGATGCGCGGCATAGGTGTTGCGATTGGTCGTGAAGGTCTGCGAGGTCCAGGCGCCGTCGTTCAATCTGGCCTGCGCCACGTTCGGTCCCGTGGAGACGATCTCCTCTGTGTAGTAGGTGTTCATGGACCAGCTGCCCGTCCGGTCGTACCACGACACCAGGTCATCCAGGAAGCTGGTTTCGCTGTAACCGGAAAAATCATGGAACACATAGTTGAACCCTTTGGCGTCAGCAGTCGAAGTCATAATGCTGATTCCCGCCCGCTGGTCCGTGCCCGTACCTCCCGTCACCTCGAATTTGGCGCGCAAGGCATAGTTGATGCCGGTAGGAGCAGTCTTCGCCACCAATTTGGTGGGGTCCGTGGTGACGTTGGAGACCGTCATCACGCCGCTGGCGCAGGAGGTGGAAAGGGACGGACTGCCGACGATCTGCCAGAGCGCCGGGTCCAGGCAGGTGCCGGTGAAATCGTCGAAAAAGCTGAAGGTCGCCGTCCCATTGCTCGCCGTCGCGGCGGAGGCGTTGCCGTAATACATGTAGACGGTGGTTCCCGTCATCAGGATGTCGGGGACCTGGACCCAGAAGGTGGCGTTGGTGGAAAGGGCGTACGATTCCCGCCAATAGTTGAGCGTGGTGACCGTGTCGGAAGAGGTGAAGCGGATGTCGGAAAAGTCGGAGTTCATCTGTCCGGAAGCGAAGGAGACGGGGATCTCGACCGGATAATTGGTCTGCTCAGCCGTCGATCCCGAGATGAAGAAGGAATTCCTATAGTTCCACGAGTTGTATGGCTGCAGCCAGCCCGCCGAAGCCGCGGCCGGGAAGGCGAGAACGAACGCCAACAACGCCGTCCGGCAAGGCGAGAAAACAGCCCTAGAAGATTGGGCGCTAAAGGTGCGGGCGCTCGTCATATTTTCTCTTGCCATCATCATTCGCGACAGGGATTAGTATAGGGGAAAACGTTCCGCGAATCCAGAGAAAAAAACTTCACAACCTGCGAGGTTTGCTTCGCAGCGCGCCGACAAAAATGAGGAAATGCCCAAATAATATAGAATCATCAGGATTCCATGGCGATGCCCGGAGCAACCGCGCTGAGACGGCTCGTAATAAGGACCCGCGACTGGCCTGTCCTCGGGGCCTGCTACCGCGCCGCCTATGCCGTGGCCTTGCGCCTGACGGCGCTGCTGCTGGCCTGGCCGTTGGACCGCTCCCTGGTCGCGCTCTACCTGCGCCGGGGGCTCAGCCGTAAGGGGTTGACGCCCGGCGTCAGCGACATGGACCTGCTTATGGTCCTTGATATCCCGGCCGGCCGGGAAGAAGTGCTCTTGCGCGGCCTGTGGCGCCGTTACGGCTGGGCCAAACGCCTCGCGCCCATGCTGGGTGAACTGCAGGTCGCCACGCCGGAGGAATTCTCGGCTTACCTGGCCTGGGGCGGCATCCGCCGTCTGGATGCGCCCACCTGGAAGCCCCTCCGGGGCGCCGCGCCTGCCGCGCCGGCGGACGCGGGTCCCAACGCCGGCCTCCAGCACCTGCACGAGGCGCTGGCCGCCTACCTCTTCCTGGCCCAGACCTATTTCGAATCCGCGCGCCCACCCGCGGCTCCGGATTTCGGCTTCCGCATGGTCAAAGGGTTCCTGGACGTGCTGCGCCACATCGAGGCGGCGCAGCAGGGATTGCCGGCGGCCGCGGAACGCGGCCATGCCCATGCGGGCATCGTCAGCGGATGCCCCCCCGAAGTGCGGCACAGCCTGCGGCTTCCGGAGCGGATGGTCCGCGAGCAAGCCATGGCCCTGCTGGGCTTCGCACTGGGCCGGCTGGATGGATTCTGCTCCGGACTCAGCGACAGGTCCGCCGATCCATGCGCTTCGGGCCTGCCGCATGCCGCGCCGGGAAATTCCTATCCCGATGAATGGCTGGAGCGGATCGCGAAGATCGGCCCGGGCGCGGGTTTCTTCATGGACACCATGCTGCATTGGTACGTGGTGCTGCCCGAAGCCCCGGGGCTCCACGCCTTGCGCAAGGTCTCCTTGCTGATGGACCATTGGCACAGGGAAGAGACCCGGTTCCGCAGTGCCGGCTGGCTGGTCACCAGGAACGTGTTCCAGGGACTGCTGCTCTCGCCGCATCTTGACACTCCCTTCACCGCGTGGGCCTTGGGTGGACCGGACCGCGGCGACGGACTGTGGGTCCGGGGCTTGAGCCGCCATCCCCTGTGGGCCGGCCACTACCGATTGCGCTGCGGGCTCGACCCCGGCCGGCTGCGGCGTCCCTCGCCCGCACAATTACGGCGCGGCGCCCGCCAAGCCGCGGCGGAGCTGGCGCTTTCCCTGCGCCTCTTCGGCCTGCGCTCGTGGGCGGGAGGCAATGCCTACCGGCTCTTTTTCCTATACACCCGCGTGCTCGGACTGCGCCTGTATTTCGGCCGGGGCGAGGTGTGCGACCCGGAAGACTTCGACCAGATTTGCGAAGCGTATCAGGAATATTTCCCGGAAACGCGGCCCTGGCTGGAACGCATGGCCGCCGAGGAGCTTCGGCGCCCGGCGGCCGAAATAGACGCGGAGGATCCGGCGGAGGTCTTCTACCGGCACCTGCCCTTCCTACGGGAGCAGTTCGACGCCGCCATGGCTGCCCAAGAATGAACGCGCCTCGGCATTGTCCGGGTCCAATTCGAGGGCCTTCTGGTAAGCCGCCGCAGCCTCCGGCTGGCGTCCCTGCATGCGGCAGCTCTTCCCCAGAACGCAATAAGCATGCTCGTGCCTTGGGGCGATCTCTATGACTTTCCTGGCGTCCGCCTCGGCCTCGGGCCAGCGGCCCTGACGACAGAATATCTTCGCCCGGATATAGTAAGCCCAATCATTCCTCGGATTCAATCGGCTGGCCTTATTGGCCTCCGCTTCAGCCTCGGCAAGCCGGTCCTGGAAGAGATAAAGCTCTCCCAGTTCCGCGCAGGCCCAATCGGCTCCAGGATTGAGCTCCAGCACTTTCTTCAGAGCCGCTTCAGCCTCTTGCACCTTGCCCTGTCTGCCACAGGCCCTTCCCAACAGGAAATAAGACCGGTCATTCCTGGGATCGATCGCGATGGCCTTCTGGAACGCCGCCTCAGCTTCCGGCAGCCTGTCCTGGACCAGGTAAAGATCGCCCAATTCGGCGCAGGCCCAATCGCTCCTCGCGTCCAAGGCCAACGCCTTCTGGAAGGAAGCCTCCGCCTCCGCCAGCAGGCCCTGCGCGCGACAGGCCAATCCTAGCAGGAAATGCGCCTCGCCCTGGTTCGGGTTGAGCGCGATCGCCTTGCCTAGTTCCGCCGCGGCCTCCGCGAGCCTGTTCTGGCCGCGGTAGAGCTCGCCCAATTCGGTATGGGCGCCATCGCTGGCGGGGTTCGTCTCCAAAGCCTTGCGGTAGGCCGCCTCGGCCTCCTGCCATCGGCCCTGCTTGCGGTACAGCCGGCCCAGATCACAGAGCGCTCCTTCATTCGTCGGGTTCATCTTGATGGCTTCAGCAAGCGCCGCCTCGGCTTCCGAAAATCTGTCCTGGACGCGGTAAAGGTCTCCCAATTCGGCGCGGGCCCAATCGCTGTTCGGATCCGCCGCCACGGCCAACTTGAAAGAGGCCTCGGCCTCCGGCAGGCGGCCCAACTTGCGATAGATGCATCCTAGGCCGGCATGAGCCGCGCTGTTCTTCGGATCCATCGCTATGGCTTGCTTGAACTCCGCAATGGCCTCCGGGAATCTCTCCTGGCAGAGGTAAAGGTCCCCCAAGTCGGCCCAGGGGCCGTCGCTCGTCGGGTCCAGGGCCTTCGCCTGCTGGAAAGCCGCCTCGGCCTCCGACAGCCGGCCCCGCTTGCGATAGACCTTGCCCAGATTGCGCTGCGCCCCGGCATTGCGCGGGTCGATCGCGATGGCCTTCTTGATGCTGTCCTCCGCCTCCGCAAAACTGCCCCGGCCGCAACAGGCTTCCCCGAGTATAAGATAAGGCCAGTCATTCTTGGGATCGATCTCAATGGCGCTCCTGACGGCGGCCTCCGCCTCCTGGAATGCGCCCCGCACCAGATGCAGGCATCCTAATTCCGTGAGCGCGTCGTCTCGGCGCGGATCGATTTCCAAAACCCTCCTGAAGGCCGCTTCAGCCTCCGCTGACCGGCCTTGGGCCCGACATATCTTCCCCAGATATAGATGCGCCACGATGTTCCGAGGATTGATCGCCACGGCTTTCTTGAAAACGCGTTCGGCTTCCGGCAACCTTTCCTGCACGCGATACAAATCGCCCAATTCCGTATAGGCCGCGTCGCCGGCAGGGTCGAGTGCCGTGGCCTTCTCGAAAGCCGCCTCGGCCTCGGAGCACAGGCCTTTCCCGCGATAGACCTTGCCCAGTTGAAAATACGCCTTGCCGTCCTTGGGATCCAATCCCAAGGCGGTCTTGATGTCCGCCTCGGCCTCGGACAGCCGGCCCTGGCCGCGATGGATTTCCGCCCGGATAAGATAAGCGGCGCCGTTCTTGGGGTCGACCTCGATGGCCCTCTGGATAGCTGTCTCGGCCTCCGCAAGCCTGTCCTGGGCCAGGCAAAGGAGCGCCAATTCGGCGCAGGCGCTGACTCTTCGCGGATCGATCTCCAGGACCTTCTTGAAGGCGGCCTCCGCCTCCATTGTCCGGCCCCGCAGCCGCTGGATCATGCCGAGGATGGAATAGGCGCCGGGATTCCCGGGGTTCTGTGCGATAGCCTTGTTGATCTCGATCTCGGCCTCGGACAATCGGCCCTGCGCGAGATACAGGTCGCCCAACTCCGCATGGGCCCCGTCGTTGCCAGGATTGAGGGCCAGGGCCGATTTGAAGGCCGCCTCTGACTGCGGCAGCCGGCCCTGCCGGCGATTGATCCTGCCCAAATAATACCGCGCCTCGTCGCTCTTCGGATCGATCGTTATGGCTTTCCGGATGTCGGACTCGGCCTCAGGCAATCGGCCCAGGCCGCAATGGATGTCCGACCTGATCAGATGGCTCCAGATATTCCTGGGATTGATCTCTATGGCTTTCCGGATCTCTTGTTCCGCGTCCAAGAGCCTGCCTTGGGCGTAATAAAACTGCCCCAGCTCCATGCAGACGCCCTCGTTGCTGGGATCGATCGCGAAGGCCCTCTTGAAGAGCGCTTCCGCCTCCGCCAGCCGCCCCTGCTCGCGGAAGATCTGGCCCAGAAAGAAGTGCGCCCTGAAATCGTCCGGGGTCAAGGCCACGGCCTGTTGGAACGCCGCAACGGCGTCAGCGATCCTCTTCTGGGATCGGAGGATCTCTCCCAAATCGGCGCCCGCCCCGGCGGAGGACGGATTGATCTCCAGCGCCGCCCTGAGAGCGGCTTCAGCCTCGCTCAGACGGCCCTGGATGCGGCGGATCCTGCCCAATTTGCTATACGCCCCGTCGTTGCGGGGAGCGCTCTCTATGGCCGCCGCGGTGTCCGCCTCGGCATCGGATAGGCGGCCCTGACCCAGAGCGAGGTCCGCCCGGATGAGACGGGCCCAGTCGTTCCTGGGGTTTATCGCGATGGCTTTGGAGACCTCATCCATGGCCTCGGCGGTCTTGCCCTGAAGCGAGTAGAGGCAGCCCAAACCGCTGCGGGCCGCGTCGTTGTTGGGGTTGATCTCCAAGGATCTCCGGAAAGCCGCCTCGGCTTCCTTCAGCCGGCCCTGTTTGCGCAGGATGTCGCCCTGGTAGCAATGGGCCTCGTCATTGTAGGGATTGATGGCGGCGGCTCTGGCATGGAGTTTCAGCGCCTGGAGGGATTCGCCCCGTCCGCTGGAGTCGATGCCGAGCTGGATATAGCAGTGGTCGTCGCCGGCCGGGCCTCCGGCGAGTTTCAGATGCCTCGCCAGGGGCAGGGCGCGGGCCTGGCGCCGCAACCGCTCCAGCTGGCACAGCAAGCTCCGGGAGACCTTGGCGGGGAACCGCTTCTGGAGCCTGGCGATCTGGACGATCTCGGTGATGATCTTCTTGACCGCCATGGTCTCCGGGTAGGAGATTCGGCGTCCGGAAAGCCGGGCGAGGCGAGCCGCCAGCCAGGTCATCCGTACGGACAGGAACACGGGAGACAGGGGCCTGTCCCTGCGCACCGCCTTGGCCGCGGGCCGGCGCGAAAGGGTTTGCTCCGCCAATGAGCGCAAGCCGTCGGACTTCTTGCGGTCCAGGCCCAAGGACGGGATGCGACCGCGCAAGCCCTCGAGGCGCCGCCTCGCTTCCTGATTGCACGGGTCGCGCCTCAAGTATTTGGCCAGGCTCTGGATGGCCTTGTGGATGTCGCCCTTGAGCTCGTAATAGGCCCCCAGCGTGAGCCACTCCTCGAGCGGCACCGTGGTCTGCACCCCGGCGCTGGTCCCGACGCCCAGCTTGGCCGCCAGCCGGCAGAAGCGCTGGCAGCGGTCCATGCGGACGGGATAGGTGTTCCGGCCGTCGCTGCTTTCCCAAAAGATGTGGCTCGCGGCAGACGGCTTGATCGCGAACCGCTCCGGGTGCGCGGCCAGGAGGCTATTCTCCTCGAGGGCGCAATAAGTCCGGCTGGGATAGACTCCCATGTAGCGGGCGTTGCGCCGCAGGAAATCCAGGGTGAGCTGGAAGTCTTCCTCGGTCTCGCCGGGGAATCCGAACATGAAGTTCGCGGTGACGCATATCCCGGCATGGAACAGCTCGCGCAGCATCCGCTCGGCGTCCGCAATCCGATAATGCTTGTTCATCAGCTTGAGCACGCGCTCCGACCCCGACTCGATGCCCAGGATGACGTGCCGGCAGCGGGCGCGCGCCATCGCCGCGATGACGGGAGCCTTCATCTCCGGACGGACGTACATGTTGGCCGTCCAGCTGAGGTCGAGGTCGGCGCGGTCCATCAGGGCGCAGAACTGCGACAGCGACTCCATGTTCCCATTGAAGGCCAAGTCCACGAAATCCACATGCCCCAGCCCGTGCCCCAGCTTCTCCTTGTGGAACCTGACCTCCTCGAAGATGCGCCGCCCGCTCATGACCCGGTAGCCGGGCCAGCAGGGCGCGCAGCTGCAGAAGTGGCACTGCCTGGGACAGCCGCGGCTCGTCATCAGCGAGATGTGGTTGCCGGTGTCGTAGTCGCCGAGAGGAAGGTCGCTAAAATCCAAAAACGGCAGGGCGTCCAATTCCGCCGACGGCGGCGGGGGCTGGCCCGCGACCGCTCCGCCGCCCTTGCAGGCCACGCCCGGACAACCGGAGGCATCCGCGCCGGAGTCGAGCCTGCGGGCCAGCTCCGCGAAAACCGCGAGGCCCTCGCCGGCGATGACGAAATCGACGCAGTCCTCCCGCAGGGCGTCGGCCGTCGCGGCCTGCTTCAGGAAGAACGGTCCGCCCAGCGCGACGAGGATGCGGCCGTCCCGGGACTTGAGCCGCCGGGCGAACTCCAGGCTGAACAGGTAAGAAGCCGAATTGACGGAGATGCCGCACAGGCGGATCCCGCGTCCGAGCATCTGGTCGATGCAGCGGTCCACGACCCCCAGATTCTCCGAGAATATCCTCTGGACCTGGTCCGGGAAGGTCCACAGCTCGGTCTTTTCCCAGGCCCAGAGGCTCTTGCGCTCCTCCGGCTGGCTCAAGAACGCCTTGATGTTGATGTCCCAGGCGGCGACCTCATGACCCTGGCTCTTCATGAACGAGGCCATCTGCGCCAAGCCTATGGGAGGGTCGAACGTCCCCCAAAGCGGACATTGTATGAGCGCGATTCTCATGGGATCTTCAAATCCATCTTAGGAATTTCACGGCTGTCCCCGCCATCTGCGCCAGGCCCATTCGGACAGGAGCAGCGCCAAGGCCGCCGCCAGCCACCAGAGCGAGGCCGTCGGCCGCCGCCGGCTCGTGACCTCGCTTTGCCGCGCGACGGGGGGGAGCTTGTCCAGGAGCGCCCGCGCCTCGAGCCCGGAGAGCTCCGTGAAGGAGCCGCCCGTGGCCTGGGCCGCGTGACGCAGCCAGCGCAGGTCCATGGGCGCGGCCGGAGGCGCCTTAGCCCAGGCGAAGCGCACCTCGTCCTCGCCCCAGGGCTTGCCGCGCAGGCGCGCCAAGGCCCGGAGCCGATGCCAGCCCGGCGCCAAGCCCGTCAGCTCCACGCTGTAGCTGCCCGGCCCGATGAGCCGGGGCGAGACCTCGCGCGCCTGGCCGCCGGGCGCGGTCCACAGCACGCTGAGCGCGGTCGCATCCTCGGCCGCGGGCTGGAAGTTCTCGTCGAAGACGCGGAGGGAGAACACAGCCGGCTCGCGGGCGGGCAGGCGGTCCGGCAAGGGCGCGAACTTGACCTTGGAGAGCTCCAGGCTGCCCGTAAGGTACTCCACGGCGCGGGTCCAGAACCGGCCGTAAAAATCGGCGGTCCTCCAATCCAGGGCTGCGCCCAGCCGCCAGCGCCAGGTGGAATCCGTGCTGACCAGCATCACCTTGCCCCGCCCGTACTCGCGCACCGCGAACAGGGGCATGGCCTGGCCCGCGCCAGTGCGCGCCTCCGGGTGGACGGCCAGGACGCTGGCTCCGGGACGCACCGAGGCGAACCGGGCGTAGCCGTCGAGTTCCGGCAGCGCCTCCCAGGCCGCGCGCGAACGCTCCGCCGTGTCGTAGAGGCGGACCAAGGGATGTTCGGGCGCGGCGGGCTTGGCCCGGAACAGGCCGGGGACGAAATCCGGGCTCCGGTCCGACAGCGTGACCGGGAGCACGTCCTCCAACGGCGTGCCCTGATAGCCGCCCAAGGCGAAGGCGTTCTCTCCCCCGATGACGAGCAACGCTCCGCCCGCGGCCACGAAGCTCTTGAGCGAAGCCAGGTAGGCGGTGGGCAGATGGAAGCGCGCGTAGGAGAAATTCTCCAGGATGAACAGGTCGAACTGGGGAAGGGTATCGACGAAGATCTCGGACGCCGGGAACGGGATGAGGGACAGCTCGTCCTCCGGCACCAGGCTCGGGTTCTCGGGATTGCGCAGGATGACGAAGGAGACCAGCTCATGGTTGGGGTCGGACTTGAGGAACTCCCTCAAGTTGGCATATTCCGCGCTGGGCCGACCCGAAAGATACATGATGCGGTATTTCTGCCGGATGACCTCGACGCGGAACTCGCGCGCCGCGACCTGGACGCCCGCCGCGCGCGCCTCGACGCGGTAGCGCTCCGTGCCCAAGGATTGGGCCGTAGCCGTGAAGGTCGCGGCCACCGTCTCCAGGTCGGAGCGGACCTCGATGCGGCGCCGGTCCGCGACCTCCCAGCCCGACGCGGCTTGCGGCCCCCGCTTGGACAGGGTAAGCTCCAGGGCCTGGCCGGCCAGCGCCGAGGCTTCCAGATCGACGGCCACCGCCACCCGGCCGTGCAGGAAGGCGAAGTCCGGCGTCCTCAGGTCCACGATGGCCGCGCCGCGCTCGCGCCGCGAGGGACCGACCCCCACCACGTCCACGGGCAGGCGCAGCTCGGCCAGCGCCGCATCCAGATCCGGGTCAGGCTCGGCGTTGCCGTCGCTCAAGAGCCAGGCGCGCTGCGGCCGCTCGCGCCGCGCCGCCAGGTCGTCTGCGACGTCGCGCAGGGACGCGGAGGGATGCAGCCCGGCGGACGAAGCCGTCAAGGACGAAAGCTCCTCCCAGCCGGAAAACCCGCGGCCCCGGTCGGAAAGGGCGAAGAACCTGGGCGCGCAGCGCTCATCGATGGCCTGGCGCCGGCGCAGCAGCCAGTCCCGGGCCGCCTCGAGACGCCCGCCCGCATCCTTCCGGGCGGCCATGGCATGGCCGGCGTCGAGGAGGACCAGAAGGGGGGGCTTGGCCAGGCGTTGACCGCTCACCGTCACGGCCGGCCGCAGCAGGGAGCACGCCACGGCCGAAACGGCCAGGACGCGCAGGGCCAGCAGGGCCTTGCCGGCCCGCGCGCGGCGGCAGTGCCAGACCAGGCCGGCCGCCAGCGCCAGCGCCGCCGCGGCGCCGGCGGCGCCGCCTTCGAATTCCAGGCCCATGCTCATGGCGCGCCTGAACGCATCCGCTGCATGAGATAAGGCTGGTGCACCGCGTCCGCCTTGTAGCTGCCGGTCAGCGAGTACATGAGCAGGTTGAGGGTCAGCTTGCGGGCGTTGTGGCGCTGGGCCTCGCCGCCGGGGACGCAGGGCAGGAGCGGCCGGCCCAGGGCGTCCTTGATCCAGATTCCCAGGAGGTCATTGCGCGAATAGATGACGGCCGCGCGCCCGCCCCAGGACACGCCCTCCAAGGTCGCCCGAGTCATGACCCGGCCCGCGGCCTGGCGCAGCAAGAAGAAGGTCTTGAAGACGACATCATCGGTGCCCAGGGCCTGGAGTTCGGCCTCGGGCGCGACCTCTTTTAGCGTGCGTCGCACCCAACGGTCGAAAGAGCCGGAGGCCAGTCCGGAGGTATCCTCGATCCACAGCGTCCCGCCCGCGGCCAGATAAGCGCGCAGGCGCTGCTGTTCTCCCGGCTTCAAATCTTCCGGCGCCTCGCGCCCGGCGAGCAGGACCAACGGCGATTGAAAGAGGGCGGGGTCGTCCAATGTGATGACACGGCGCTGCGGGGCCACCAGGACGCTGGTGACCGTGGCGAAAAGCTCCAGCGCCTCGGCCGGCGCGTCCGGATAGGGATCCCAAGTGGGCCCGAGCTGGAGCTGGGTCCAGACGAAGCGGTCGCCCTGCTGGGAGGCGGCCGGGGCGGCCAGCCCGGCCAAGAGTAGGAGCACGAAAAAGGAACGGGGCAGCGCCAAGGCCAATTCCAAAAGGACCAAGGCGGCCGCTACGCAGAGCGCGGCGG
>Ga0118677_10009659_pt1 | contig 14997 bp, 20 predicted proteins | sample AliMusrvi5mmetaG_FD_86154 | JGI IMG/M metagenome (GOLD analysis project Ga0118677, IMG submission 86154)
CCACTGGCGTTGAAGACAAGCTCTCCGGGAACGATCGTTTCAATCGGTTTCTTGCCGCTTGGAGTATCCACCAGCGTCCCCGCCGCGAAACACGCTTCGTCCAAAACGCCGCCGTCCCACGGAATGCCCTCGAAGCGGGCAGGGGCGTCCATGCCCAGCACCCACAGTTCGCTGCCCCAGATCGTGCGGAGCCAGAGTTCGCCGTAACTCACATGCTTGCCGTGCTTGCCGCCCTCGATCCAGTTGTCGGGGATCAGCTTGAGCAGATCCCGCCAGGCCACCCGCTTCGCCTGGTCCCGCGTCGGCATCCCGTAGAAGAATCGCGGGTCTGGCCAAGGGCGAGGCTCGGGCAGATGGGAGATGAGGAATCGCTTGGCGAGGTCGGTCTTACCGGAGCGGCGACCGGCGTCGAGACCGACGAACCGGGCTCCGCAGGTCAATGCCCGCTGCTGCTCGGGGTGTCCCTTCAACGGCCACCAGCGCGGAGTAGGGCCGTGCCCGCGCTGCTCGCCAAGCAACGCGGGATCGAGGACGTCAATCGTTTGTCGGCTAGGAGTTATCATGGTTCTTAGCTCCATCATTTGGGGGGCTGGCCAGTATCGCCTGCCTGTCGGTTGACATGGCGACCGGCAGGTGTTCGCCGACCACGCTGGGCGGCAGCATCGAGGCGAACATCGAGGCCACCTGTCTGGACACGTCTACCTCTGCTTCCTGGTTCGGTTTAGTCCCTTCTTCCACACACAGCTTGCGCAACTTGGCGACGGAGTCCATCGAGGACTGAACAACGGCCAGGTATTTGGGATCGCCGCACTGGCCTTCGGTCATCTCCGTCGTTTCAGTGATGTTCTCCAAAACTGTCTTTTTCGTCGTCCGTTCCTTGTCGTGCTTCGATCGTTCCCACTGGATCCACGCCTCCTGGGCGATCTTGATATGCTCGGCGATGATCGCATTGAGCCACTCGCCAGACTCTTGCGTCGCTTCCCGGAGGTAGGCGTCGATCCCTTCGTGAATGAGGATGTGGGCCTGTGCCTGAGAACAAGCCAGTTGTTCTGCAATCTTCCGCTCGGTAAGTCCGCACCGCTTCATCCGTGCGGCATCGCGAGCCAGCTCGGCTCGCTCCACCGTATATCGCAATCGCTTTCCTGGTTTGATTGGTGCTCGTCCCATTCAAGTATTCTGCTCCTTGGTGCTGCTCCTTGGAGCTGCCCCCTGATGTTGCCTGATCCCTAGCCCACGAAAGGCCCTGTGGAAAGTGAATGCCCATGCTGACCTGACCCGTAGGACGAGTGACTGTGGTGGTGCGTGACAAACGGAGCATTGGTGCCCTTGCCAAAAACGCTCGCGTCCAATCGGAGCTTGCCGGATCGAACATAATCCATTTGAAGCTGTGCCCAGGTGATATAACCTTCAAATTCGCATGCCATTGGCTTGCCGTCAGGGCCGCGCTGAGCATGCCGCATCCGAGAATACAGCCATTCGCCAGCCAGGATCGAAACTACGTTTGTCGCCCAGACGCAGGCTCCGGCTCCGGTGATTGGCAGTTCATAACGTCCCTGCCGCATGGCATTTTCAAAATCCGCAGTGGCGGAGGTAATAGCCCATTTGACTCGTCGAGTAATTTCCGAAAATCCAGCGTTAGAGTCTGAGGCATCAGCAGAAGCGTTTGCCCATTTCTCTACATTGCTCGCCCCAAAGATGTCATTGACGTTATATTGGGTTGCATAACCGCCACTCGATAATGAGGTAACCGGAGACGCGTCGGTGAATGTTGCGCTGGTAGCCATAGTCTCAGTCCTTCGTGAAAACGAAAAAGGGCGCGGCGATTCCTCGCCGGCCCCAGAAGACCGCGACAGTTCTGGCTATCTCGACGGGTAGCAACTCCCGTCTGTGGCCGTAATCAGTTGCCGACGAATTCTCGCCGGCCCTCGTTCATTTCATCATCTACCTCGCATTAGGTAACGGTAATCGCCTGGGGGTTGGGGAATGTGTACGTGGGCGACATGCGCCAGACATAGGCCGTGCCGGTCGGCAGCATGAAAACCACACTGCCTAATGCGTCGGTGGTGAGTGTTCCGGCGATCGTGGTCGTGCCGGCCAGGTCGGAGGTGACCCAAACGGACACACCGGATAATGGATTTCCGAGCGTATTTTTGGCCGTGACCGTGAAGGCGGTTCCGCCAGGACCGACGGGACCGGTTGGGGCGTTGATCAGAACGCTTTCGGGGAACGCATCCGTAAAGTTGCTGGCATTCGTTGTGTCGCTGATCTTCGCGTCGAGGTTGTCCCTGACAAGTTGATTGAGGCTTCCGGTCTTTACTTCTGTGTCGTTTTCATCCCCAATCGCCACGTTATTCGCAGCGGTGACGGCGGACTGGACTGCCTCGGGTGTCAACACCGCCGTCCCCACGGCATCCGTTGTCCCGAAATGCGTGCCGTAGCTCACCGCCTCTGGGGTCGGTTGCTGAGTGGCGGTTGCCCTCAGCCGATTGGCTCCGGGCTCGGTATCGGGAACACTTTTGAAGCGAGCTATCGTCATGACACAACCTCAATCATGGAATTAAGGGTTCGCGCTATTCCAGCCAGGCTGGTTGGCAAGGCCACGGCAATATCGGACGAAATCGCTTCGTTGATCGCGGCGTTTACTGCGCCCTTGATGTCCGCAGAGGTCAGGACAGACATCGTACCCGCGCTGGGACTGACATCAACAGGTATGCCAGCGAGTACGTTGGCTGCGATAGGAACAACGCAAGTGCCGTTCAAAGCTCCCGAGGCTCCGTAATACGGTAAGGCTTTCAGCCTCGCATCCGCCTGGTCGATTGGAGTGTACGTCGGAGTCGAGCCGTTTCCCGAGACGCCATAAGTGCCATTAGTCGTCAAAACATTGCTTCCCGGTGGGATTGTCAAGCTGGGAGTCGAGCTATTGCCGCCTACACCGTAATTACCGGACCCCGACAGCACGTTGGTGGCCGTTGGAATTGTAGCCGTCGGCGTCGAACCATTCCCAGAGACGCCAAACGTCCCATTGACCGTCAGCACGTTATTGCCCGTTGGCAGGGTGAGGCTGGGTGTCGAGCCGTTGCCGCCTACACCGTAATTGCCGGACCCCGAAAGCACGTTGTTAGCTGCTGGAATCGTAGCTGTCGGAGTCGAGCCGGTCCCAGAGACGCCAAACGTCCCATTGACCGTCAGCACGTTATTGCCCGTTGGCAGGGTCAGGCTGGGAGTCGAGCTATTGCCGCCTACGCCATAGAGTCCGGACCCCGACAGCACGTTGGTGGCTGCTGGAATTGTAGCCGACGGAGTCGAGCCGTTCCCAGAAACGCCAAACGCCCCGTTGACGGTGAGCACGTTGTTGGCCGTTGGCAGGGTGAGACTGGGCGTCAGAGCATTGCCGCCTACGCCATAGAGTCCGGCCCCGGTTAGCACTTTTGTGGCGAGCGGCACGGTGGCCGTCGGCGTCGAGTTATTGCCAGAGACACCAAACGCCCCGTTGACGGTCAGCACGTTATTGGCCGTTGGCAGGGTAAGGTATCCACTACTCATGTCGCCAGTGAAACGAGATAGTCCAGATAAAACATTGCTGGCTAACACCAAGCCGCCATACGTGTCAGGCCATATTGGCATGTCATTCTGACGATAATATTTCATCATGGAAACGTCGCTTCCACGATCGGCAATCGCCTGTTTGGTTAACGTCGTCCCACCAGTATTCGATGTGGTGTAGCCGTTGTTGTCTTGGTAGTAACGCCAACTGCTGATATAGCCGCCAGCCTTTGAAATGCCAATGCCGCTGCCGGAAACGCTCATGTCTCCCCACCAGCTAGAGATGTAACCGTTCATCAGATAGAGGGCGGTTCCGCCCTGGCACAATACGTTGCCGTACCAGGTGCTGATGGCTTGGCCGCTATACGTTAAATAAACGCCGTAACCAGCCGATCCCGTCATCCGAAGATCACCGATCCAGGTGCTTATGGAGCCGCCGCACAAGTAGAGCATGTAGCATGACGAACTGCTGCCGTTGTAGCAGAGATCACCAAACCAGTAGCCTATGGAGCTACCAATTGAAATTTCTACGCCATAAACGGAACCGGAATAGGTGGAAGTTATATTGACATCGCCATACCATTGGTCAATATAAGCTGACGAAGACAGGTAGATGCCGGTCACCATATAGTTACCGGTGATATATATGTCACCACAGAAACGATGTATCGACGCGCTACTAAGATAGATTCCCGTGCCACAGGAGACATTGATATTCGCCCAGAGTTGATTGATCGCGCCCGAAGAGGCGTAGATGCCGTAATGGCTCTGACCGCCTGTGAGGGTGATATTGCCAACCCACTTGTCGATTGTAAGCCCATTGGTCCAGACACCGTATGCCGAATAAGACGTGCCCGTGCAGAAGACGCTGCCCCACCAGATGTCTAGGGTTGCGCCGGTGTATCCATAGATGCCTGCCGAATTGTTGTTCGAGGTAGCGGGAATCATGTAGATGTCGCCAACGAAGAGTGCAATCTTGCCACCCGACGTATACTTGATGCCCGAGACGCCAGACCCGGAGGAGGTGATGGTTATGTCGCCATAGAGCGTAACTACCGCAGAACTACTGCTGATGGTCAGGGCAGAGACGGTTCCCTTCGTCATCCGAAGACCATTCGTCGAGCTTGCCGTGCCACCCCCCTCAGCCTTGCCCACGGAGATCGTGACGGTGACTCCGCTCGATACCTCAAGCGGCGCATCCTCGACCTTCATGGCATCGAGGTTATTGCTGAGATAAATCTTGCCGCTAGCAGAATTATTGTTTATGATCGACCCGGCCACTACGTCCGAGGTGGTCGTAAGCATCTTGCCGTTGATGTCGAAGGTGTCGGTGGTCGGCAGCGGATACGCCGCCCAACTGCCGCCGGAGCCGTTCTGGGTCGAATACCAGACCGTGGAATAGCTGCCGGAGTATGCATGCCAAGCCGCCGACGATCCGTTCTGTGCATACCACGTTGACGCCATGCTAGGTCACCTTTCACTGCAAAGCCCAGAATCAGGACAAGACTCAGGACAAGACTCAGGACAAGACTATCGTCCCATCGTCGTGCTTCGTGTAGCCCGCGGCGGCGGACAGGTACTTAATGGGTAGAATCTCGACGGGCGTCGGAGCCTCGGCCCCCACCCGATAGACTGCCTCGGTGAGCAATGCCGACGTGCGGAACGTCTCTGCGGCGTTCACGCCCATGGCGGCGAGAACCTCGGCGGGAATATACTCGGCGTTTTCCCAGACGTTTTCCCAGTTGGAACGCAGAAAGCGGACAACCTGTTGAAACAACGCCCGGCCCTCGCTGTTCATTCTGCTAATCTGGTCCGTCAGGCGAATGGCTCGCATCTGCTCGGGCGTGGCCGGGGTCGCGACGAGGTCAATAAATGGATTCGACATTGGTCTTTCCTAGGGCTTGATGGAGGGGATGCAATTGTCTTTCACTAGGGCCTGCTCTGTAACCCGTGGTCGGGGTGGGAGAGGCCGAGCAGTTGCAAAAGTTGAGCGATCATGAACATTCGTGGTTGCGGTGGTGTTCCGTGGTCAGTCGCGTCATTTCACGCTCGATGACGACCAATCGATGCTCGTGGTTCTCCACGTGGGTGCGCTGGACATCGAGCCTTTCTCGCATGGTGGCGAAGGGCGCGGTCTCGCCGGCAGCCACCTCGCGCAGCCAACCCTCCAGGCTATCGAGGCGCGAAGCGACGGACGCAAGCTCCTTGACAATCGTCGCCTTCAGTTCGCCGTTCCCCTTAATCGCCCCCACATACGCGCCGACGACGGCGAGGGCCAGCGGCAAGATCAAATTCACGAGGGCCATGTCGATTTGGGCAAGCATCTTGAGAATTCCTTTGCTTTTCTGATAAACGCCGGAGGCAAGATTCGCACTTGCGATCTCTAGTTTATGGGACTAGCGAGGACGGCTGCTCCTCCACTCCGGTCTTTGGACTGTCTTTGGACGGTCTTTGGACTCCCGGTCTTTGGCCTGTCTTTGAACTGCCGGCCTTTGGTCACCGATGCCTGATCAGCAGACCGGGCCGATGGCTCCAAACCGATTTCAACGCCCGCCTCAGCGGGGCACGACGGGCGGTGGCTTGATCCAGATGGTCAGCCTCAGCACAGGCCGCAGCACAAGCCGCTGGCGGCGAACATGCTCCCGGTACAGGGATTGCGGGGTCCGGCCGCACCACGGGCGCGGGGGGAACGTCCGGAATTGCGGCCGGAGCCGGTGCAGGTATCGGTGCAGGTGCCGGCGCAGAACAGGCACCACCGCATTGGCACACCCGAGCAGCATGCCCAGGATGAGCGCAGAGAAAAAAGAGGGCGAACATCGCCAGAACGGTAAACAGCTTCACGATGAAATCTCCTAAACAGGGTACTTGGAACAGAACTCTCTGAAAAACTTCTGGTATTTGGCGTCGTACCAACCGTCGAACCAATGTATGCGGCGGTCGCCGCTGCCGATCGCGTACGGGCAATCCTCGTTAGGCTTGCCGTGGTGGAATGCCTCCCAGCCGCGCGCGTACTCGACCGAGACGGGTTTGGGCCGCGTTGGCGGGGTTTTGGCAGTGGCGCGACAACTGGGCATAATCAGGCAATCTCGATCAAAAACTTGCCATCCTTGGTGACGCTCAACAGCAGGCCCTTGCGCGCCATGGCCACGAGCAACGCATTCACGGTAGTCACGGTGTTCGTCACGGCCCGCGCGGTATCCGCCGCGGCCCGTGCGGCCTCGGCCATTGCATTAACTGCCTCGGGAATGGGACGTGCCTCATCCATTAACGCCGCCTCCCAATCTCTTGCACGGCCCGCACGACTCCGTCGCGGACATGGCTGAACGCCCTGGTAATGGTCGCCACGGAAGGGCAGGGATCAAAGGGCGATGGTGGCGGTGATGGCGGTGATGGTGATGGCGATGGCGGCGGCGGGAGCGGTGCCGGTCCCGGGCCTGGATCGGGGTCGGGATCGGGCGGAACCGGCGGTACCGGCGGTACCGGCGGTACCGGCGGCAGCGGGGGCAGCGGCTGGCCGGTCACGACCGCCAGGTCGTAGGCCAAATTCGCCACATCGAGCCCGCTGGGGCTGATACCATCCTTGGCATACCAGTCGGGGGCCAAGATTGCCCACGCCTCGCCGCAATGCTGCGCGAGCCCTGCCCAGGTGATCGTGCCGGTGACGCCCCAGGTCACGATCGTAACACCCTGGGCGTTGTAGCCGACGATGGTCACGTCGTGGCCGCCGACGATACGTGCGTTGGTCTTGTCCCACACGAACCCCTGATCGGCGTTGTTGTACCAGGAGGATGGCAGATCGATGCCGATCGATACGACGCCGAATAGGAACACGGCTTGCTTGATTTGGTCGGGCACGCTCGGATCGACACCGCCATAGGCGCCGACTTTGTGGGCCGTGCCCGCCCCGTCCTTGAGGCCGTTGGCCTGCATCCACTTCAGGAAGGTGCCGATGTCGAGACCGGCATCGCGCGGTGAGAGTTTCATGTAGACGCCACGGATCTCGGTGTCGGGCACCGTGACGGCCCTGCCGTATTCCGATTCGGTCCAGGCCTGGATCGCGTGGCCTTTGCCGGCAACGACGCAGCAGCCGAGCTGATCGTTCAGCATCATGCCCCACTGCGAAAAGCCCCGGGTGTTGTCGCAGACGGCGGGTGGTGGCGGCAACGCTTTCATGTAGCGCGGCAACCAGAGAGCCCGCATCAAGTCGCGGGTACTCGACCGGTTGCAGCCGAGGGCGCGCCCTGGAATCAGACGGATTTCATCGCTCACGGGCTTTCTCCTTTGAGTTTTCTTGACCAATCCTGGGTCGCCTTGTACCAACTGCGCAACTGCCCGACATCGAGCGCCCCAATGCTGCGCGAAACCTCCTTGGCATCGACCAACATCACGAAGGTCGGCGTCCCCTTGATCTTCCAGCGATCGACCAGTGCGGCGTCCAGGTCGGTGTTGATGCGTTTGATCGGCATCCCTTCCGCCACAAGGGTTTTCAAAATCGCGTCCATCGCATTGCAAGGGCCGCAACTCGTCGCGCCGATCTCCAACACCTCGATAACGTGCGTTGCTGTCGGTGGCACAACCGGGGTAGGCGGCGGGTTCGCCGCGGCCTGGATTGCGTGGTTCAACGCGGCCTGGTCGTCGGCCAGCGACTTGGCCGCCACCTTGGCTTTCTCTTGGGCTTGAGCCAACCGGGCAACATCGGCCTGGGCCGCTGCCAGAGCGGTCAAGTCGGTCTGGACCTTGGTAAAGGCCGTCGAGATGGGATCCGGCGGGGGATTGGCGGCTAGGGCGAGGAAAATGACGATGGCTGTTAGCACGACAGGACCTCCAGATGCACGTTTTTCCAACCGCCCTCTGCTCGATTCGCTAGAGTACGGGCTTTGAGTTTCCGTCTCGCTCGGCAAACTGCCGCCCCAGTCGTGCGGGCCACGACTTCAGCAGAGCCGTAGCCGTCGATGACAATACGGAATTTTGCTGGTTTATTTTTGCTCATAGAGGGATTTCTCAAGTCTTTCGTAGTAACCTAGAACAGCACCACTATCAGCATCTGATTCCTCGGAATAATCATCTTCCAGTGGAACTTCGTGATGGGGCATTGTTCCACGAAGGCGGCTTGGTTTTCTGCCTATGCACCGGAAGCAATAGTCGCGTTTGGTATCGCGTCCACACCGCAGACAGCAACTAAGTACATTCATTCCGTTGCCTCTTGTGTCGCCTGTTTCCGCCTGTCCAACCGCGCTGCACAGCCAGCGGGTATCGGTTGTGTAATTTGTTTCACAACCGATCCTGCTGTGGATTGAGGTGTTCAGGCGGCGGGTTTGGTAATCACGGCCAACAGGATGGTCACGACCAGCGACACCCAAGGCGGCAGCACGATTCCAGTCGCCGCCAGGGCGGCCAGGATCGCCGGCAGGTTCGTCAGGCCCGACTTGATCAGGTTGATGATCTGCTGCACGATGGGGCCGAACGACGCCGATAGCGACATCGCCACGGCATCGCAGGCGCCGTCAGGATCGCAGTCGCAACCGGCCAGGACGGCCGCGGCGATACTAGCATGGACGGTGCATTCGGGAGTGGAGGCAAATTCGTTCATAGTGTCCTCTGGGGTTCGGGATAATTCGATCGAGGCCAGACGCATTCGCCACGCTCGTTGACGACCTGGGTATCCTGATTGGTCTTCTCCCAGATGACTTTCGCCTTCTGGATGGCCCGAAACAATTCGCAAAAATCGGTTTCGGGCACATCGTGCCAACCATCGATCTCCAGGCGTTGAACGCGGTACATCCATCGCACCTCACTCAAAAGCCAGTCCTGCGAGAGCCGGTAAGTTTGCAACGGACGCTCGCGGAGCTGGGCGTGTTGCTGAGGTTTTACTCTCGCGGTATTGAATGTCAAGAGCATCGTCACGAGCCCTCGGTGTTTCGCTTCGCTCGGGTCATTCCCACGCTGGCCGTTGCTTCGGCCTGCCGCCCCAGTCGGTGTGCCTCCGCTCTGCCAGTCGGCTCGTTGTGCGGCGTGTGGCTGAGTGGAACAGGCAAGAACCAATCAATCGTGTTCGGTATCACTCGCCCATTGCACTCAATGCCGACAATCGGATACGGGTGGTTTTCGCGTGTGAGTCCGGCAAGCCGCTCCGCGATTTCGCGATCCACCTCCTGTAGGGAATCATCCACCGGACGCGACCCATAGAGTGCCTCCAGATCCTCCTCGGTCGGGTCGGCGGTGACCGCCACGATGCCGGCCTTCGTGCGTCTCATGCTCGCCGGGGTCGGCAGACACCCACACTGTTTCCATGGTCTGCCGGTCACTGGGTCGCGCCCGTAGGCCGGCCGCTGTTCACAGACGCGGCAGATCTTGAAATGGATTTGTCTCATCGCTTGTGCTCCTTGCTATCGATCGGGGATCAGTCCTTGTCGTCATCGTCATCGTCATCGTCGTCATAGGGCCAGCCAACGTCTTCGTTGCGTGCCAGCCAGTCGGCATGTTCCATGTGGGCTGCGTGCTGCATGCTTGTTTGGGTGCGATCTTGTCGCCCCTTGATAGGCTTCGGGTTGTTGCACTGGGCGCAGAACATCCCGAGGCCGTTATGCTCTCGATAACAGTTAGGGCAAGTCTTCATCGCTCAATCTCCAGTCTGCGCCAGGTGTCGGTGATGCAAAGGGCACGTTTCGTAAACGGTCATGGCAATAGTAAATATTGGGGGGGAATTAAATATCAAGATGACTAGAATACAATCCGACTTCGGGCTCGCGTTTTCGGATCCTCGCATCGACCAGGTCGCTCCACTCGAACTGATCGAGTGCCGACCGCCGCTCAGACGAACTGGCGTCAGGCGAGTAGACGATGTCTGGGTCGATCGGCCACAGTGGGCCGGCGACGGCGACGATCCGGAAGCCTGAGACCTGTGGCTGGGGGGCCTGCGTGGTCGCGGGCTGCGGTGAGGAGGCCGGAACAGCCAGAGGGGAACCATCCGGCCGCTCGGAATTCCCTGGATACGTCGCGCGAATTCGTTCCAACAGAGACAAGTCGGCCCCACTAGAATTTCTATGGGGGGGTGTTTTTTCGCGGGGACGGATGTTTTCAGATTTGTCGGTCATCTGTCCCACCGCTAAGTTGTTTTCTTGCAATGACTTAGTTGACTTGTCGCATACTTGGGGGACGGGTGGGACGGGTGTTTCCCTATGTACCCCCTTAGATGCTTTGTACTCACTACGCTTCATAACTGCACCCCCCTATAGAATTCTGCATAATCATACCCCCCTATAGAATTTATATTCCTATGTCTCATCTTAATTTTGTGTTTACTGTCCCCTATAGACTTTTAGATTTATCCGTCCCCCTCGTCCCCCGGAGTATCTAAGTTGTTGTTTAGTAATAACTTAGTGGTGGGTCGGATGGTGGGACGGATGGCCTTTTAATCTGACCCACCCGTCCCACCTCTATTTGCTCCATAGCCCCTAGACCTCCAATTTTTTTCTTTTAGCTCAATTTCCTTTTTTTCTATTTGGTCTCTCAGGTCATAATCCACGTTCTCGGAATTTTCTATCTTGCCAAAAATAAATCCGCGTCCATATTTCCTTGACGGATTGATAAAAATTTCGTGGAATCGCCCTTCCTCGCAAAATTGCGACAGAATTTTTGAGCAAACAATCGTTGATTTGTTGCGGTCGTTTGTAAAATCGCGATACCACGATGCGGCAATTTCGGTAGGTATGTGAATTCGGGTAGTTTCAATTCCGAAATAGATGGATTCGAGTTGCCGGCGGAAGTGCCGTTCGATCTCCTCGGATTCCTCCAGTTCGGTATCCGCGGTCATGGCGCGTCGCTTGATGGTTTCCTGGACTTTTTCAGCTTGATCCATGTGGCAAATAATGGCGTTCTCCCACGGTGCCCACCGGGAATAATTGCTGAGTTTGACGGAGTCTTCAATTTGCAGGAAACCTAAGATGTCGGCGATAATCTGTTGCCGGTTATCGTCGATGAACCGGGCCGTGGTGTCTTCCCAAGATTCGGATTGCGTCGGCCGCGTCAGCCTGACCACGATGGCACGTTGGGCCATGTCGGTTGAGAGGCTGATTCCGTTCAATGTCAGCATCCAGGTCAGTGTGTTGGGCCGGCTCCCCTCGCCGACGTACATTCGACGACCGGAGATGATCGGGGCCGTGATAAGCGATTCCAGGTCGGCCCACGATAGCTTGTGTGATTTCAGGTTGTCGATCCGCACAGCACGTTTATCCATGCCGTCGGGCGATAACAGCCGTTCCCGGATGGATTTGGTGTCTTCCTGCGGAGTCACCTCGAACGGCCCGCCCGCCAGATTGCAGACGAAATCGACCAGCTTGGACTTGCCGACCCCGCGCCCAGCTTCGCTTGTGAGAATGAACATGGGGCGTTGCCCGCCCTTGCCTCCCCAGAAAGGCGTCACGAACATGGCAAGGATCAACAACCGATCAATTTCAGTTTCGGGGGAAAAGCGGTCGAGAAGTTGCCCCAGAATTTCGCCGTCGCCCGGTTCAGGCACAGTGCAGGCGTAGTAATGGTCCGGAATGGCTGGCCAGTGGGGGAGATACTCGATTGCCCGGTAGCAAGTTGCCGTCCGGCAAAACTCCGCAAAGACTTCATCTTTCGTGGGGTAGCCAATTCCGCGATGCCATTCCAGGATGCCGCATTTCGATTGCAGCCAACCGAAAAGGGCGGGGACCGTATCCAGCCAACAGATTCCAAGTTCCGAGTCGTGAACGAATAGCGTCTTGTCGATCCGTCGCGGCCAGTTGCCGGTTTTTTCCAGAACCGACAAGACAACCTCTTTCAAGTGCATCGGTACCTTTTTTTCTTCACCGTCGGCCGTTTCAATCGTCTTGGCGTTACTCAGATTTTCGATGGCGATGGCGGTGGCCTTGTCGGCGGCAGTCGTTGCATCGACCAGGGCCAGTAGCTCCATGTACGTTCCCCCGCCGGCCACGAAATCCCGAATGTCCTTCTTGCCGGGCGTGGCATCGGAAAACGGAAGCTGGGGATTGCGTACCTCGGCCGCGACGGGCAACAGGGCCTTGACCCACTTCAGGGCACCGATCTTCCCGGTTTCGTCGGCGTCGTGAATCGGGACGACCTTCAGGCCAGCGAAGAGAGCCGCCCAGGCCGATTTCACGTTTTCATTTTCTCCGGCCGAATTCGTGATGACGATATGGGTTTCCCGCAATTCGGGCGGGACGATCGAAAACAGAGCGATAGCATCGGACGGCCCGGCAGTTTTCCAGACCAGTTCCGGCCGAGGCGTGTGGGTGGTTGCAAGCCGCTGTAGGCCGTGGGCGAACATCAGGCCGGTCTTGCTGCCAGCCATCGTCTTCATTTTCAGCCACGAAACCTTCTTGCCCTTGCCCCCGCTGGCCGGCAGTTTGCCGCCGTGGTCTCTGCTCAGGTTCCACGCGACATATCCGCATGGATCCGGCTCGGTCCCTGGAATAGGCGTTGTGGAGTAAATAGGGATGACCACCACGTTCGTCTCGTAGTTGCCAGTTTCCTCGCTCCAAAATTCATAGCGGGCAAGCCTGGCACCGGCCGCCTTGACCCCTTCCAACGTCATGCCGGGCTTGCTGGTCAACCAGAGCAGGACGGGCAAGTCGGCCCACGGCTTCCAAGCCAGGTGATCGGTAGGCGTGGCGTTTTTTTGGGGGCCGGCGCGTCCGTTCGATGATGGGGTTGGCTTGGCGATCGGCGGCACGTTCAAATGATCAGACAGTTGTGCGGCGACGTCCGGGAAGTCCTTGCCTGTCAACCAGCATAGGGCCGCGATTCCGTCGCCGTTGTTCTTGCTAAAGCAGTGAGAGCAAAACAATGCCCCCTTCTCTTCGTCGATCCCACGGAATCGCGTGTCGCCGCCACACTTTGGGCACGGCCCCTCCTTTCGGTCAAAATGAATGAAGTCCCACGGCAGCTTGCCGATCGAAGAGAGGATTTCAGGCCATCGACCGCGCGCGGCAGCATGGATTCCAGGAATGTCGTATTCCGTGCGAGTTTTTTTCATTTTCAACTTCCATGCTAGATTTGGTCAATCATCTTTCGATTGCGGGCATTTGCTCGGTGGCATTCCTTACAAACCGACATTAAAACCGCCGTTTCGTGGGCGTTTTTCACAAATTGGACACAACTCAGATTTTCCGGCAGCGTGAAGGTTTCCTCGGAAATCCAATCGTAGGTGATAGAATCCCAGTCGGCCTGAGTCATGGCCGCAATAGCTTGTTCAGCGATGGTTTTGAATTCCGGCGAAACGTGGTCGATGTCAGCAGTGGGCTTCCCGCACTTCTCGCAATTTCGATGAGTGTTTCGGTATGCCTCGATGATCGGACGCACTGAAATACGTAGTGCTGACGCAACTCCATCCGTGAGCGTCCAACCATCAATGCATTTAACCCACGAAACCCCATGCCAACCGATAGTTGGGAAAAATGCCCAAAAATAGTATGGGGCAGTTTTGAAATCTGGGTGTTTCGTTTTTTTGAATTTCTCGGGAACCAATCCCTTGGCCGAACAATAGTAATGTCGTTGTGAAATTAACGCCTGAAGAAGATCGGACGTGAATTCTTGATTCATCGCCACCGAATTTATCTCGGCTCGGATCGCGTCTCTTAGGGCGGTTTTGGTTTTGAATTGCGCAAATTCAAACATTATTGGCAATCCTTTCCTAAATGTCGTCAACGTCCAAGCTATCCACAACAGATGCGGCCGGTTCCTCCGACACCGCCACCTCTACAACTTCCGCGACCGGCCTGGGGTTGGCTTTCATGTACGCCATCATGGCGTCCATCACCTTCTCAAACCGGGCTTCCGTCAGCTTGGCACCACCGCCCGACAACTGGGTGTATTCCAATCCGCGTTTCGGCAAGTCCTGCCAGGCCCCGACCGTGTAGATGTCGTTGGCATGCAGAATCTCCACGATCTTGGGGGTAAGCCCGTCCAGGCCGTCCATGGCCAGCGACCGGAAATCATGGTCGTATCGCTCTTGCGCGAGCGTGGATGGAAGATTAGCGGCGGCGGGGTCTGGCGCGAACGCCTCGGCGATCCTTGCGGCATGGGCCTCGGTGGACTCGGTTTTTTCTTCCCGATAGGACAAATTCGTCAAATCGGTCTGTGGCCGACTGGGGTCAAGGACCGGGATAAACGTACGGACGATCGCTGTCGCGCCCCGCGCGAATTTCTCTTTCTCTTTCTCATGCTCATGCTCATTCTTGCTCAGCAACAGGTTCGCCTTGCGAACGTGGAGGGCAACCAGCTCGTCGGCCCCTGTCTTCCAGCTTTTCTTTTCCGCCTTCAATGCAGCGTCGAGTTCCGAGATCTTGGTAAGCGTCCGAGATAAGCAGGGTTGACGAGTAGGGTAGCATGGTGGGTAGTTCTGTTTTCTCTCACCCTGGCATTTGGAGGCTACCCAGCTATGAAACGAAAAGTGAATCAGGTTCTTTG